>PVBE012331114.1_pt1 | contig 37322 bp, 30 predicted proteins | sample 1631181 | NCBI WGS metagenome assembly PVBE01 (sample SAMN08397723, study PRJNA350692) | Marine metagenome, whole genome shotgun sequencing project. | isolation source: water | place: Pacific Ocean | collected 2012-04
GACGGAGCCAGTGGATCGCACACGTTCGACTCGAACGGTGATGTTCTTGGTACCGGTTATGAAGTCTGTGAATTCGCCGTTGCCGGTGGTTCCGCCGACTTCGACTGTCCGCGGATCTGGACCGCCGACGGCGGACTAACGAACTAGTAAAACTTCGAAGCACGGCGCGCAGTGGGATTTATCCTGCTGCGCGCCGCTTAAGTTGATATAGGCCGGAATGCACACTCTTTCAGCAACGATTAGTCGACCGGACGGGCTGCCTGTTGACTGAAATGTGGCAACGGTGGAAAGTAATTCCCTTCTGGCAACGGCAACTGGCGCTCGGTGCGCTTCTGCTTTTAGATGCGTTCGCAGGTATGACCTACGGTGCTAGTGTCGTGGTGTGGGTGGGATTCCGTACAGGCGACCTGAAGTGGATGTTGCTGGTCACGGAAATGTTGGCCGGTGGGCTTGCTCTTGTTCATCTACTGCTGAATCAGGCGAAATTCAGATGGAAAACTACGGCGACCATCTCCACGCCCGTCATCGTTGCGGTCCTCGGGTTTGTAATTCTTGAAATAGCGTTGTCGGGATTGGGCCGGTCGGCAACGTTGAACTTCAACCTGGCGTCCATCGGTCTCAGCGGGTTGTACTGGGCTGCGGCATATTTGAGCGTGGCGGTCGGTCTCACTCTCACCTACAAAGTCCAGAGATTCGGGAACTTTGCCCAGGCTGAGATGATGCTGGTAGGGGCGTATATCGCCCTAACACTGATGTGGTCGGACCGATTTTTCTCAATCGCCGACTCGCCCAAAGATGATCACCTCAACTGGCAGTTGCTGATTTGGGCTGCGATTGCAGCATTCGTTCTCACCGGACTAATCGGCCTCATTGCCGACAAGCTCATCTACACACGCCTTCGAAGAAAAATGGCGTCGCCCCAGGTGATGATGATTGCGTCGCTCGGTGTCGCAATGATTATCCGAGCACTTCTATATATGCGGTTCTCTGCTCGAACATTCAGGTTTGTGCCGGATCGCGATTGGAAGCTTGCAACATCCCGTTTCGAAATCCCCACTGAACGACTCCAACTCCATCTGGGTGATCGTGTTGAACAACCGCTGATGCAGTTGGCGGAAAACGTAAATCCTTACGGATTTGGCTACACTAAATCGGCACTGGTTGTCGGAGTATTTGCCGCAGTTGTGTTGCTACTGCTATTACTGCACCGAACTCGTCTGGGCAGGCAGATGCGGGCGGTTGCCGACAATCCAGATCTTGCCGCTACTGCCGGAATTCATGTCGAGCGGGTACACGGCACAAGCGCCTTTCTTTCTGCCGGAATTTCAGGCTTCGGAGGTGCGCTTCTTGCCGCCGTCTTGCCGATCAATCCGGAGCTAGGTATTTCTCTACTGCTCCCTGCCTTTGCAGTAATTGTTCTTGGTACGATCGGATCGATTCCAGGCGTGATAATGGGTGCCTTTATCGTTGGTGCTGTTCGGGCATTTTCAGATCCTTTGCTGGTTGGTGCGGGTAATGCCCTCGATCGCCCTACTGCATCTGGTTTTTCTGAGGTAATGCCTTTCATTTTCCTGATCGGGGTGCTTCTGCTTACCCCGAGAGGCATCGGGAGTGCGATTCAGCGCTGGAACATTGAGCGCGACCGAAAACGACGTCTTGTTGATACCGGCGAAACGCGCACACCAATTCGAGATTCCTTTGATCCTTCTGGACAGCGAGTAATTACGAACCTGAACTGGTGGGGGCAGTTGCTGGAACAGAGTTCCCGTGCGCTCGAGCCAGTCAGAGCGGTGATTTCATCTGGCATCGCTAAATATCTGACGGAATACCGCGGACGAATCGCTTTAGCTAAAGACTCAGTGTTCGGATTTTCCGGAGGCGTTACTACCGATCTTCGCGACCGGTCGGCGAAATTCTTAAAGATTGACAGAGAAACCTCCAGAGGATCGTGGATAGCCTTCGGGATTTTCCTCGTAATCTTGATCGCCATCGTATGGATGTTGCCGAGTGTCAGCACCCTGACTAAGACGATGCAGATAGCGCGAATTGTCGCTCTGGTGAGCATATTCGGTTTGATGAGTTTCTCGCTGAATTTGCATACCGGTCTTACCGGTATGACCAATTTTGGAGTCATCTTTTTCGTTGGTATCGGAGCGATCGCGGTCGGCATACTCACAGCACCTGTCGAAACGAACGGATATGGATGGGCGCCATGGCAGGCGACAATCGTGGCGGTATCTATATCGGCCATCGTCGGCTGGTTGCTCGTCTACCCGACCAGTAAGTTGCGAATAGACTATTTTGCGATCGTCACTATCTCGCTCGGAGAAATGCTTAGAATCGCGCTACAGGCCGAACCAATTCTGCGGGCCGGTACTGTCACGTCGGCAATCGGGATATCGCACTACTCCCGCCCTCTGCTTGGGTGGTGGGAGTCTGGTCCTGCAGAAACCGCAGGTAACGTCCTCGGGCTGGATGGTCCGGCACCTTACCTGGTATTTCTCGCGATATTGAGCGTGATCGTGTTGCTGGCTGTCTGGTATTTCCTCGACACCGTTTTATCGTCACCGTGGGGACGAATCCTACGCTCGATCAGGGAAGATGAAGAGGTTAGCCAACACCACGGGCACAACATTCTCACTCACAAAGCATTGAGTCTCGCTCTGGGCGCCGCAATTGCGGCTCTTGCGGGTGCACTGTGGGCGTGGCTGAACACAAGTATCTTCCCCGATTTCATGAATCCGGTTCGCTCGACGTTCCTAGTTTGGGCTGCATTTATCGTCGGTGGTAAAGCCAACAACCGTGGCATGGTTATCGGTGCGTTCCTGATCGTTATCGTTGAATTCGTATTCAATGTGATGGTTGTTTCACGGGGTGACGCGGATCTAGCGTTCCACAACCTGGTATCTGATATCGATCGAGCGTTCGAATGGTTGCTCGTCGACATTGGAGGGCTTATCTGGTCAGACCTTTCCATCAGCCAGGTGTTCCAGCGTGGTGAGATCACTGTGCAATTGACGTACCTAAAACTGGCGTTGATCGGTGTGGTGATCGTTAGCGCACTACTCATGTCTGCCAAAGGTCTTCTTCCTGAAATACCTGGTCGCCCGAAACGCCCGGACGCAATAGATGAGATTCCTCAAGATTCGACTCCACCGGTAGAGACGCCTCCGTCAGTTGAGAAAGGTGTTACGACGTGACATCACCAGCACTTCAAGTATCAGAACTGACGAAAGATTTCGGTGGTCTCAGAGCAGTCGATGGGATTTCATTCAGTGTCGGCGCAGGCGAGTTCGTCGGACTAATCGGCCCCAACGGTTGCGGGAAGTCGACGACCTTTAATTGCATATCCGGATTGCTTGAATCAACGTCCGGTTCCGTGGAGGTGTTTGGGCAGGACGTTACTGACAGTAGGGCGGACCAGATTCAGGCGTTTGGTCTGACAAGGACTTTCCAGCACACTCGGCTCTGGCGGGAAATGACGGTGATCGAGAATCTTCTGGTGCCGCCAAGAGACCAGTTCGCACCCAACTTGATTATTTCGTTGTTGCGACCGAGTACCCGAAAAGCCGAGAAACAGCGATTGATAAACGCTTACGAAGTGCTAGAGATGCTTGAGATTGAGCATATGGCGCACAATCTCGCCAGTGAGCTCTCGGGTGGTCAGAGCAAACTTGTCGATATCGGACGAGCATTAATGAGTTCACCACGGGTACTACTGCTCGATGAACCAGTCGCTGGAGTTGCCGGACCGCTGGCTGAAAAAATTTTCCAGAACCTCCGAACCCTCACCTCGGAACGGAATATCGGCATGCTCGTCATCGAGCACAACATGGATTTCATTCTTCGCACCGGTGTCGACAGAATTATTGTGGTCGATGTAGGTCGAATTCTTATGGAAGGCAACCCCGACGAAGTCAGGCAGAATCAAGATGTGATCGAAGCCTATCTAGGTGATACATGACAGAGGCAACATCAAAAACCGCACTCGATGTAACAGCTCTTGAGGGTGGATATGGTTCAGTCCAGATTCTGAACGGCATTGACCTGCACGTCGATGAAGGCGAGTTCGTCACGATTATTGGACCCAACGGCTGCGGCAAATCAACGTTTATCAAGGCAGTGTTCGGCCTCGCGTCGCATTACGGCGGGACTGTGAAGTACGACGGTGAAAACGTATCAGGATGGCGGACTGACAAACTTGCCAGTCGCGGAATCGGGTATGTGCCGCAGGTGGACAACGTGTTCCCCACCCTCACTGTTCGAGAAAACATGGAAATGGGTGGGATCAAATTCGGCAGTAGGGTGCTCGCCGATTGCATCGGACGGGTCTGCTGGACGTTCCCCGATCTGGAGCCTCGGATGGGCGATCTCGCAGCGTCACTATCCGGTGGTGAACGTCAGATGCTGGCGATTTCGCGGGCACTCATATCGAATCCAAAGTTCCTGATGCTCGATGAGCCAACTGCCGCCCTGTCACCGCTGTACCAGCAGCAAATCATGAGCTGCATAGACGGACTCCGGAACGAAGGAGTCACACTGCTACTCGTCGAACAGAACGCCAGGTTGTCGCTCGCTCGTTCCGATCGTGGCTATATTTTTGCCGGTGGCAAGGTGGTACATACGGGTTCTGCGCAAGAACTACTGGACGACGATGGCATCGGAGCTTACTTCCTGGGTCTTCAGGAAGACTGATTCGATTTAGCTAGTACGGCTCGGATCAAATCCGTGCGCACCACAAACGGAAGACAGCGTGAATCCCACCATCAGATCAATCGATCGATGAAAGCGTACGAATGGGCATTGTAGTCCTTATTTCGGTGATGTTTGGCAGTTCATTTTTCTTCATCGGGGTTGCCGTAAAAGAGTTGCCAGCGCATTCGGCTACGACGTAACCGCGGATTTCGTCGGTCGGTTGTGATTCACGACCGCATTCGGGACAGGTCTGAAATTCGGGAGATTTCATTGAATTAGATCGATGCTGAGGGTCAACTTTTACAGGTTTACATAGTCCAATCGGAGTGCAGATCGGCGCGCACCGCGTTCATGTCGAGATCGATCCCGAGACCGGGCTTGCCGTTGAGTACCAGCTTGTTGCCTTGCCAGTTGAACGGTTCGGTCATATATCGGTCGTAACTCGGCTTGAAATCGAGGGCATGTTCCAGGCGATAGAAATTCGGAGTGCTGATTGAAACGTGAGCACCTCCGAGAATCTGACCCGGCCCCTGAGCGTTGTGAGGGCTGATCGGGATGTAGTATGTTTCTGCCATCGTGGCGATCTTCTTCAGCTCGGAAATTCCACCAGTCCAGGTGACGTCGGGCATGATGAAGTCAGTCAGACCCTCGTGCAAGATCTGCGAGTAGTCCCAGCGTGTGAAAAGCCGTTCACCAAGGCACATTGGTGCTCGCATTTGTTGCCGAACCGACCGTAATGCTTCGATGCCTTCCGGGGGCAAAGGCTCTTCGAACCAGTCGATCTTCGACTCGTTGTAAAGCCGATTCGCCAGCCGTACCGCCGTCTTAACGTTGTAATGCCCGTGGGCGTCGATTAGCACTTCAACATCGGGACCAACCGCATCGCGAACCGCTGCGGTGATGTCGCAACCAAGGTTTTCACCAGCGGCGGATATTTGGCCGTCCTGATACATCGTGTGGAACGGCTGCATTTCGAGGAACGGGTCCATTTTCATGGCGTCGTGTCCTTCGGCGACCACATTTTTCGCCGCCTTGTGATAGTCCTCTGGTGTCGAGCAACCGCCGAACCATGCGTTGGCGTACATGCGAATATCGTCACGCATCTTGCCGCCGAGTAGATCGTAGACGGGTCGCCCCGTCGCCTTGCCTTTGATGTCCCACAAAGCGATATCTATACCGCTAATGATCGTTGTCGGGAAACCACGCGAACCCATGTACGTATAGCGACGGAACAGTTTGTGCCAGAGTCGTTCGATATCGGCAGGATCTTCGCCGATCAGTGCTTCTCGAACCGCTCGTACGCCTGCGCCCGTCAGCAGTGATCCGTGCCGGGGTGTGCTGGACGACTCGCCCCAACCGGTAATACCTTCATCGGTTTCGATCGTCACGAATGTCCATTGCCACTCACCCTGATAGTCCTTCAGACCTCCAAGATCCGGCACGACAACCCATGCTTCAACGTTTGTGATTTTCATTTTGGTACTCCAGAGTTTTCCTTGGTGATTACTGTTGGTGATTAATGCGGTATTGGTGTTTTATCGACCATCAAGTTCGAGCACGATCGGCTTGTCGACCATCGGTGGGAACACCTTGTTTTCTGTGTACGGGTTTGCGTCGGCAACGTCCTCGTCGAGTTCGTATCCGATACCGGGTTCGGTCGGCGGAATGATGTATCCGTCCTGCCACTGGATTGGATTCTTTAGCACCTCGGAGTAAAAGCCATCGAACGTCTGAATGCTTTCCTGAATGAGGAAGTTTGGGCTACACGTGGCGATTTGAATGTTGGCAGCCGCTTCGATGGGTCCGGTGTAGAGATGGGGAGCCATCTGGGCGTAGTGCGCTTCCGCCATACCGGCGATCTTCTTCGCTTCGAGGATTCCTCCGACTCTTGCGAGTGCCGGTTGGAGGATCGAAGCTGCTTGCCGATCGAGGAGGTTGGCGAACTCGTACTTGCTCACCAATCTTTCGCCGGTGGCGACGGGAATACTCGTCGAATGGGCAACCCTTGCCATCTCTTTTTCGTTTTCTGGTGGTACCGGTTCTTCCAGCCATAGGGGATCGAATTTTTCCAAACGTTTGGCGAGTCGAATCGCAGAGGAGGTCGTCATTTCTCCGTGCGTTTTGACTAACAGATCTGCCTTGCTGCCTGCCATTTCGCGAATATTTTTTGTAACAAGCTCTGCGTTGTCTAGCGTAGCGAGCGAAAGTTGCCTCGGATCGAAAGATCCCATTGGCATGACGGGATCAAACCCGATCGCTGTAAATCCAAGATTGATGTAGTGCTCCGCACGTTTTGGGGCTATATCAGGATCGTTGTGGACGCTGCGAAGGGCGTTCGTCGATGCGTTGTCGGCGGTGCTAGCGGGGTCATCTTCTGGATACAGATATGTGTACGATCGCAGTTTGTCGTTGACCTTGCCGCCCAGCAGGTTGTAAACGGGCTGGTTGAGGGCTTTGCCGACAATGTCCCAGCAGGCGATTTCGAGTGCGCTGAGTATTCCACCCATCGTGAATTCGGGATGGTGGGAGTAGCCGCTGGTGTAGATCGTCCGAGAAATAGTTTCGATCTGGAATGGATCTCGGCCAACCACCAGACGGTCGGCAACATCCTCGATTAGCTGCCGGACGCGATCAGGAGAAAACGGAACGCCGTAAGCCTCTCCATACCCCGATATTCCATTATCGGTTGTCAGTTTTACGAACACCCAGAACGGTCCGCCAAAGTGAGGAGGGGGATTAGCGACTGCCCACGTTTTCACATCTTTGATTTGCACTTTGAGATCCTTTCTTCGGCTCTGTTTGTAATATTTGGCTGCGAGCAGATAGTTAGTCGTCGATTGCGGCGTTCACCAAAACTTGTAGCTCCTGTCGGAGCGGATATGTCCCCGATCCCATGAGTTGGGTCATGAATATGACGACGAGTTCCTCTTTCGGATCGATCCAGAATTCTGTGCTTGCAGCGCCGCGCCAGCTGTATTGACCTTGTGAACCAACGATCTGAGCTTTTTCGGGTGACAAAGTCACTGCGAAACCCAGACCGAATCCTTCACCTAGACGCTTGGGATCGTTCCAGGGCTCGCGATTGGCATGCTCCGCTACCGAAATTCCATCTGGCAGGTGATTTGCAGTCATCATATCGATGGTTTTTCGACTCAGATAACGACATCCTTCAGCAACACCACGGTTCGCAAGTACCTGAAGGAATCGGTAGTAGTCCATTGCTGTCGATAGCAGCCCGCCACCGCCAGATATCCAATTGATTGGCTTTCGGTAGTAACTATCTTCGGCAGACTCCTGAAGTTTTAATCCACCTTCGAGTGTTGGCACATACAAAGAGGCGAATCTGTCGATTTTTTCATCTGAGATACCAAAGGATGTGTCGACCATGCCGAGTGGCTCGAAGATTCGCTCGCTCAGAAAGTCGTCGAAATTCTGACCAGAAATGACTTGAACGAGATATCCACAGAGGTCGGTTGCTACTGAGTACTCCCACGCAGTGCCCGGTGAGAACAGGAGCGGTATTTCGGAAGCTTTCTTCGACCACTCGGGCAGATGCATTGCCATCATTTCTTCCCGATCGACCTGTTGATATGCGCGGTCGACGGCATGGTCATCAGAAAACCCGTACGACAGTCCCGACTGGTGCGTGAGTAGATCGCGAATCGTCATCGGACGGTCTTGCGGTCGGGTAGTGAAATTTGGCGAATCACCGCTCACCCACACCGCGGTATTCTTCCATTCCGGGAGGTACTGATGGACCGGATCACCGAGCTGGAAACGACCCTCTTCGTACAACATCATCAAAGCGACTGACGTTATCGCCTTGGTCATTGAGTAGATGCGATAAATCGTGTCTTTTTCGGTCGGCTTGTTCTGCTCGATGTCTATCTTTCCGAGGGTAGAAAAGTGGACTATTTCACCCCGTCTCGCAACAAGCGTGAGCACACCGGGCAGCTTCCCTGCATCGATGTATTTTTCCTGGAAGTGCTGGTCGATTCGCTGGAGTCGTTCGCTGGACATACCTGCGGTCATAGGCTGGTTATCTCCGAGAGGATTCTGCCATGCTGGTCGATGCAGCGGATAATAAGCGAAGAAGTTGTCTTTGGGACCGAACTACTCGCCCGGCACGCCCTGATATTCTTCGATTCGCATTGGGCAGCGCCGTGCCCGGCACGTACGGCAGGGCGCTTCATCGGGATCGTTGACCAGACGTAGCTCTCGACCGAACGGGATGATCCTCGACTGCGTTTTCTGCGGGTACATGAGGCGGGAATCGAGAAGCGTCACATCGATCTCGTCGGCAACCAGCACATCGAACATCGTCAGTTGCCCTTCCAAGTCCCATGGTTCGGTACCAGGCGTGATCGGTGGACCTACCTTGTAGCCCGCCTGCTCGACCTCCCACATGATTTGGGCCTGCATCTGCTCGGCGGCGTTGATCGCCACTGCCGATCCGCCGGCGTCGAGAACTACGCCCTCAATATGGTCACCGCGCTCCATCATCGAAGCCACTTCAGTTTCGACCCCCGCTCCGGCCGTTGTAATCATAAAAACAGCCCCCTCGGCACCCTCGAACAGGTGAGGAAGTTGTTTGCCTTCGGCGATATAACCCGACTCGAAGTGAACCTTGCCGCGTTTTGCCGATTCAACGTTCAAAACTCGGGATATCCCCCGGGGTTGACTCGTGTTAGCTGCGAAATCGGTTGCTTTGAGTACGTCGGCGTGAAGGCTCTCCCGCGCTCCGCCGGAGGGCCCCAGACATCGCCAGACCTCTTCAGGATCGAGTTCCACTGCAATATCGTGAACTCGATTGATCTTGTGTAATAAGTGTGAAGGTTTATCCTGCAAATTCATATTCGCTCTTTCCCAATCTTCAGCGCTATTGTAAGGTGTCTCGCCAGCGGGCTGCTAATTAATTAATTTGCTCGTGTATCGGCGTGGAACAGAATAACGCGGGTGGATTAACAATATGAGTATGACCGAACGGGAACTACAACTGGCGACACTCAATGCGGGGGACGGCAGAAAGGCTGATCGCATTCCGTGGATGCCTCGACTGGAGATCTGGTACACCGCGCACTACCTCGCAGGAACTCTCCCTGAAGAGTTCAAAGGTATGCGACTCGGTGACATCCAGAAAGCAGTCGGTGTCGGAAAAACAGCTCGAACCGGACATGTGTTTACCACCCGGATAAAGGGTGTTGAAGTTCACGAACGGCGTGACGGTTTGCGTACTTACTACGACTACGTAACCCCGGTTGGCAGTGTTTCTAGCATGTACCAACGCACGCCAGAACTCGACGACGCGGGAATTGCCCCGCTCGAAGTCGAACATTTCATCAAGACAGCAGACGACTTCGACACTGTTATGTACATGGTTGAGAACACCGAGTACTTCCCTGCCTACGAGCAGTTTATCGATTTCGATGAAAGCGTTGGAGACGATGGCCTCCCCATGGTTCCGATCGGCGATGTACCGTTCCACCACTTTCTCGAAGTTTACTCAGGATACGCAAAAGGCTATCTCGATCTGTTCGATTACCCGGATAAGGTCGAACGCCTGCTCGAAACTATGTGGCAGGTGAACAAAGAAAAGTTGTGGCCGATGGCCGCGAACTCACCTGCGACGCTCTTCCTGCACGGAGCGCACTTCGCCTCAGAAACCACTCCCGCCAACTATCTCGAAGAGTTCATGCTGCCGTACATGCAGGAATTTGCTGACTACATGCACGGTTTCGGCAAGAAAGTTGCCCACCACGCTGATAACGACACCACCTCGATCATCGACCTGCTGAGGCAGTCTCGTTACGACATGCACGAGTGCTTCGTCACGAGTCCGATGGTGCCGATGACTCTCGCTGAGGGTCGCAAGGCGTTAGGCGATGACATCGTCATTTTCGGCGGAATACCATCAGTGATTCTCGAAGAAGCCGTTTCGGACGAGCAGTTCGAAATCTATCTTGACGAGATATTCGATGCTGTGAAACCCGGCGATAACTTCATCCTCGGAATCGCTGACAATATGATGCCATCGTCTATGCTGTCGAGAGTCAAACGAATCGGTGAGATGGCGAAAGAACAGGGTAGCTATCCGTAACCAATGAAACCGGACTGACCCTAACAGCTATTCATCTCGAAAATTCGAACCAGGAGTAACCAATGCCCGTATTCGACGACCTTTCAAATATGATCATCGTCGGTCAACATATTGCAGCCGCTGAGTGGGCTGAAACCGAACTCGAGGACGGAGTATCGCCGGAAGACATCATCGATAAAGGGATGATTCCGGGAATGGACGAAATCGGCAGGCGCTGGAAGGAACAGGAAATTCACATGCCTGAGGTTTTGATCGCAGCCCGTGCCATGCAGGCGTGTATGGCGGTTGTGAAGCCTCGACTGAAGACAACTTCAGACACCTCCCGTGGATCAGTGGCAATCGGAACAGTCAAGGGTGACCTTCACGACATCGGAAAGAATCTGGTGGTGATGATGCTCGAGGGTGCGGGGTACACGGTTCACGACCTTGGAAACGACGTTGCTCCAGAAGCTTTCGTACAGGCCGCCGAGGAAAACAATGCAGATGTTGTCGCCATGTCGGCGCTGCTGACAACGACGGTTCCAATGATGATGGAGACTATCGGTGCTCTCGAAGAAGCCGAAATTCGCACCAAGGTGAAGGTGATGATCGGTGGGGCCCCGGTAAGCCAAGATTTGGCAACACAGATCGGCGCTGACGGCTACGCACCCGATGGTGCTACGGCGGTCGACGTTATCTCCGTTCTGCTCTCAGGCGAATAATCACGAATTAGCGTTGGATCGTCGGTCGCAAGGTGCTGCCCCGGCAGAACCAGTATCTGAACAATCGTATAGAGATGCACTGATCGTAGGATCCAGCGGAGAGAAATCCTCCTCAAAATGATCGGCTCTATTGACCGAGTTGGCTGTATATATGTCGTGATCTAATCTGGATTTAGGTCGACAAAATTAAGCATCGAGCTCGGAGTTCTGACAGGCTCATCGGGGGCCGGTCAAAGCGAAGTTCGAAGGGTTTCGAATTGCGTACGCGTACGAGGGCGCAAAAACCGCCCGACGGGCCGCGGCGGTTTCTTTAGCTGCAGTGAACCGGACTGACTGTGTGTTTTAGATTCGAAAAGCAGTCATAGGTTCATTTTTCCACGTTATTTCACACTTTTAACACACGACTTTTTCCTAATGGTAAATCGACCAGTGTAAGTTGGCGGTTGCCATCCACGACATCGGTGGATATATTGGGCTGGACCGCCATGCATTGGATGGCGCGCGTTCGCGAATAAGATTTGCGGTCCCAGCCGTACGTATTTAGAAAGTGTTGCTCATGTATAGATTCAAATTGCGAAACCTGAATTTGAAATGGCTCGCCTTTGTGGCGATGGTTTTGTCAGCATCGTTCTTTGTCGCCTGTGGTGGCACCGAGACGGTCACAGTTGTTGAAACTGTCGTTGTTGAAAAGGAAGTACAAGTCATCGTTGAGAAGGCGGTGACCGTCACAGAAAAGGGAGATGACGTTATCATCCGAGAGGACGTTATCGTCGTTCAGACCGCTGTGCCCGTTCCGACTAAATCTGTCACGAAGCCCGGCACATGGGGCGGAACTCTAAAACTGGCGGCCCACGGTCCGCCGGCTCATTTCGATTTCTACGCTTCGAACACGATTGCGAACATCGGGTCACAAGCCCCGATGTACAACAAGTTGGTAAGGAAACTCGGGGTTTCAACTGACTTGCCGATTACGGGTGATCTGGCGCACAGCTGGGAAATCGCCCCGGACGCGAAGACTTACACATTCTTCCTTCGGGATGGTGTGAAGTTCCACGACGGATCCGAGTTCAGCGCCGAAGATGTGAAAGCCTCGTACGATCGGATCATCTTCCCGCAGGGCGACCTCGTTAGTGGCCGAAAGACCAACTTTGGTGCGGTAACCGCGGTAAACGTGGTAGATCCGCTTACGGTTGAGTTCAAACTGGATGCAGCGCGTGGACCTGGCTGGATGCTAACTGCCATGGCGCACGGCTGGAACGTAATCGTCCAGAAAGAGACCTTGGACGCTACCGGCGGCGACCTGAAAGAGGTGGACGACCACCCCGGAACAGGACCGTTCAAATACGTGTCTCGTAACGACGAAAGATGGGTCCAAGAACGTTTCGATGATTACTGGGATCCGAGCAAGCCCAACGTGGACAGGATCGAGCACATTTGGCTCGTCGCCTGGACACCTGAACTCTCGGCTGCACTCCTGAGCGGAGTGGTCGATTGGGGTATGTGGCTCGACCCGAAATTGGGCAACGATATACGCGATGGAAAGAAAGAGGGCCTCAAAGGCCTGCGTTGGACATTGCCCAATGTCGGCGGCATGGTTTTCAACCAAACCCGCGCGCCTTATGACGACAAGAGAGTGCGCAAGGCGATCTCAATAGCGATCGACCAGGCGTCTATCAACGAGGCTACGAAGGACTTGAGGGAGTCTGAGCTGGGCGACTGGTTCCTGTTCGGAACTCCGTTCGCCATGACTCCTGAGCAGTTGGCAGCTACACCGGGATTGCGAACACCAACCGACGACGACATTGCGTTGGCTCAGAGTTTGCTCGCGGACGCTGGCTATCCTAATGCTGAAGGCTTCCCGACAGTGACGCTCGTTACTCGTGAAACACCGGATCAGAAGGTCACAAACGCCGCCATTCAGGCGTTGCTTAAGCAACACTTGAACATCGACGCGGAGATTGAGCTGACCGACATTTCGGTGCACGGTGAAAAGCTAAGGACCCAAGAGTTCGACTTCTCAACCAACGCTGGTTACACAGTCGGCCTCACGGATCCTGCGGCCTACATCGTCGCCGGTCTGGGTATGTGTGGCGACAAGCCATGCGACCAGAACATGGGCCAGTGGAATCACGCTGGGTTCAATGATCTCATCGTGAAACTGACCGATGAAGGAAATCAGGGAGCACGGATCGCCATCGTGAATGAGATGCGCGAGATACTCCTAGATGAATGGCCCCTCATGCCCATGGGACCGGCACCCCAGTTCTGGGGCTGGTCAGAGAACTTGCTGGGCGTAGTGCCTGGTGATTTCTCGGGACATTACGACCTCCACACTTGGGACGACGTTTGGTTCGCCAAGTAGTAATCGCCTCCGATTGAACAACAATGGCTCGGGGCTTCCAAGCTCCGGGTCGTTGTTGTTCATTTCCCCAAGGCACACCCGTCGAGACGGGTGTGCCTTGGGATTAAAGAATCCGTATGCAGTGCATCGACCTCGGTGCCGGGCTGGTTAATGCTGATGTCGACGCGTCTCGTCGATTTGATTAAATGGATCTGATCCTAAGGTTCTGCTGAATTGCTCAATTACATTTTTAAACGGTTGTTGATTGCGATTCCGACGGTCATCGGCGTCACAGTGCTTATCTTTTTGATAATGCGCGCCCTCCCTGGTGACCCGCTGTCAGTGTTCTTCGATCCCAGTCAAATCCAACTCATGAGCGACGAGCAGCGGGCCGGCCTAATGGCGGATCTGGGTCTGGACCGCCCTCTGATGGAGCAGTACTTAACGTGGGCCGGGAACATCCTAAAGGGAGACCTTGGTACCTCATTCTTGCGCGGTGATTCCATCGCGGAAGCTATCGGAAGACGAGGCGCCATAAGTGCTGAGATCGGAATTCTTTCGATATTAATTGCCTGGATATTGGGCCTGCCGATAGGCATTCTCAGCGCCATGCGCCCGAATTCACTTGGTGATGGGATAGCGAGCATGCTTACGGTGCTGTTTTTGGCCATCCCAGGATTCTGGCTAGGTCTGTTGATCGTACTTGGACTTATCCATGGATGGGGATATCATCCCCCGATCATCAGTTCCCAGTTATGGCAGGATCCGTGGCTGAATTTACAGATCGTAGCCGGGCCGGCGCTGGTACTCGGGCTGGCACAGGCTGCGTTTGTGGCCCGGATGGCTCGTTCGTCTCTATTCGAGGTTTTCCGGGAGGATTACGTGCGAACGGCCCGGTCGAAAGGCTTGAGGGAAAGTGTGATCCTATTCCGGCACGCTCTTCCCAACGCCCTGTTGCCAGTTATAACGTTGAGTGGTGTCCTTCTGGGGTTCGCCCTTGGAGGCTCTGTGACCATTGAAAGAGCGTTTGGTACTCCCGGTCTTGGCAGCGCGCTGATCGACGGCGCGATAGATCGCGATCATTCGATGGTTCAGAGCATAGTGCTTGTTTATTCGATGGTGTTCGTTGGGATTAACCTTCTCGTTGACATCAGTTACAGCTACATAGATCCGAGGATCCGAATTGCGTAATACAACCTGTCACCTATCGTGGATGACCGCTCATCACTCGGATCGAAGATAATCCATGAAATCAGCGCTGAAAACAACCGGTTCCGACGGATTCACTTACCTGTGGGCAGTGGTGAAGCGTAACGCAGTAAGTTTCCGCGGCTTCGCCAGGCGGAGTCCAGTTGCCGCATTCTGGATGGTAATGATCCTGTTCCTCGTGTTCATGTCGATTGCGGCGCCGGTTGTTTCGCCGCAAGATCCTTATATCCCTGACTTCTCAAAGGTGACCAATTCACCTTCTACGGAGAACTTTTTTGGTACTGATTTTCTTGGTAGAGATCAGTTGACCCGGATCATATACGGCGGTCGAACATCCCTGTTCATAGGATTAATATCAGTACTTGTCGGGGTCGGTGTGGGTTCACTGTGGGGGCTGGTCAGCGGCTATCTGGGAGGAAAATTTGATCTGATCAGCCAGCGCCTATTGGAAATCCTCATGGCGATACCGGGATTGATCCTGGCGATGATATTGATGTTTATTCTGGGTGCGTCAGTGTGGACACTCATCGTCGCGATTGCATTCACAAGGCTGGCGTTCGGCGCTCGCGTTATCCGGGCTGTGTCGCTATCCGTTCGAGAGACGGCTTATGTGGAGGCTGCCCGTAGTACTGGCGCATCTTACTGGCGGGTGATGCTATTCCACGTGGCACCTCAGACTTTCGCTCCATTCCTCGTCCTTGTCACAACCAATATTGGCATTGCCATATTGATCGAAGCGTCTCTCGGATTCATCGGGCTGGGTATTGCTCCGCCGACCCCAACCTGGGGCAGCATGCTGGGAGAGGCAGCTTCAAACCTGGAGCCATTCTGGTGGCTGGTCTTCTTCCCGGGGCTGTTCATCACTCTCGCCGTTCTGGCGTTCAACTTGGCAGGAGCCGGGTTACAGGACGTTCTGGATCCGAGAAACCGCGGCACACTCGAATGAGTGCCCCGAGATGAGGCCTGCCATGACCGCCAGAGGATTACAGCTCACGCACCAGCTTCTTGCCACCAACACGGTGGACGGCAGGTTGGCACACTCAAGAAAGGGATCGTAGGTTTAGTCATATGGATGCACACAGGGGCGATTCCGCCCCCCTCCTAGATGTACGGCACCTGGTCACTCATTTTGTGACAGACGAGGGGCCCGTGCGGGTCGTCAATGACGTGTCGTTCCAGATCAACGCGGGAGAGACCCTCGGGCTTGTTGGCGAGAGTGGATGTGGCAAGAGCGTGACAGCCCTTTCGATTATGCGGCTGGTTCCAACTCCACCAGGCGAGATCGAGAGCGGTGAAATTTATTTCCAGGGTCAGGATTTGCTCCGGATCTCTGATGAGGAAATGCGCAATATAAGAGGCGCTCAGATCGGAATGATCTTCCAGGAGCCGATGACCTCCCTCAACCCGGTCCTCAGTATTGAACGGCAACTTGCTGAGCCATTACGCCTGCATCTTGGCATGACTCGGTCAGCAGCCAAAAGCCGCGCGTGCGAGCTGCTTGAATTGGTTGGAATCCCGGATCCCGAAGACCGTCTGACCGACTATCCCCACCGCCTGAGTGGGGGCCAACGTCAGCGGATAATGATCGCAATGGCACTCAGCTGCAATCCAAAACTGCTAATTGCCGATGAGCCGACAACGGCGCTGGACGTGACGATTCAGGCACAGATCCTCGAACTTATGATGACCCTCTCTAAAGAATTCGGGACGGCGTTGATGATAATCACACACAATCTGGGCGTCGTCGCTCGCTTTGCTGACCGTGTGAACGTAATGTACTCCGGCAGGATCAGAGAGATGGGGCCGGCCGACGACATCTTCGACTCTCCGAGTCATCCCTACACCGTCGGCCTCCTCAACGCTATACCCCGCTTCGACCAGGGCGATCGCTCTCGCCTTCAGATGATCGAGGGAGAAATTCCCGATCCAGCACATCGGCCAAGTGGATGCAGTTTCAATCCCCGTTGCGTCTGGGCGATAGATAAATGCTCCGTCAGTGAACCTTCGCTCGTACCGTTGGGCCACGATCATGCGTCTGCCTGCTGGGAAGCGGCAGCGGTTTCAAAAACTCGACTGCCGGTCGCGCCATGAGGGAGCATAAGACCAGCTCTGACGCACCGGCGGGTGCGGCCAAGACTCCACCGCTAATGGATTTACGTAATCTGAAGGTCTACTTTCCGATCAAGAGCGGCGTTCTGATCGGGCGCACAGTCGGCCATATTAAGGCAGTGGACGACGTGAGCCTGTACATCAATCCAGGAGAGACGCTGGGACTCGTCGGGGAAAGTGGATCCGGGAAAACTACCCTCGGTCGGGCGGCCTTGCGGCTTGTTGAACCCACCGACGGGCAGATCATTTTTGATGGTCAAGAACTGAGAAATCTCAGCAACCAAGATATGCGCCGAAGCCGGCGAGAACTGGGCTTCGTCTTCCAGGACCCGTACGGATCACTCAACCCCCGAATGACAGCCGGCAACATGATTCGTGAGCCGCTGAAGATCCACAAACTTCACAACGGTAGAGAGGACCTTAGCAGGCAGGTCGGTGATCTTCTGGAGACTGTAGGCCTGGCCAGATCAATGGCGGATCGATACCCCCACGAGTTCAGTGGAGGGCAGAGGCAGAGAATAGGAGTCGCGCGCGCCCTCGCTAGCAAGCCGCGATTCATCGTGCTTGATGAGCCGGTATCGGCGCTAGACGTGTCCATCCAGGCACAACTTATAAACCTCCTGCAGGACCTCCAGGAGGAGTTCAATCTTGCCTATCTGTTGATCGCCCACGATCTTTCAGTAGTGAGGCACATCAGCGACCGAATTGCGGTGATGTACCTCGGCAAAGTGGTGGAACTCTCGGACTACAAGGCACTTTACGACAATCCGCTTCATCCATATACAAAGGCCCTGCTGTCCGCCGTTCCGTTGCCGGACCGGGCGCTGGAGCGAACCAGGGAACGAATTGTTCTAAAAGGCGACATCCCGAGCCCCCGCAACCCTCCGTCAGGGTGCGTGTTCCATACTCGATGTCCGATGGCCACTGACGAGTGCCGAGTGACGGTTCCAACGATTAAAGAGCATGCCCCGAATCATTATGCCGCCTGCATAAATCTGTAAGGTGCTGTCCCGGTAGAACCAGTACCTGAGCAACTGTGTGGAACAGAATTATTGACTAATTAAGCAGCGCTATTACCCGGTGCTAGGTTTCCAGAAATTCGCGTCGGCAAATCATTTTTGCAGTGCGTCCGGTGAGTTGCGCAACTGTCGAGGGTCAAGCCGGCCCTGATCATCGACTGAGCACTGGGTTCTTACAGAGCCAACTCGATTGATCTCGTGTAAAAAATTGAGGGATTGTCCTGTAAGCTCATATCGGTCTTTTTCAGCCCTTAGTGCTATCGTAGGTTATCGAGCCAACGGGCTGCCAATTGATTAATGTGCTCGTGTACTGGGTGGAACAGAATAACGCGGGTGGGCCAACAATATGAATATGACCGAACGGGAATTACGACTGTCGACTCTCAATGCGGAGGGCGGCAGAAAGGCTGATCGCATTCCGTTGACGATCGAGGCTCTCAGGGAAGCAGAACTTCGCACAAAAGAGAAGGCGACGATCGGTGGAGCTCCGGTAAGCCAAGAGTTGGCGACACAGATCGGAGCCGACGGCTACGCACCCGATGGTGCTTCGGCGGTCGACGTTATATCCACTCTGCTCTCTGACGAATAATCACGAATTAGCAGCGTAGTGTAAGGAATCGAATCAAATGGCAATGTCGCACCGTGAACGTGTCCAGAAGGCGCTCAACCATGAAGAGACCGATCGAGTACCGATCGATTTTAGTGGTGGCCCTGCGACCCAGATTCACCCAACCGCGTATTCAAACCTGCTTGAATACCTCGGCTTCCCCGAAGAGAACCTTCCGGTAGGCCATCGTGGCGAAGGTCAGGTTGTCGCTCCCAGCGAAAAGATACTCCAGTACTTCGACATCGATGTCCGAGGCTTCTACACATCTGAGCCAGATTCGAGTATCGGGAAGAAGCTGGACGGTTACCGCTACACCGACGAATGGGGCGCTGTGTGGGACAAGTCAGATGTGTTGCACCCGTACATCAACGTCCTTGGACCACTTCAGCACATATCTGAACCCGTAGTTGCCGATGTCGATTCAATCCCATGGCCCGTTCCCGATGATCCGGGCAGGATTAGAGGGCTCCGCGACAAGATGCTCGCTGTGCGTGAACAATCCGACTACGCAATCGTTTTGAACTTGCCAAACAGCACGTTTGCGCTAACTCAGCGAGTTCGTGGATTTGTCGAGACACTCCAAGATTTGCTGTTGTACAAGGCCTTTGCCGAGGCTCTTCAAGAACGCATTACCGATGTGATCTGCGGGATCGCCGAACTTTCGCTAAACGAAGTCGGCGATCTGATAGACGGTGTGTCGTTTGCTGACGACATGGGTGTGCAGAACCAGTCCTACATGAGCGAGTCTCTCTACAAAGATATGGTCAAGCCGCATCACCGTCGGTTCATCGACACGCTCCACAAACACACCGACGCCAAGGTGATCACTCACAGTGATGGATCGATTCGAGAGTTGATACCTGACTTCATCGATGTCGGAATCAACTGTATTAATCCGGTACAGGTGAGTGCTACTGGAATGGAACCTGAAGCTCTCAATCGCGACTTTGGAATGGATCTGGCGTTCTGGGGTGGCATAGACACCCAGCATGTATTGCCGTTCGGTGGACCGAAAGAAGTGATTGCAGCGGTTCATGGTCGGCGTAAAGACCTCGGCAAGAGTGGTGGCTACGTTCAGGCGTCAGTCCACAACATCCAGCCGGAAGTGCCGCCCGAGAACATCGTGGCAATGTTCGATACCGCGCTCGGACGCAATTAACAGCTCGGCGATCATTCGACTAAGGGTTCTAATACCTACACCCTCTTTGCGACCGAAGCAAAGCGGAGTGGAGAGACCTCGGACGTTTGATCCCTGACGATTTCACCCTCACCTCTGCGGTTCAAGTACGGCGGTGGGCGAAAACACCCGTTTGAGAAACCTGCCTACGCGATTCAGGACGCATATGAGACCGAACGGAGCGGAGGTTAGTTTGTTTGGGTGTGATTGTTCGATTGCTCTTTAGGATTGCTAGTCCCCGAACCCTTCCGACGGTCCCTCCACCGGAGTCGGGACGTAGTATCCTCCCATTCCTACTACGAATCCTCCTCCAAACCTGCACTAAACGGTTAACGCCGTTTAATGGGTTGCGGTGGTATTCTCGAAGTAGACGTAATTTTCCTTTTCGGCTTCTCAATTAGAGTCGAATCACAGATACACAGCCGATCCGGTTCCACACCCGGGTCGTTTCGCGCAGACGATATTCGCTGCGACGAGCCTGAAAGCCTTCATGACAAACACCCTACGCAACGACATTCGGAATGTCGCGATCATTGCCCACGTTGACCACGGCAAGACTACATTGGTCGACGCCATGCTCAAGCAATCCGGCTCGGTTGTCTCTCACAAAGAGTTGACCGAACGCGTCATGGACAACACCGATCTTGAGAAGGAAAAGGGCATCACGATCCTCGCCAAGAACACTGCGGTTCGGTGGGGCGACACGAAGATCAACATTATCGACACTCCAGGTCACGCTGACTTCGGTGGTGAGGTCGAACGCGGTCTTGCAATGGTCGACGGCGTGCTCCTGCTGGTCGACGCCAGTGAAGGGCCGCTGCCGCAAACCCGATTTGTACTACGAAAGGCGCTCGAAGCTGATCTTTCTGTAATTCTGGTCATCAACAAAATCGACCGTGCCGACGCCCGAATTGCAGAAGTGTTGGACGAGGTTTACGAACTCTTCATCGACCTCGATGCGAATGAAGAGCAGATCGACTTTCCGATCATCTACGCCAACGCCCGTGAAGGGATTGCGACGATGGATCTCGATCAGCCGGGTACCAACCTGAAGCCTCTTTTCGAGCTGCTGATGGACAACATCTCGGCACCTTCATACGAGAAAGGCCACCCGCTACAGGCGCACGTGACCAACCTCGACGCTTCGCCGTATGTCGGTCGACTGGCCATCTGCCGAGTTCGTCAGGGTACGATTCGGAAAGACCAGATTATTTCGCATTGCCGAGTGGACGGATCAATCGTCCATTCCAAGATCACTGAGATGTACGTCACGGAAGGCCTCGAACGAGTCAATGCCGATGAAGCAGCCCCTGGTGAAATCATCGCCGTTGCCGGAATGTCTGATGTAACTATCGGCGAAACACTCGCTGACGTAGAAGACGCTCGCCCACTTCCGATTATTCGAATCGACGAGCCAAGCCTCTCGGCAACAATCGGCATCAACACTTCTCCGCTCACAGGACTCGATGGCAAGAAATTGACAGCTCGAATGGTTATGGACCGTCTTGAGCGTGAGCTGATTGGTAACGTCTCAATCAAGGTGCTTCCTTCCGACCGACCCGACACATGGATATTCCAGGGGCGTGGCGAACTTCAACTGGCAGTGCTGATTGAGACGATGCGCCGTGAAGGATTTGAACTCACCGTTGGCAAGCCCGAAGTTGTTACGAAGATGATCGACGGTAAGCTGCACGAACCGATGGAACGACTCGCTGTTGACATCAACGAAGATCATCTCGGCGCAGTTACGCAGATGCTTGCCCATCGCAAGGGCAAGTTGGTGAACATGGTCAACCACGGACAGGGTAGGATTCGAATGGACTTCGTAATTCCCGCTCGGGGCTTGATCGGATTCCACAACGAATTCGTAGTCGAAACCCGGGGCGCAGGCTTGGCTCACCACGTTTTCGAAGGTTACGAACGATGGCAAGGCGAGATGCGATCACGCCCGACTGGTAGCTTGATTTCCGACCGCCGTGGCGCAACAACGACGTATTCACTACTCAGTGCGCAGGAGCGTGGGCAGCTATTTGTTCCGGTCGGTGCGGAGGTCTACGAGGGCATGATCATCGGTGAGAATCCACGTCCGCAGGATATGGACCTCAACGTCGTGAAAGCAAAGAAGCAGACCAACATGCGATCGGCTGGAGCCGATCACACTCAGCACCTCGATACGTTCAAGGACCTTTCACTGGAAGAAGCACTTGAGTTCATCATGGATGACGAGTGTCTTGAAGTGACACCCAGCCATGTTCGCATCCGCAAGACGATTCTCAGTCAGCAGATGCGCGGTAGGGCAAAGGGCGCCAAGAAGCACGCCGTCGAGGTAACCGTGTAGTTTCACGCTCGAATCGATCTGTACTCGCTCGGCACTTCTTCGCGTTGTCATTCTGAACTTTATTCAGAATCATTGAGCAACACGTTGCTCAATGTCGTTTCGCTAGTTGATCATCTTGCCATCTCCATCGAAATGTCAGGTCAACGGGATTCTGAATAAAGTTCAGAATGACAACACAGCACTGCCTATTGCTAGTGCTTCTCGATTGGTTCATCCTTTTTTCCATACATTTGTTGATCCACGTGACATCCGAGAAGAAGAAAGAAAAATAATGCTTGAACGATTCCTGGTTCCAGAAAAAGATCGTGTTGCTGTACGTCCCGAGCGGATGCTCGCGGCAACGACAGAGATCTTCGAGAAATGTGGCCTATCGCCGGCGGATGCCGCTCTTTCCGCCGAAGTCCTTCTGATTAGCGATCTTCGAGGTTGTGAATCTCACGGCGTATCGAACATGTTGCGCATATACGTGCAGATGTACGGCGACCAGGAGATCAATTCCACGCCGAATGTACGTGTCACCCGAGAGACTGATGTAACGGCGAATCTGGATGGCGACAGTGGTCTCGGTCTTCACGTGCTCCCCAAAGCCATGGAGATGGCGATCGAGAAGGCCGACCGTCACGGCATGGGTGCTGTGACCGTCCACAACTCACGGCACATTGGCATGCTGGCGTATCACTCGATGATGCCGCTCAAGCACGACATGATCGGTATCACAACTTCGGCAGGGAATCCTTTGAGCATGGTTCCCACGCACGCTAGTGAGAAATTGTTTGCAACCAACCCGTGGGCATGGGCGGCTCCGGCTCGAAACGAAGCGCCTTTCGTGTTTGATGTGGCGACGACGCAAGTCGCCGGCAACAAGCTGCGACTCGCTGAGCGCACCGGCGCACCGATGGATCCTGCCTGGATCAGCGATATCGACGGCACTCCGATAATGGAGGAAATCCCGCTTCCCGCGGAATATCACATCCTGCCGTTCGGCGGCACGCGTGAGCAGGGCTCGCATAAAGGCTACGGATTTGCTGCAATGGCAGAGATTATGGCACCGATTCTTTCGGGTATGGGTGCTGGATTCTTTATGCCACCCGCACCGAGTACGATTATGGGGCACTATGTGCAGGCGATCAAGATTGATGGATTTATTGATCCTGAGCAGTTCAAGGACGACATGGACAAGTTCCTTGCCCGTCTGCGAAATGCAAAGCCGGCACCTGGTCACGACCGGGTTGTCTACGCCGGGCTACCCGAGGCCGAAGAGATCGAGATTCGCGAGAAACATGGCATTCCGTACCACCGAGAAGTCGTCGAGTGGTTTGAGTCGATCAAGGCAGAGCTAGGCCTCGGTTTCGAATTGGTTTAGGGGACTGTGGCACGCAGAAAGAAACCTCACTCCCTTGTTAGGGAGTTGAGGGAGAGGGTGGGTTTGATTGGAGCAGGTCAGGACCGATATCTCTAGTCAACGAACTCGATTCACACCAACACCCTCGCGTCCCAGTCCCAGATCCCTCGGCTCCGATGACTTCGCTCGGTAACCGTATTCCCTCAAGAGAGAAGGAGGAGCTACACTAGTGAGATAATCGCTACGGCTGTGACGACCATGCTTGCTGAGACCAGCTTCACGATCATGTCGGCACGGGTGAACTTCTCGTAGATCAGGTTCGGTGCGAGCCATGCACTCATTGCCGTCATGCTGAATACGAAGATAGGTCTCGCACCTCCCAGTGCTGACACCAATGCGATGGGACCTTTGCCGATTGCGTAGGTGATGAGCAGATGTCCGTTGAACGGCATCACACCCTCGGCGATTATCAACCACGGGGCCCATTTCGGCTGTTTCAAAAAACTGCCAAGTCCTTTTAACGCAGTCGGTCGTGCAAACACCAGCCACATCACTGTGAACAGCCCGGTGCCTCGCAGAGAAACGATGTGGATGGTCGAAAGATCGTCGACAATCGATTTGGTGATGAGCTGCGAGCTTGCCATCAGCAACGCACCAGCCGCAAGCAGCAGGAACACCGGCTGGAATCCAACTTTGCCGTTCGGACTAAGCGACCCGACCTGTATTGATGCCAGAACGCTTCCACTAACTGCCAGGATCACAGCAAGCCAATGCAGCACACTGAGTGATTCTCCAAAGATCATCCATGCCAGAAGAGCGACGTAGATCGGTGATGTCTGCATCGCCGGAATCACGCGCGACGGATCTTCCCGTTTCAACATCCAGAACATGAAGATCAGGCTGAACGCCTGAAGTACACCAATCGACCATGCTCTAGCGATGATTTCAAATTCAACTCCAGCCGGAAAGTTTAGTAGTAGTACGGTCGCTCCGAACAGTCCCTGACTACCACCAACGAACAGGTTGAAGCTGGGCAGACCGAGACCAAAGCCTGACAAAACTCGTTTGTCGATCAGGGTCACGATCGAGAAAATTAGCGGATTAGCAAGAGCCGCAAGAATCCAGAGTTCCAACGGTTATTTGCCGCTCCAGGTTTCGGTGCGCCTGAAGCCGCGTAAAGTTGCAAGGTACTCAGGGATGGTGAGAGGCGTATCGAAATCCTCAATAATCTTTCGTCCACGGACTGCGTTGTTGGAAAGCAGGTCGATCACCGTTGAGGCCAAAGCTTTACCAGCGTCGATTACGTCAAGGTTCCAGTTGGTAATCTCAAACTCGTTGCTGTGCGTCCGTCCGCTCGCTCCACTCACATACGAGTGTAACGTCGGCATCATCATCGAAATGTCTCCCATATCGGTCGATGATGTTCGGTGAGGCACTCGCCCAGTCGCTGAATCACCGAGGAGTGAAACGACCGACTCGTCGTATAGATCTGACATCGCTGGATCGAATAGAGAAGGCATGTAGCCCGGTGAGGTGCTTATCTCGACTGTGGCTCCTATAGCCATCGCTGCTCCTTTTAAAGCACGTTCAACTTTTATTTCGGCATCATTTATCGCCCCGACCGATGCGGCGCGGATGAACATCTCCATGGTGACGTTTGCCGGAACCGAAGATACAGCCGATCCACCTCGAGTGATTATCGGATGAATCCTGACGTGGTCGTCGTCCTGAAATGTCTCCCTAAGCAAGGCGATTCCCTGCATGGCGAGATTGGCCGCATTGAGAGCGTTGATGCCGAGGTGAGGAGCACCACCGGCGTGAGCGGAGCGACCGACAAACCGAACTGTCTTGGCGATCATGCCGTTGTGGCTCGTGCCCGGTTTAAGCGATTGTTCCTCGGTAGGTGAGGCGTGGGTCATCAAAGAAATATCTACATCGTCCAACTCGCCAAGTCGAACGAATTCCTGTTTTCCGGCGAGAAATTCAAGTTGACCGGATTCCCGCAATTCCTCGCGGTACTCGATTTCGATGTATTCCTCGGCGGGGACTGCCATGAAAGAAATCGAACCGCTGAGCGATTTGAGAACGTCTGGTTGTGAGAGGCCGACTGCTGCCGCCAGCATATTTCCGATCTGGATGCAGTGACCGCAAACGTGCGCAGCACCCGTTCCGGGATCGGCGTTGCGGTGCTCAGGGACGATCAGTGAGTCGAGTTCGCCCATGACTGCCACGTGCGGGCCGGGTCGACCTGATTCGACTCTCGCCACGACACCGGTTATCGCAACGTTTTCGCGAGGTTCAAGATCGACCGACCGCATGAACTCACTGACGAGTTGCGCACTACGGTGTTCCCGGAAGCCCGGTTCAGGGTGATTCCAAATGTCTTTCGATAGCGCTATCAGTGAATCGGCTCGTGCTGTTATCGCGGCAAATGCCGACGACTTCGTATTTTCTGTTTCTGGCATGCGGGGATTCTAGGCGCGTAAATACCGGTCTGCCCGACGAATTCGCATCGAACTGGTGAAATCACACGACGGGCGATCCTCACGTGAATATGACTGATGGAGGATTGCGAGTCACTTGCAGAGTCTCAGAATCCAGAACATGAGCAACAATCAGGACCAGCGCTGGAGCGCCAAACTCTCAGGCAAATTGACCATAGTCGGACTGATCGGAAGTATCGCCGTGATAGCGATAATCCTGATGTCTGTAGTGGCGGAAAACGCCTAGTTGACTCCTCATGGAGACTCCTTGCTCGGATTGAGGTGGGTAGTTTTCGCGTTTGGATCTCTGTCTGCGATCCATCTCTCCTTACCAGAACGAGTAGAGAAACGCCTGATCCGGTGCAGGAAGAATCGCGAAAAACAACTCATTTTGGTGAAAATCGGATGTCAGTCCTGCGGTGAAAAACTTCACGATATCGAGAGTTTGAACAGGGCCGGACTGTTGGCAAATTGTGGATAACTCGGAATCAAAAAATTCGTCCAAACCATGCAGTTTCGAAACTCGAAACTGGTTAAGAACCAAACCCAGAGCGTGAAAACGAATAACGTAAAAAAGCCATTAAATACTACGAAATAAAATTGTTTATAACGAATCAATGCGGTATCAGTTATCCACATGCGGTCCTACATCGAATAATCGTAGAAAATGGGTTGACACCCCGAATGCGGTGTGATTAATTTTGTGCAGGTCCCAAGAGGTCGAAGCACTACGCTAAGACTTGTAACTGGAATGAGGGTGCAAACCCAAGTGAAAGATATAAGTTCTGGACTCTGAAACGAAGATTAACGTCGGAGTTAAAGAATTCGGAGCTGGATTTCGGAAGGCAGGCGCAAGCCTGAATGAAGAGTTCAGTAATAGCAGAAGAGCCGAGGTCACTTGGGGCTTATTTATTTGGCTTTATTTGCTGCGTCGCCAGCGTCCACCCTCAAGCTGCCGATGAACGGTAAATTGCGGTACTCCTCTATGTAGTCGAGTCCGTAGCCGACCACAAATTCGTCGGGAGCCTCGAACCCAACGTACTTCAGCTCTGGATCGGTCAGTCGTCGGGCTTTTTTATCGAGTAGCGTGCACACCTCGAGGCTTGCTGGATTCTTCGATCGTAGATACTCCAGCAGATAGTTCAGTGTCATGCCCGTGTCGACAATGTCCTCGACCATTAGGACATGTCGGCCCTCAAGATCGATATCGAGCTCTTTCGTGATCTTGACGGTCGTTTCGTCGTGTTCGTAGTACGAAACCGACATGAAATCGACCGACATTGGCACCGATGTCTGGCGTATGAGGTCGGCCATGAAGCAGAAGACGCCACGCAGCACGCCGACGAGGACGGGATCTTTGCCATCGTAGTCGGTAGATATTTCTCTTCCGAGTTCACCAACCCGTATAGCGATTTGTCCGGTTCCAAACAGCACTCGATCGAGCACGGGCGTTTCGGAAGCACCCAGTGGGCCGAATCCGAATTTGGCCATCAGCCGATGAAAATCGCGTCGGTAAAGAAGCCGGATGTTGATATCGGGGTTGAGTTCTCGAATTCGCCGAAGCTTCCGGTTCTTCCTGGTGATCAGGCTTTGTTTGAGCGTGGTGAGTTCGATGTAGAGATCCATCTGCGGTAAATAGAAGTCCGGGGTGAACATTTCGACCACCCGCTCGCCGTCATACTCGGTCGGAAACGAGGCCGGCTCGTAGTCCCACTCGATTCCGTAGAAGTCGAGAATTTGCGCGAATTCTGATTCGCTAGGATGGGCGAATAACGGATCGTGGACTTTCAAAGCCAATAAGATCGCTCGTTTTCGTTCGCGTGTAACTTCGACTTGCGCTCTGCAAGCTAAACTCCTCCACTTTGCAGCGAATTTTAAAGTTCCCCTGCAAGGAGAAGATTTATGATGGCATTCGTCGATGCACTCAAACCAGCGAACTCAGCTAATGAAATTAGAGATTAGTTATTGACCGGCAATCGAATGACATACGGCCAGGTGAACGGCGTGAAACATGATGTGTCGCAGATCGTGATGGGGACGTTGTTTGCGCGGGATATCGAGGGTGCTTCGTCGGTATTCGATGAGTTCCTGGAGCAGGGCGGTAATTGCTTTGACACGGCTCGGCACTACGGTGATGCGGAGTTGGTTTTTGGCGAGTGGATGCGAATTCGTGGAGTTCGCGGCGGCATGGTCGTAATTACGAAAGGTGCGCACACGCCGAATTGCAATCCTGAGACTGTTACGAAGGAACTCAGCGAAAGTCTTGAACGGTTGCAGACCGATTCTGTCGACATCTACTTCCTTCATCGCGATAACCCTGAAGTGCCGGTCGGTGAGTTTGTGGACGTGTTGAATGAACACAAATCAACCGGTCGGATCGGTGTGTTTGGCGGATCGAACTGGAGCCTTGAGCGGGTGGACGAGGCGAACGAATACGCTGTCCAGAACGGACTCGTCGGGTTTTCAGTGTTGAGCAATCACATGAGCCTTGCGCGAATGGTCGAGACGCCATGGGCTGGATGCCTTGCTGCAGCGGATGCTGCGTCACGACAATGGCTTGCCGATCGCGAGATGCCTTTGTTTCCGTGGTCCGCTCAAGCCCGTGGCTTTTTCGTGGACGGACGGGCTGATGAGCGGGATCTGTCGGATCCTGAGCTGGTTCGATGCTGGTACAGCGATGATAATTTCGAGCGTTTGCGACGTGTGCGTGAGTTTGCCGAACGGCAGGATGTAGCGGCTGTGAGCGTTGCGCTGGCGTATGTGTTGCGACAGCCGACTCCGGTGTTTCCGCTGATAGGTCCGGTTACGGTGGAAGAGACCCGTAGTTCGATTGCGGCGCTGGATGTGGAATTATCCCCCGATGATTTACGGTGGTTGAATCTTGACAATTGAACTCATAGCGCCGTTCGTCGCTTTATTCATGCTTGGTGCGATGAGTCCAGGTCCGTCGCTGGCGGTTGTCCTGCGAAACAGTGTTGTCGGTGGGCGAAAGCAAGGTGTTCTTACAGGGCTCGGGCACGGACTTGGTTTCGGGATCTATGCGTTCCTGGCGGCCCTCGGTATGGCAGCAACGATCGCCGCCAGCGACGACCTTGCTCAAGCGTTGAGATGGCTCGGTATCGCCCTACTTCTCTATCTCGGATTCGTGTACGGGCGTAGTGTGTTCAAAAACGCCTCTCAAACTGGAGAGCATGGTTTCCACAGCAACCGATCTGGCTTCGCCGCCGGAATGTTTATTGCGGTCTTTAACCCGAAGATTCTTGCATGGATGTTGGCGATTTACAGTCCGTTTATCGATGCTGACTTCGAGGTTCCAGTGCTGCTCGGGATAGCCGCGATCGGAATGTTTATCGACGCTAGTTGGTACGCAGGTGTGGCGTTGTTTCTAACTTCAGGCCGTCGCGCCGAGAAGCTAAGATCGATTTCGGGTAAGATCGACGGTGCTATGGCCATACTAATGCTGGTGTTCGCTGGTGTGCTGGCGGTTGATCTACTGTGAAGCTTTGAAAGCTAGCCGCGTCTCATCATTAAATCCCTCGGCTCCGATGACTCTGCTCGGGAAATATGGAGCATTATCGTCCTTACCAGCCGGGATTGTCGATAACCCGTTTGGCGACCACTCCCAACTTGGCTACTAGTTCGGGATCGCGATGTTTGGACGATGTAGCAATGGCGTGTTCGAGCGATGTGTGGACCCCGGATTCGAACGGTGCTTCGAGAGCAGCCAATTTCGGGACGAATGCTTTGAGAAGCTTTTTCGCGTGGACGGTGTTCGACTGTAGCGTTTCGAGGATAGAAGCTGTCGAAACGTCGTCATGGCCATCGTGCCAGCAGTCGTAGTCGGTAACCATCGCGACCGTGGCATACGCCAACTCTGCCTCTCTGGCGAGTTTGGCTTCGGGCATGTTGGTCATGCCAATTACATCGCAACCCCAAGATCGGTATAGCTTGGATTCGGCGCGACTAGAGAATTGCGGTCCTTCCATGACCAAATACGTCCCGCCAACGGCGTGGTCCAGCCCGAGCTCGTCAGCAGCATCGGCTATGACCGACTGCGTAGTGTGGCAGATTGGATCGGCTATGCTGACGTGCGCAACGAAACCGGTACCGAAGAAGGATTTCTCCCGTGCAAACGTTCGGTCAATGAACTGGTGCGGTAGGACGAAATCACCGGGTTTATGTTCCTCCCTGAGAGATCCGACGGCAGAGAAAGAAACCACCCGATCGACACCGGCTCTTTTTAACGCTTCGATATTGGCGCGGTAGTTTATTTCGGTTGGCGGGATGCGATGGCTCCGTCCGTGCCGGGGAAGAAAGACGAGTCGGTGTCCTTCGAATTCACCGATGAGAAGCTGATCGGAAGGTTCGCCGAAAGCTGATTCGATGGTTACCCACTGTGCATTCTCGAAACCGTCGATATCGTAGAGGCCAGTGCCGCCGATTATTCCGATCGAACCGTTAGTCATATTATTTCTGGATGGTTTCTGGTGGCTGAATCGAAAATTCGAGCCGGGGATGAGTTTGATATTTGGTACCGAGGGTGGGATTCGAACCCACACGTCCGTTAGGACAGAGGATTTTAAGTCCGCCGTGTCTACCGTTCCACCACCCCGGCACAAATGTGTCAGCCCATATGAGCTGCGTTCCTATTGTCGCGAACTGTGGACGGAAAGCTAGTAGGCGAGTCGCTTTCGCTGGGAAGAGCAAAGTACTAATCGCGTCTTGTGCGGCGTTGCCGTACTGCGCTCGAGTCTTGATCCCCTCATGTCGAAGATTCTGGTCTTGGAAACCTAATCGTTGCTCATTGTGGTTTACCCGTTTTGTGACGGGGTACAGGAACAGCTACTTGTGTTCGACTAATGTAGCGACTAAACGCCAAGAATTGAACTCAGTTCGTTCAACACAGCTTCGAGAGACTCGGCGTCGGGGGTTTCGGCGTAGATTCGAACAAGAGGTTCTGTGCCCGACATTCTCACCACCGCCCAGGAACCGCCTTCGAGGTTGAACCGCACTCCGTCGCGACGATCATCCGATTCGATTGCTAGCCCACCGAGTGAGCTAGGTGAGGTTGACGCTACCAGTTTGGCTAAATTGGCGCGTTCTGATTCGTCGTATGAGACGTCGATACGTCGGAAAGTATGAGGTCCGACCAAGGCGTGGAGATCGCTCAAGAGCTCCGATGGTTTCTTACCGCTCATGACCATCGCTTCGAGGAAGATCAGGCCAGAAAGCGATCCGTCACGCTCTGGAACGTGGCCTTTGAATGCGTAGCCGCCGCTCTCTTCACCGCCCATCGAACAGCCATTGTCGATCATTGCTGGTCCGACGTACTTAAAGCCGACCTCTGTCCGATAGATAGGCGCGCCGTAATGAGCCGAAAGCTTGTCGACCATCGAAGACATCGTGATCGTGCAGGCGACTCCACCCCGTTCGTTACGTCTGCCCATGAAGTGATCCGTAAGCAGAGAAAATACTTCCAGTGTAGAAAAATATCGTCCGTTTTCATCTGCGATGCCGACGCGATCGGCATCACCGTCGAGTGCGATTCCGACATCGGCACCGAGTTCACGAACCGCAGCGGACAACGGCTTGAGGTTGTGTTCTATCGGCTCTGGTTGATCCATTCCTGGGAAGTTCGGATTGTGCTCCGATCGGATCTCGGTAACTTCGATCAGTCCTCCAGCGAGCACCTGCGGAATGATTCCTGCGCCAGAGCCATGCATGGCATCGACTACAACCTTCAGAGGTTTTGCTTTTATGGGTGCGACATCGATGACTCGGTGGAGTTGTTCGATGTAGGGGCCGACAACGTCGAATATCGTATTCGTTGCCTGATTGCGATCATGGCTTACAGATTTGCGATCGAGAACGTCCGCTAGATGCTCTTCGATCTGGGCAACTTCGCCGGGAGTTGCCGATCCACCGACGGAAGATTTCACCTTGAATCCGTTCCACTCAGGCGGATTATGACTTGCAGTGATCATCACGCCGTTCGCCGCGGAGTGATCGACCACAGCGAAGCTACAGGCTGGAGTTGGCGCAGCATCATCAAAGGTGTGAGTGGCGATGCCGTAGCCGTTAACTACCTCGACAACTGCTTGAGCGAATCTCATCGAACCGTACCGAGTATCAAAGCCAACTACCAATCCTTGATCGGCACGTCCGGTGGCAACTAGATTTCTGGCAACCGCTTCGGCGCAAGCGCGCACGTTCTCGAACGTGAAATCCTCAGCGATGATCGCGCGCCAGCCGTCTGTTCCGAACTGGATGTTTGGGCGGTGCAACTAGTTGCCTTCTCTTTTAACTCAGTAGGGCAGGCTGCGAATTTGGTTCCACATATGCCTGCCCACAGTAATTCGTATGTTCGTACAAAGTCTAGCCTTTGAGAGCCTCGACTCGATCGAGTTTCTCCCACGGGAGATCCAGATCGTCTCGTCCGAAGTGCCCGTATGCTGCAGTTTGCTGGTAGATCGGTCGTCGAAGATTGAAGTGTTCGATAATCGCCTGTGGCCTGAGATCGAAGTTAGATTTCACCAACTCAACCATTTCGCTTTCGGCACGATTGCCGGTACCTTTGGTGTCGACCTGAATTGAAATCGGAGTCGAAACACCAATGGCGTAAGAAACCTGAACTTCTGCCCGGTCGGCGAGGCCAGCCGCAACTAGGTTCTTTGCTACCCAACGGGCTGCATATGCCGCTGAACGATCGACCTTCGTCGGATCTTTACCTGAGAAAGCACCTCCGCCGTGGCGAGCGCTTCCACCGTAAGTATCGACGATGATCTTCCGACCCGTCAGTCCTGCGTCACCAACCGGCCCACCAATTACGAATCGACCCGAAGGGTTGATGTAGTACTTGGTGTTTTCATCGAGGAGGTCGGCTGGAACAACTTCACGAATGACGTGTTCCTGAATATCGGCTGCGATTCGTTCGTTTGAGGCGTCGGGATCGTGCTGGGCTGAGATAACGATAGTATCGACTCGAACAGGCTTGTGATCCTCGGTGTATTCGATGGTCACCTGGCTCTTCGTGTCGGGTCGAAGATAGTCGATCGTGCCGTTTCGACGAACATCGGTCAGACGCTTTGTGAGCGAGTGAGCGAGAGCAATCGGCAAAGGCATGTAGGTTGGCGTCTCGTTGGATGCGTACCCAATCATCATTCCCTGGTCGCCAGCTCCAACTTCGTCGGCTGCATCTTCGCCTCGCACTTCGAGTGCCTCGGTGACACCAGCGGATATGTCCGTAGACTGCTCATCGAGTGCGATAAGAACCGAACAGCCGTCGCAGTCGAAACCGTACGAAGGATCGTCGTAGCCGATCTTGCGAATTGTGTCTCGAACGATGCCGCGAATATCGACATCTGCGTTCGTGGTGATTTCTCCGAAAACCAGAACAAGACCGGTGGTCACTGAGGTTTCGCATGCGACTCTGCTCATGGGATCTTGAGCGAGGAGGGCGTCCAGAACACCATCGGAAATCTGGTCGGCCATCTTGTCGGGATGGCCTTCGGAAACCGATTCCGAGGTAAGTAAGTAGTTTGTGTTAGCCATTTTTAGTATCGAGTTGTCCATGTCTTAAATTTACCCAGCCTGACCACTATCGGATCAGGCTGAGTCATTTTATCCGGTCAGTTGGGCATTCGGTCTGGCGGAAGCCTAAGTTCCGACTTCCCAGCTGTTCAGATATACGCCTTGCTCGGGGGTAAGTATGTCGTAGGACATGCCCATGGCACCGAGTTTGATGCTTGCGATGTCGGTATCGACTTCTGTCGGCAGTGTGTAAACACCAGGGCTGAGTTTTGCGTGGTTATCAACGATGTATTCACCGGCGAGTGCCTGGTTCGCAAAGCTCATGTCCATAACGGAGGGCGGGTGACCCTCGGCTGCGCCAAGGTTGATCAAACGACCTTGAGCGAGAAGGAAAATCTTGCGACCATCTTCAACCGTGTACTCTTCAACGAACTCTCGTACGCTGCGCTTGGTCTCCGACATTTCTTCCAACGCCTCGACGTTGATTTCAATGTTGAAGTGACCCGAGTTGGCAACAACTGCGCCGTCCTTCATGTTCTCGAAGTGCTTGCCATCGACGGCCTTCATACCACCAGTAACGGTGAGGAAGATGTCGCCAACTTTGCAAGCGTCGTCCATGCTCATGACCTGATGGCCATCCATAACAGCTTCGAGAGCCTTTACCGGGTCGACTTCACAGACGATGGTGTGGGCGCCCATGCCTTTGGCTCGCATCGCAAAGCCCTTGCCGCACCAGCCGTAGCCGATGGTTACAACGGTCTTGCCCGTGATGAGCATGTTGGTTGCTCGGATGATTCCGTCGAGTGAGCTCTGGCCTGTACCGTAGCGGTTGTCGAACATGTGCTTGGTCTGCGAGTCGTTGACGGCAACGATCGGGTAGGCAAGCTTGCCTTCACCGTGGAGAGCCTTCAAGCGGATGACACCGGTAGTGGTTTCTTCCATTCCACCGATTACGTTTTTGAGGAGGTGCGTCTTGTCGCGGTGGAGCATTGCCACTACGTCAGCACCGTCGTCCATAGTGATCTGCGGACCGGTGTCGACGGTTGCCGACATATGGTCGAAGTAGGTCTTTTCATCTTCGTCTTTGATTGCGAAGATCGGGATACCGGACTCAACGAGATGAGCGGCGATATCGTCCTGTGTCGAAAGCGGATTCGATGCACAGAGAGTGAGGTCGGCTCCTGCGGCTGCAAGAGTGTGAGCGAGGTTTGCAGTTTCTGCCGTGATGTGCAAACAACCTGCGAGCTTGATGCCTTTGAGGGGCTGTTCCTTGGCGAAACGGTCTTGGATGGTTCGTAGAACAGGCATTTCTCGTTCTGCCCATTCGGCTCGCAATCGGCCTTTTTCTGCAAGACCAATGTCTTTAATATCGTAATCCATGATTTCTCCGGACTTGGTCAACGCCCAGTTCTAAACGTAACGGCGTTGCTGGATTTGTGTTTTATTTGGGTCCGGGCGATGGGCGCTTTCGTCGCCGTCAGCTCGAGGGGTTTCGGTTCGATTTACTTTCGACCCTCTTTAAAGTAGGTATCTCAAGCCTACTTTAAAGGACTAAAACGGGTTAGATTGACAAATGCTTCAAAACGCTCGCCAATATCGGGGTGAGTTAGATTTTTAATACGGTCGAGACCGAAGTCTTCGACTGCGAACGAAGCCATTGTGCTACCGACGACGGCCGCTGTGCGTAGCGATTCTTGATCAACTTTATCAACAGATGCAAGGTAACCCATGAACCCGCCAGCGAATGAATCGCCGGCTCCAGTGGGATCGGTGACTTTTTCTAGCGGGTAGGCGGGCGCTGCGAACGAGAAGTTTTCACCGAACAGGGTGACTCCGTATTCACCACGCTTGATAACTGTGGAATTTGGACCCAATGCAAAGATGGCGTTGGCGGCGTCGGGTAGATGCTCCTCGCCCGTTAGCTGTTTGGCTTCTTCTTCGTTGATAAGGAGAGTGTCTACCTTGCTGATGAGATCGGTTAGAGCGGAATTGGCGATATCGATCCAGAGGTTCATCGTATCGTTGGCAACCATTTTTGGTCGGGTTGCCATCGAGTCGAGAACTTTTAGCTGAATATTCGGATCGATGTTCGCGAGGAACAGGTACGGTGCGTTGGCATGGGCTTCGCTGAGTTCGGGTTCGAAATCACCGAATACGTTCAACTGGGTATCGAGCGTTACGGCGGTGTTGATATCTTCCATGTACTCGCCCGCCCAACGGAACGTCTTGCCATCGGCCTCGATGAGTCCCGAAGTATCGATATCGTGGCTTTCGTACATGGCACGATCGGCTGGATCGAAATCGTCACCGATTACACCGATCAGACCGACCTCGGTGAAATAGCTCGCAGAAACGGAAAAATAACTCGCCGATCCACCGAGCTGCGATTCGCGTTTCCCTGCCGGGGTTTCAACTGCGTCGTACGCGACGGATCCAACCACTAGAATTTTCAAAATTATCTCCAGGTTCTGATGTTTCAGGGAACCCAATGCGGCTAGTCTGCAAAGGTGCTTGGTGTCAGGCTACTTGTCGTCGCCGGTGGAGTGGGGAAGGCCTTTTTGGATCCAGGTCCCGGTGCCGTCTTCGACATTGAAAAGGCGATCGGACTGAGCACCCATCGCCGCGGCATACTCGGCTGCGAGTCCGGAACGGGCTCCGACTTCGCATATGAACAGCAAGCTTCCTTCTGCAGGGAGTTCATCGAATCTCGGGATCACGTCATCAACAGGGATCCAGAGCGCACCGGTGGCATGTCCGCCAGCCCACTCGTCGTCTCGTCGTACGTCGATAATGGTCGCCCCTCCGGAATTGACCATCTCATTTGCCTCTTCGGCTGATATTCGGGTGTACGGCTCGCCGGGGACGTTCCTTGCCATTGGTGCGGGATCCTTAGAAATCAGCTGTTTAGAAGCTGCTGGAAATATTGATTCTGGCTGCTTGAGTACGTGTGCGTGGGCGTATGTGCTCGCCTGTGCGCCACGGCTAACTTCTGACTTCAAGTATTTATATTTAATAGGGGTTGCGATACACAGAAAAACTGCGTGTTTCACGCCGCAACCCATTCAGTGTACTCAAAAAGAGTTGAATCATCTGGTCGGATTTCATCTGAAATTGTGTTGACACCCTGAATAAACGAGTCATAACATTAGTCTTCTGCCTTGGGAGAACAACGTTAGTTTGCGTATTTCTCTTGGCGGCACCTTAACAACTCAACAGTGGACAGAAAGAACGTCAACTTTACGGAGAGTTTGATCCTGGCTCAGGATGAACGTTGGCGGCGCGCATAATGCATGCAAGTCGGACGGAGTCCCACCCTTCGGGGTGACGACTCAGTGGCAGACGGCTGAGTAACACGTGAGTGATCTGCCTTTGGGTGGGGGACAACAGAGAGAAATTTCTGCTAATACCCCATGTGATCCACAATCTAGGGTTGTGGATAAAAGGAGCCGGGTAACCGGTTTTCGCCCTTAGATGAGCTCGCGGCCTATCAGGTAGTTGGTGGGGTAATGGCCTACCAAGCCTAAGACGGGTAGCTGGTGTGAGAGCACGACCAGTCAGAGGGGGACTGAGACACGGCCCCCACTCCTACGGGAGGCAGCAGCAGGGAATCTTCCACAATGGGCGAAAGCCTGATGGAGCGACGCCGCGTGAGGGATGAAGGCTCTAGGGTCGTA
>PVBE011019489.1_pt1 | contig 37318 bp, 39 predicted proteins | sample 1631181 | NCBI WGS metagenome assembly PVBE01 (sample SAMN08397723, study PRJNA350692) | Marine metagenome, whole genome shotgun sequencing project. | isolation source: water | place: Pacific Ocean | collected 2012-04
AACCAAGGACCTACCCATGGGGACGGATTCCATCACGGGCTACTCGACAATAAATGCCGAGAGCCTTGATGATGCCGAATGGACCGCTCAGGGCAATCCCTTCGCTGCCGGCACCTGGGTCTACAAAATCAAAGCAGAATATGCCTATGCGCCGAGCAAGATCGAATACTGCGTCGATCGCTATGCCATGGAGGTCAAGCGCCAGTTGGATGTGCTTGATCGCCACCTGGCGGACAATCAATTCATATGCGGTGACGAATACACCGTCGCCGATATCGCTATTTGGCCTTGGTATGGCGCTGTCGTTTTGAACAGGGTTTATGACGCGGCCGAGTTCCTGGATGCGGCTTCCTTTAAGCACCTTGTCAGATGGACGAATGAAATAGAGGCGCGGGAAACGGTGCAACGGGGAAGGATGGTCAACCGGTCGTTCGGTCCGCCTGAAGGCCAGCTCCGCGAACGCCACGACGCCGGCGATTTCGCCAGCAAAACGCAGGACAAGATCGAGGCCGCGAGCGCATAGCCGAAATCGGTCCCGGCGACGGGATACTGTCCATCGCCATCGTCAAGGGGGATTTTCGCCTTGAGCATCGGCTTGCCATTGTCCAAGGTGGATCGCCACCTTGGCTTTCGTCCCGATCCTCCCCGATTTCGGATGGCAATCCTGTGTCCGGTTCCGCGCTTACCACCCGCCTCGACAGACGCTATCTGATCGTATTGGGCGCCTGCCTCACCCAGTTCACGATCGTTGGTCTGCTGTTCGCCTACGGTTTGTTCTTCAAGTCCTTCGAGGTGGAATACGGCTGGTCGCGTACCCTGCTGTCGGCTTGCACTTCCCTCGCCTTCATCGTGATGGGCGTCCTGGGGTTCTTCGGCGGCCAGCTCAATGACCGCTACGGCCCCCGGGTGGTCCTTGCCGTGTCGGGGGCATTGTACGGCATCGGCTACGTGCTTCTGTCCCAGGTGATCGAGCCCTGGCAGCTGTTCGCGGTCTTCGGGCTCTTTATCGGCGTTGGCCTGGCCACCCATGACGTGGTGACGCTCTCGACCATTGCGCGCCAATTTCGCCAGCGCCGCGGGATCATGACCGGAGTGGTCAAGGTGGGGACCGCGGCCGGCCAGATTTGCGTTCCCCCCGCCGCCGCGTTTCTCATCGCGCTCTATGACTGGCGGCTGGCGTTGATGATACTGGGGGTCGCCGGCGTCGCAGTATTGGTGTTTGCCGCCCTGATAATGAAGAACCCGGCGCCCGGCGGGCAGGCGGATACCACGACCGACGCGGCCGGTTGGCAACTCCAGGAGGCGCGCCGCAACCCCACGCTCTGGATGATCTGTGCCATTCAGTTTTCGCACTTTGCCACCCTGACGACGATTCCGCTGCACATCGTGGTTCACGGCATGGACCTCGGCATGACCCCAACCTTGGCTGCCATGCTCTTGTCGGTACTGGGCGCAACCAGCGTCGTGGGGCGCTTGACGGTGGGCACCCTGGTCGATCGAATCGGCGGCAGGCGATCCTTGGTGATCTGCCTCTTGCCGCTCATCGCCAGCCTTCTGGCCTTCCTTTCCGTGTCGGCGCCATGGCTTCTGTTTGCCGCCGTCGCCGTCTATGGCTTCGCCCATGGCGGCCTCTTCACCGTCATGTCCCCCACCGTCGCCGAGTATTTCGGATTGAAATCGCATGGTGCGATTTTCGGGATCGTCGCCTTTTGCGGCACCATCGGCGGTGCCTCCGGGCCGCTTCTGGCAGGAGGCATTTTCGATCTGACGGACAGCTATGCCCCGGCGTTTGCCACTCTCGCGGCACTGGCAACGTTGGGGCTGGCGCTTGCTCTCAAGCTACCCTCATCGATTTCAGGAGGGGAAGGAAAGCAATAGCTGTCGCGAACCGTGTGGCGGCGGCCTTCGCGCAGCCTGAGGCGCATCAGCTTGAGCTCGCCGGCAACCAAGACTTCAAGGCGGATCTCGATATCAAAGGGGGCTTGGATAGTTATCGGCGGCGTCGCGCTTTCGAAGTCATCGCTCATCGCTCGTGCTCCGCGAACGCCACGACGCCGGTGATTTTGCCACTAAAACGCTGGACAAGATCGGGGCGTCGAGTTGTTGTCGCCGGCCGCATGGGGGCGGTCTCTTAGCGGTCGGCTATTACCTCAAGCAAAGGCGTCAACTGGTTTTCGTACCGTCTCCAAGACTGAACAGATTCATTGTAAATTGGCCTGCGCACTTGAGCAGAGCTCGTGGTTCGAACTGGACGCTCTGTTCTAAAATATTCCAAGCAGGAATCATCCCACTCAAGTCCGCAATGCGAAAGCAAATTCCTGGATTGCTTCTCTTGTTCAGCTACCACATCTTCATATTGGATGTCGTAAATGAAATCAGGTAGCACCTTGTGCCAATGAGTCATCAAGTCTCGGTAAGAATTATAGTATTTACCCAATAGTCTGGGGTCATAAGCGTAGTGGTGGCCCTTGCCGTGAAACAAGGTCTTAAAAATCGATAAACAGGTGTCCAACGGGTCGCGGCGACAATGTATGATTTTTGCGTTCGGAAGAATTAGTTTTATTATTCCGACAAACATGAAATTTGTCGTCATCTTATCCGTAACAAAATTCGCGGTACTTGCGCACTCTCTAATCTTGCCGATGTACTCCTCACCAGCTCGCGAAAAACCGTCCACCTTCGTCTGTTCAATGCTCGTAGCAATCCCGGAGTCATCGATATTACTGAAATATGAAGCAACAATTTGACTCAAATAGTCCACCTCACCGGCGCCATGTACATTTGGGTGACTAGCGAGTATTTGCTCCACCAATGTTGTGCCAGAGCGCGGCATGCCGAGGATAAAGATGGGGGTTTGATCAGGCGATCCCACGCCATGATATTTCCTAAACAAGCTACTGGTAAACAATTTTTGCAAATATCCAATCTGCTTCTCGCTGATTTCCGTCGAAAAACCATAGGTTCGGCATCTTATTGCGTTGCCAGTCGAGAAAAACTCGAATGCCTTTTCGTATTGGCCTAGATCTTCAAACGATTTCCCAAGACCAAACGCAAGGTGCATCCTTTGTTCATCTTCAAGGCCAGGCATGGCGTAACTGTCTTCCATCGCTTTGACGTCATGATCGTACTCGGCACATATCCTGATTTGGGCTAGATGCCGGTGCGCCTCGGCGTAATCGGGTTTGGCAGCGAGCGCCCTTCGATAGTGGGTAGCGGCTTCTTCCAAGCGTCCCAGTTCCTGAAGCGTGATGCCAAGGTTGTTATGTGCCTCTGCGAGATCGGGTTTGATTGCTAGGGCCTGGCGATAGCTGGCTATGGCCTCGTCCAACCGTCCCATTTCCTGGAGCGTGATTCCAAGGTTAATGTGCGCAGCAGCGAAATTGGGATCGCTGGCTAGGGCCTTTCGATAGCTGGCTATGGCCTCGTCCAGTCGTCCCAGTTCCTTTTGCACGACGCCAAGATTGAATTGCGCATCAACGCGACCGGGCTCAATGACCAGGGCTCTTGTCAAGAACTCGACGGCGATATCGTTTTTACCCATTCTATGGGCGATTACACCAAGCTGGGACAATGCGATTGGCTGGTTGGGTTCGGTTTGCAATATCTGCTGATAAACATCCTCTGCCTTGCCTAAATCACCGGCAGCCTGGTGCTGTACAGCCAAGCCTATGGCTTGCCTAATGGTCAAATTCTGATGCTGTTCAGATTGACATTCTTCAGATTCCTTGCGCACCTCTTTCGTTTTATTGCCTTCTCGGTTAACTTCCTCCGACGACATTATTGGAGCCTATTCGTTTGATGAACTCTCCTTGGCGATCTCCACGTGTACTTTAGTGATTTTGTTTTTCCAAAGCAAACATGCGTCTGTGGTGTCGACATTGGAGTTGACCCCAAGTTACCGCAAGCTGCAGTGTTCAAAAGCCATGGTGGTGAGCGCGGACGCCACGGGCATTGTGCTGTGATGCTTGGCCGGCTCGCCTGAGCGTGTCTCCAAAAACTAGGATTTCGTTTTAGCGGCCCAGTCGAGCATGGCTTGACCCCACAGACGCGCCGTCTCGGGATCGATGTCGAGCACCGTGTGGCGGCGGCCCTCGCGCAACCTCAAGCGCAGGAGCCGAAGTTCACTCTCGTAGGCCAGATCCTCGAGGCGGATCTCGCGACCATAGGGGGCTTGGATGGTTGTCAGCGCCGTCGCGCTTTCGTAACCGTCGCTCATCGCTCGTGCTCCGTGAAGGCGCTCTCCAGCGCCAGTTCCCAATTCTCGGGCGTATCGGCGTAGGGTGGCTTCTCATCCATGGTCAACAGGATTACGCCTTGGCGGCCCAAAGCCGCCACCACGCCGACGAGGTCGTCGAAGCGCTCCAGTTCGCTGTGCATCTTGACGATGTGGCTCAGGTAAAGCATGGCGCTCATCCCGTGTTGCGGCAGCGGCGAATTAGGAAAATACTGTTATCTCTTGCCGCTTTGCATAACATTAGCATAATGTAATATACGAGGTTCGGGGAGAGGGCCACTAGCGTGAACAAAGCCCTGGTGTGGACGAGAGACAGAGGGGGTTGAGAGGTGGCGAAAAAGAAACACGAGACGCCGATGCTGGACGAACTCGAGCAGGGGCCCTGGCCGAGCTTCGTGACCGGCCTCAAGCGCCTGGCCGACGACGAGGAAAAACCCTACGCCGGCATGATGACGGATCTTCTGGGCCAGCTCGAGCGTTCCTACGAGACGCGCAAGGGTTTCTGGAAGGGCGGCACGGTCGGTGTCTACGGCTATGGCGGCGGCGTCATCCCGCGCTTTTCCGAGGTCTCCGAGGACTACCCCGAATCGTCAGAATTCCATACCCTCAGGGTACAGCCGCCGGCCGGCATGCACTACGACACGGCGACGCTGAGGAAGCTCTGCGACATATGGGAAAAGCACGGGTCCGGCCTGATCGCACTGCACGGCCAGTCGGGCGACATCATGTTTCAGGGCTGTACCACGGAAAAAGTTCAAGAGGCCTTTGACGAGCTCAACGAATTCGGCTTCGACATGGGCGGTGCCGGTCCGGCGCTGCGCACTTCGATGAGCTGCGTCGGCCATGCGCGCTGCGAGCAGTCCTGCTACGACGAGGTGCGAGCGCATCGCTCCATCATCAACGCGCTCTTGGACGAGATGCACCGCCCGGCGCTGCCCTACAAGTTCAAGTTCAAGTTCTCGGGGTGCGCCAACGATTGTGTCAACGCCATCCAGCGCTCGGACTTCGCCGTCATCGGCACCTGGGCCGACGACATGCAAGTCGACCAGGGCGAGATCAAGGCCTACATCGAAAAGGCCGGTCGCAAGTATTTCATCGACAACGTCATTGCGCGCTGCCCGACCAATGCGCTGAGCCTCAACGACGACGATAGCCTCGACGTCGACAATCGCAGTTGCGTGCGCTGCATGCACTGCATCAACGTCTGCACCAAGGCTCTCAAACCGGGCTTGAAGCGCGGCGTCACCATCCTCATCGGCGGAAAACGTACGCTCAAGATCGGTGATCTCATGGGCAGTGTCGTGGTGCCTTTCATGCCGCTGGAAAGCGATGAGGACTTCGATCGCCTGCAGGAAATGGCCGAGGAAACCATCGACTTCTTCGCTGAAAACGCGCTGGAGCACGAGCGCATCGGTGAGTGCATCGACCGCATCGGCCTGGTGCCCTTCCTCGAGGGCATCGGCCTCGAGGTCGACCCCAACATGGTCGTCCACCCGCGCACCAACTCCTACGTTCGCACCGACGATTGGGACGACGAGGCCGAGAAGTGGCGTAATCGTCAAACCGCCGGCGAAGCGGCTGAGTAGGGGGGTAAAGAACCATGTCCGACTCCAGCCAAACCCCCCGTGAACCCGTCGAAAGTGGCGTACCCGACCCCTTCCCGCTGATGCATCCGGTGATGAAGAAGAACTACGGTGACTGGGCTTGGCACGATCGGCCCAGGCCAGGCGTGCTGCACCACGTTGCCCATTCCGGCGACCAGATCTGGACCGTGCGGGCCGGCACGCCGCGTCAGCTCGACGTCTATAGCATCCGCCAGCTCTGCGACATCGCCGACGACTATGCCGACGGCCACGTGCGCTTCACCTCGCGCAGCAACATCGAGTTCATGCTGGCCGAAGAGGGCCGCGTGGCGGCGCTGATCGAAGAACTGGAGGGGGCCGGCTATCCGGTCGGCGGCACCGGCAACTCGGTCTCCCAGATCGCCCACACCCAGGGTTGGCTGCACTGCGACATTCCCGGCACCGACGGCTCGGGCGTGGCCAAGGCGATAATGGACGAGATCATCGACGAATTTCGTCAAGAAGAGATGCCCAACCGGGTACGCCTCACCACATCGTGTTGCCAGATCAACTGTGGCGGCCAAGGCGACATCGCCATCAACATCCAGCACACCAAGCCGCCCAAGATCAATCACGACTTGATCGCCAACGTCTGCGAGCGGCCGGCCGTGGTGGCGCGCTGCCCAGTGGCGGCGATCCGGCCGGCCCTGGTCAACGGTAAGCCCTCGCTGGAGGTCGACGAGAAAAAGTGCATGTGCTGCGGTGCCTGCTACCCGCCTTGTCCGCCCATGCAGATCAACGACCCCGAACACACCAAGCTGGCGATCTGGGTCGGCGGCAAGCATTCCAATGCGCGCTCGCGGCCCACTTTCCACAAGCTGGTGGCGGCCGGCATCGTCAACAATCCGCCGCGCTGGCCGGAAGCCGCCGCCATCGTCAAGCGCATCCTGGCGGCTTACAAGGCGGACGGCCGCGATTGGGAGCGCCTGGGCGAGTGGATCGATCGCATCGGCTGGCCGCGCTTTTTCGAGCTTACCGACATCCCCTTCACCAAATATCACATCGACGATTGGCGCGGCGCCCGGGGCAGTCTCAATGCCTCGGCCCACGTCAGGTTCTAATCGGGAATTTTTTCATGGACTTCGGAATTCTGGTCAACGAAGGCCCCTTCACCCACCAGGCCGCCGACACCGCTTACCACTTCGCCAAGGCGGCACTGGAAAAGGGTCACCAAGTCAGCCGCGTCTTCTTCTATTTCGACGGCGTCAACACGGCCAACAAGCTGATGGAGCCGCAAGTCGACGATCGTAATTTGATGAAGCTGTGGTCGGCGCTGGGCGCCGAGCACGGCCTCGACATGGTGGTCTGCGTGGCGGCTGGTCTCAGGCGCGGCCTCAAGGACGAGATTCTGGCCGAGGGCTTCCACATTTCGGGGCTGGGCCAGCTCATCGAGACCGGCATCCAGGCTGATCGCCTGGTGGTCTTTGGCGATTGAATTGGTTTCTGGGAGAGGGCGATGAGCGACATGGATCTCTGGGAGGAACACGACGAGGAAGGCATCGTCAAGCGCTTCCTCTACGTCAACCGCAAGGCGCCCTACGGCACCATCTACGCGCTGGAAAGCCTGGAGATGGTGCTGATCGCGGCCGCCTTCGACCAGGACGTCAGCGTCGTATTCATGGATGACGGCGTTTACCAGATCAAGAAAGGCCAGGACACCAGCGGCATCAACATGAAGAACTTCTCGCCCACCTACCGGGCGCTGGAGGGCTACGACGTGGAAAAGCTCTACGTCTGCCGGCGTTCGATGGAGGAACGCGGGCTTTCACCCGACGACCTGGTGGTGCCGGTCGAGGTGCTCGAGCCCGAGGCGCTGAAGGCGATGATGGCCGAGCAGGACGTGGTATTGAGTTGTTAGAGGATTTGCGGGGAAAAGACATGCCGATGCTGCATACCGTCAACAAATCGCCTTACGAGCGCAAGGCGCTGGAGCGCTGCCTGGAGTTTGCCGAGGACGGCGCCGCCGTCTTGCTGATCGAGGACGGCGTCTATGCCGCCGATGGCGCCGGCGCTGCAGCCGGGTCTCTGGGCGAGGCCATGGGGCGTCTCAAGATCTATGTGCTGGGTCCCGACCTGGCCGCTCGCGGCCTGGCCGAGGAGGGCCTGCTGGACGGCGTCTCCGTGGTCGACTACGGCGGCTTCGTCGACTTGGCGGCGGAGTATTCCGCCGTCCATTCATGGTTATGATGCGGACTACACGAAGGAGGTAATGGGGAACATGGCATATGAACTTAACGGCTCGACGGTCGACGCCGACGAGGAAGGCTACATCCAGGATATCGGTCTCTGGAACGAGGAACTCGCCAGCCTGATCGCCGAGGACGAAAAGATCGAGATGTCCGAGGAGCACTGGCAGGTCGTCAACTTCTTGCGCGAGTACTACGAGGAATACCAGATCGCACCGGCAGTGCGGGTGCTGACCAAGGCCATCGGCAAGAAGCTGGGCAAGGACAAGGGCAACAGCAAGTACCTCTATGCCCTGTTTCCCTACGGTCCGGCCAAGCAGGCCTGCAAGATCGCCGGCCTGCCCAAACCGACCGGCTGCATCTGACCGGCCGGCTCGCCGGCTTTTTTTTGCTGCTAGGCGCCGCCTCGCGGGCGGGGCCGCGTGGGGACTTTTTATGAACGGGTTGGGAGTGTTCTTCGCCCTGATGCTCTACGCCGGCGCGGCGGTTCTGCTGGTCGGGCTGGGTCGCAAGATCGTCGCCTACTGGCGGGCGCCGGCGCCGCTCAAGATCCCCACCATGCCGGCGCCGCTGGGACGCTCGGGAGTGGCGCTCAGGCTGGGCCGCGAAGTAGTGCTCTTCGAAAGCCTCTTCAAATCCAACAAGTGGCTGTGGATCTTCGGCTGGGCCTTCCATGCCGCGCTGCTGCTGGCGCTCATCCGCCACGGCCGCTATTTCGTCGAGCCGGTGGGATTCGTGCTGACTTGGCTGCAGCCCTTCGGCGAATACGCCGGCTTCGCCATGGTGCTGGCGCTGCTGGCCCTCTTGGCCCGGCGCTTGTTGCTGGCCCGGGTGCGCTTCATCAGCGCGCCTTCGGATTATCTCATGCTGCTGCTGATCATCGCCATCGGCGTGAGCGGGCTTTTCATGCGCTACGTAGCGCGCACCGACATCGTGGCCCTCAAGGCCTTCACGCTGGGTCTGGTGCGTTTCGACTGGCAGCCGTTGCCGGCCGATCCGGTTCTACTGGTCCATTTATTTCTGGTGGCGGCGTTGATGGCCGTGTTGCCGTTCTCCAAGCTTCTGCATATCCCCGGCATCTTTTTCAGCCCCAGCCGCAACCAGGCCGACGATGCTCGTGAGCGGCGCCATGCGCCGGCGGCGATCCGATGAACGACTTCGCCACGCCCGAGCTGGGCGATTTCATCGAGACCCCGGAAATCGCGACCGGCGCCATGGCCCATAGCCAACCCTACGTGGCGGCGGCCGAGCACCAGGAGGCGTTGGGCTTTCCCGGCGAGCTGGTCGAGGATTGGCACGACAAGGCCATCGGCCGGTTAGGTGAGTTGCTCAAGGAAAACCGCGGCCTCGGGGTGTTTCTCGATAGTTGCGTGAAATGCGGTGCCTGCACCGATAAGTGCCATTATTTCCTCGGCACCGGCGATCCCCTGAACATGCCTGTGGCGCGCCAGGACCTGTTGCGCCAGGTCTATCGCCGCCACTTCACCATAGCCGGCAAGCTGGTGCCGGGGCTGGTGGGGGCGGCCGAGCTGACGCGCGAGCGGCTGGACGACTGGTACCGCTATTTCCATCAGTGCTCGCAGTGTCGGCGCTGTTCGGTCTTCTGCCCCTACGGCATCGATACGGCCGAGATCTCCATGGCGGCGCGCGAGATCATGGACTGCATCGGGCTCGGCCAAAAGTACTCCAACGAGATCATCGGCAAGGTGCACAAGATCGGCAACAACCTGGGCCTGCCCGAACGCGCGCTGGTCGACACGCTCGAGGGCCTGGAAGAAGACATCGAGGAGGAAACCGGCGTCACCGTACGCATACCCGTCGACGTGGAAGGCGCCGACGTGCTGGTGATTACGCCCAGCGCCGACTTCTTCGCCGAGCCCCACGTTGACGGCCTGATGGGCTACGCCAAGGTATTCCACCAGGCCGGTATTAGCTGGACGCTGAGTTCGGCTGCTTCCGAGGCCGCCAACTTCGCCCTTTTCATCGGCTCCCAGCGCCAGATGCAAGAGGTCGCCATGCGCATTCGCCAGGCCGCTCTCGACCTCGGCGTCAAGCGCCTGGTGGTGGGCGAATGCGGCCATGCCTGGCGCGTCGCCTACAGTTTCTGGAACACCCTGATAGGGCCCTTCGATTTCCTCGACAAGGATTTCCCCGCACCGCAGCACATCTGCGAGGTCACTTATGACCTTCTGCAACGCGGTGCCCTGAAGCTCGACCCCGAGGCCAACGACGACAAGGTCGTGACGTTTCACGATTCCTGCAACGTAGCGAGAGCCTCGCGCATGGGCGGTTGGGCTGGCGGACAATTCCATATTCCGCGCGCCATCCTGCGCGCCTCGGCCAACAACTTCGTCGATATGGCCGAAGAAACCATCGGCGAGGCCACGTTCTGCTGCGGCGGCGGCGGCGGGCTGTTGACCGACGACCTGACCGAGCTGCGCGTCAAGGGCGCCTATCCGCGCATGCAGGCTCTGCAGCGCGTGATCGAAGACCACGGCGTCACCCACCTGGCGGCTATTTGCGCCATCTGCAAGAGCCAGTTCACCAAGGTGCTGCCCTACTATGGCCACGACATGGACATGATCGTGGGCGTGCATCAGCTGCTGAGCAACGCCATCCAGCTCGGTGGCGAGTAGTCACGAGGTTCGGGGAAAGACCATGGACGACAAGGTCGATGCCAAACTCGCTGCCCGCACGGCGCGGCGCTACCAGGACGGCGATGACGCGCCGGGGCCGCTCGATGAACAGATCTTCATCGCCGACTATTCGCACAAGTGTCCGACCTACGTGCACCGCACGCCGCCCTGCCAGGGCAGTTGCCCGGCCGGCGAGGACATCCGCGGCTGGCTACAGATCGTGCGCGGCATCGAAAAACCGGGCGCGCAGGGGGCAGACGATATCGATTGGCAGGAATACGCTTTCCGCCGCCTGACCCATTCCAATCCCTTTCCCGCCATCATGGGCCGGGTCTGCCCGGCGCCTTGCGAGGACGGCTGCAACCGCAACGAGGTCGAGGAACAGGTCGGCATCAATTCGGTCGAGCACTTCATCGGCGACACCGGCATCGAACGCGGCTTCGATCTGGGCCGGCCCGGTCCGGAAACCGGCAAGAAGGTGGCCATCATCGGCGGCGGCCCGGCCGGCCTGGCGGCGGCCTACCAGTTGCGCCGCCTGGGCCACGGCTGCACCGTCTTCGACGACCACGAGGACCTGGGCGGCATGATGCGTTACGGCATTCCCGGCTACCGCACGCCGCGCGATGTGATAGATGCCGAGATCAAGCGCATCACCGATATGGGCGTCGAGGTCCGTCTCAAAACCCGCGTCGGCGTCGACGTTGCGCTGGAGACTTTGGAGAACGACTACGACGCCATCCTGGTGGCCATCGGGGCCCAGGCCGGCACGGCGCTGCCGGTGCCGGGCGGCGAGGCGCCCAACGTCATTTCCGGCATCTCGTTTCTCGCCGCCTTCAACGAAAACCGCCTGATGCATGCCGCCGAGCGGGTGCTGGTCATCGGCGGCGGTGACACTGCCATGGACGTGGCGGCGGTGGCCCGTCGCATCGGCCACATCGAGAACGTGGCCGAAAAGGACCGGGTCGAGCACGTCATCATGGGCCATACGGCCCACGATGTGGCCACCGTGGCCAAGCGCCTGGGCGCCGAGGTCACAATTGTCTACCGCCGCCCCATCGAACGCGCGCCTGCCGCCAAGATGGAGATCGAGCACGTGCGCCAGGAAGGCGTCGAGATCCGCACCTGCCTGGCCCCGGTCGAGGCGGTGATCGGGCCCGACGGCCGGGCCACGGCGCTACGCGTCATCGAAGTGGAGTGGGAAGACAACAAAAAGATGGTTCGTAAGGAGGGCTCGGAGTTCGATATCCCCTGCGATCTGATCGTGCCGGCGCTGGGTCAGATCGGCGACTTCCGCGGCATGGAGGATCTGGCCAACGAGCGCGGCCTGGTGAATGCCGACAAGAATTTCCGGGTGCCCGACAAGCCGGGTTACTTCGTTGCCGGCGATATCGTCAATCCGCACCTTCTGACCACCGCCGTGGGCCAGGCCACGGTGGCCGTCGAGAGCATCGAACGCTATCTGCAGGGCGAGGAAGTGAGGCGCCGGCCCAAAGTCGACGTGCGTCATTTCGACCTGCTCGAACGCTTGCGTGAGGACGAACTGGCGCCCGAGGCGCTCGAGCCCAGCGAGGTGCGCGGCACCGATGCCGCCAAGTTCGCCGTGCACAACTACGAGAATCGCTCGTTCCAGGAGATCATCCCGGCCGACCAGCTCTACCTCGGCCATTGGAACACGGTGCCGCGCAACCGCCGCGGCGAGGTCCATATCGGCTCCGATGCCGTGCTCGGACATTTTTCCGAGCGCATCACCAGCCTCGATGAAGAAGCCGTCAAGGCCGAGGCCGAGCGCTGCATGAGCTGCGGCATGTGCTTCGAGTGCGACAACTGCGTCATCTACTGCCCCCAGGTCGCCGTCAAGCGCAGCAAACGCGGCGAGACTACGTTGGGCCGCTACGTTTACACCGACTATGGGCGCTGCATCGGCTGCCACATCTGTGCCGATGTCTGCCCCTCGGGCTACATCCAGATGGGGCTCGGGGAGTAGCCATGCCGTTTCGGCTTGGTGTTTGGCTTCTCCTGGGGCTGCTGTCGATGCCGGCAGCGGCCGGCGAACGGGTGCCCGTGCCCCAGCCGGCGCGTGGCCAGGGCGAGGCTTGCGTCGCCGACGTTGAATACATGCGCCGCTTCCACGGCGATGAACTCAAGCGCCAACGCGACCAAACCCTGCGTCTGGGCATTCGCGGCGGCAAGTTCGCTCTGTCGGGCTGCCTCGACTGCCATGCCGTCAGGGGCGCTGATGCCAAGCCGGTAGACTATGACAATCCGCGGCACTTCTGCCAGTCCTGCCACGGATTTGCCGCTGTGCGCATCGACTGTTTCGACTGCCATTCGGCCAAGCCCGAGCAGACGGCGGGGAGGTCCAAATGACGGGCCGGCGAGCCCTGCTAAAAGGCGGCGCCGCCTTTGCCACGCTGGCGCTGGCGCCCGGCCTGACGTTGCTGGCCCAGGCCCGGCCGGCTGGTGTCGCGGCCTCAGCGGCGGTGCGCTGGGGGCTGCTGATAGATGCCGGCAAATGCGCCGACGATTGCCAGGCCTGCGTCACCGCCTGCGCCGACGAGAACGGTCTTGGCGGCCGGGGCTGGCCGGCCACCGACGCCCAGTGGATCCGCAAGGTCAGCGTCACCGACAGCGCCACGGGCGCTAGTTTTTCTCTGCCCCTAATGTGCCAGCACTGTGCCAATCCGCCTTGTGTCGATGTTTGCCCCACCGGCGCGTCATTCCGCCGTGCGGACGGCATCGTGCTGGTCGATAAGCACATCTGCATCGGCTGCCGTTATTGCATGTTGGCCTGCCCCTACAAGGCGCGCTCGTTCGTGCATGAGCCGGTGCGGGGCCAGAAATCCCATGCGCCGCGCGGCATGGGCACAGTGGAAAGCTGCACCTTCTGCGTCCACCGGGTCGACCGCGGCGAGACGCCGGCTTGCGTCGAGGCCTGCGCCGAGACCCACCGGGCCATGGTCTTCGGCGACCTCAACGACCCCCAAAGCGAGATCTCGCGCCAGCTCAAGGCCCGTGCCGGTACTAAGATTCGGGCCGACCTCGGATTGGATCCGGGTGTCGTGTATTGGGGGGTCTGAGCGATGTACGGCAATCATCCCCCCACCCTCACCCTCCCCCGCAAGCGGTGGAGGGAGCCGGCACCAGCCGTCACTTTCTTCTCCCTCCCTCTTAAGGGGGAGGGATGGGGAGGGGGTGGGGCCACAAAACGCGATGGGGGTGTGTGATGCCCCGCATCACTTACAAAACACTCCCCGCCGGCCGCGGCTTCTGGACCGTCTTCCTCGCCCTCGGCGCGCTACTACTGATCGGACTCGTTTGCGCCCTGGTGATGGAAACCGCCGGCCACGTGGTCACCGGCATGAACAACCAGATCGTCTGGGGCGCGCCGCACGTCTTTGCCGTTTTCCTCATCGTCGCCGCTTCGGGGGCGCTCAATGTGGCCTCTATCGCCTCGGTCTTCCAGCGCGCCCCCTACAAACCGCTGGCGCCCTTGTCGGCGTTGCTGGCAATCGGGCTGCTGGTCGGTGGCCTGGTCGTGCTGGTGCTTGACCTCGGCCGTCCCGACCGCCTGCTGGTCGCCATGACGACCTATAATTTCAAGTCCATCTTCGCCTGGAATATCTTTCTCTACGTCGGATTCCTGGGCGTCGCCGGGTTCTATCTTTGGTTCCTGCTGGAACCCAGGCTGGCCCGCATCGCCAAGCCGGCGGGGCTGGTCGCTTTCCTCTGGCGCCTCGTACTGACCACCGGTACGGGTTCGATCTTCGGCTTTCTGGTGGCCCGTCAGGCCTACGACGCGGCCATCATGGCGCCGCTCTTCATCGTCATGTCGTTCTCCTTTGGCCTCGCCATCTTCACGCTGGTGCTGCTGGCCGCCTGTCGTGCCGACGGCCGGCCGCTGGGGGAGGAGCTGCTGGGCCGGCTGGGGCGGCTGCAAGCGATCTTCGTGGCCGTGGTGCTCTATTTCACGGCGGTGCAGCACCTGACCAACCTCTATGCCGCCGAACACGCGGGCATCGAGCGGTTCATTCTGCTGGACGGCGGTGTCTTTACGGCGCTGTTTTGGCTCGGGCAGGTGCTGATCGGCGGTGTGCTGCCGCTGGTGCTGCTTCTTCATGGCGGGTTGGGTGCCTGGTCTGGGCGGTTGCTGGCGGCTGGCCTGCTGGTGGTGGTCGGCGGCCTGACGCAGGTTTACGTCATCATCATCGGCGGTCAGGCCTTTCCGCTGGTGCTGTTTCCCGGGCGTGAAGTCACCAGCACGTTCTTCGACGGCGTGGTCAACGGCTACGCACCCAGCGGGCTAGAAATCGGCTTGGGTATTGGCGGCATCGCACTGGCGTTGGTGATCGTCCAGCTCGGCCTCGGGCTGCTGCAGCTCTTGCCCGAGAGCCTGGCCGATGCCGCACCCCAATCGCCGCCCGAACCCGAACCCGAGCCGGATCCGGAGGCCGTGACGGCCGAGCCATGATCGCTTTCCTGGTCTCGGCGGCGCACAAGTCCTCGGGCAAGACGACCATCGCCACGGGGCTGGGGGCGTCGCTGAGAGGCCGCGGCCAGACCGTCCAAACCTTCAAAAAGGGCCCCGACTACATCGATCCCATGTGGCTCGGCCGGGCCTCGGGGCGGCACTGCCGAAATCTCGATTTTTGGACCCAGGATGAGGCCGAGATCGCGGCCCATTTCCAGAGCTTTGCCGCGGCCGCCGACGTCGCCATCGTCGAGGGCAGCAAGGGTCTCTACGACGGCATCGACCCGGCCGGCGGCGACAGCACGGCTGCACTGGCGCGCTTGCTGGGGCTGCCCGTGATACTGGTCATCGACTGTCAGGGAATCACCCGGGGCGTAGCGCCGCTCATTCTGGGTTACCAAGCCTTCGAGCCCGATCTGCGCATCGCCGGCGTGATCTTGAACAAGGTTGGCGGCGAGCGCCACGAAGGCAAGCTGCACGCCGCCGTCAATCACCACACCGACGTGCCGGTGCTGGGCGCCGTCCATCGCAACCGCGACCTGGAGATCGTCGAGCGTCACATCGGCCTGGTTCCGACCAACGAGGCCGAAGGCCCCGACGACCGCATCGAAACCATCGCCGAGCACGTCGCCGACCACGTCGATATCGACCTTTTGCTGCGTCGCGCCGGGGATGTCGAAATTCCGGCTGTGCCGGCCGCACCCGCGGCGCCGGCCTCCGACGTACGCCTGGCCGTGGCCCGCGATGCCGCCTTCGGTTTCTACTATCCGGGAGACTTGGAAGCTCTGCAGGCGGCGGGGGCGGAGATCGTCGCCTTCGATTCCCTCTCGGACCCGGTGTTGCCGGATTGCGATGGGCTCTTCATCTCGGGCGGTTTTCCCGAAACCCAGATGGCGGCGCTGGAGGCCAACGAATCCCTGCGTCAATCGATCCGCGCCGCTCTTGCCGGCGGCTTGCCGGCCTATGCCGAATGCGGCGGCCTGATGTACCTGGCACGTTCCATCGCCTGGCAGGGCGAGACGCGCCAGATGGTCGGCGCCGTACCCGCCGACGTGGTGATGACGCCGCGACCGGTGGGTCGGGGTTATGTCCGCTTGCGCGAGACCGGCGCCGGGCCCTGGCCCCAGGTACCAATCTCCGGAAAGGCGGACGAAAGCCTGCCGGCCCACGAGTTCCATTATTCACGCCTGGAAAACCTCGACTCCGAAATCCCTTTCGCCTACCAGGTCTTACGCGGCCACGGCATCGACGGCCAATATGACGGCCTGGTGGTCGGCAATCTCCTGGCCAGCTACGCCCATCTGCGACAGGTCGCCGGCAACCGCTGGGCCGACCGCTTTGTCGATTTCGTGCGCCGCAGCCGCTAAGCCCCGCCGCTAGCTTCGACTCCGCTGCAACGCAGCAAAATTCACAAAAAAACCATGACGTCATGAATTTTGTTGTGCCGCAAAAGACGCAGAAATACTGACGTTTGAACCGGTGTGGCTTTCGCTGCGCTGCAAAATAAACCCATGACGTCATGGGTTATTGACTGCCGTTCCTACAGCGCCAAATCGCCACCCAGCATGCGGTGGACGATGGTGCGGCGCAGGATTTCGTTGGTGCCGTCGGCGACGTTGATGACGCGCACCGTCTTGTAGGCTTCGGAAAGTCCCAGCTCGTTGGTGAAGCCCATGGCGCCATGGGTCTGGATGGCGCGGTCGATGGCGCGGGCGCCGACTTCGACCGAATACGCCTTGGCCATCGAGAGCTCCTTGATGGCCGGTTCGCCGCGGTCGAGGAGCGCCGCCGCGTTGAGGCCCATGAGGTGGGCGGCGTGGACTTCCATGGCCGACTCCGCCAGCGGAAAGGTGACGCCCTGGTAGTCCGAAATCGTCTGGCCGAAGGCTTCGCGGGTCTTGGTGTATTCGAGCGCCAGTTCCAGCGACCACCGCGCCAGGCCGGTGGCCCGGGCCGAATTGTAGATGCGGCCCAATGACACTCCCAGAAGCGCGGTACCGAAACCGTTGTGAAGATCGCCGACCAACTGGTGCGGCTCGACCCTTACGTCTTCCAACACCAATTGAGCCTCATCGCCACCGACATTGCCGTGCATGCGGATGATGCTTTCGATCTCGAAACCCTCGGCGTCGGTCGGCACCAGGAAAGCGCTGATGCCGCCCTTGCGGGCAGCGGCTCGGTCGGGATCGGTGATGGCGAAGACGATGCAATAGTCGGCGATGGGGGAATTGGTGGTCCAGATCTTGCGGCCGCTGAGGCGCCAGCCGTCGCCGTCGGAAACCGCCTTGGTGCGCAGCATGGCGGCATCGGAGCCGGCGCCTGGCTCCGATAGGCCGAAGCACATCGAGGTACGTCCGGCCAGCATGTCGGTGAGGATTTCGTCGCGCGCCTTGGGCGTAACCTTGGCCAGCACCGGGCTGGGCCCGAAGGCCCAATGGCTGATGGCGTAGACGGTCAGCCAGTTCTGCGGGCCACAATGATGAAAAGCCCGGTGCCAACAGACATAGTAGGCCAGCTTGCCGAGCCCGGCGCCGCCCAGATCCTCGGGTACGCACATGTTGTAATAACCGGCTTCCGCGGCGGCCATGCGCACCTCGCGGATCAGCGCCACCACCTCCGGCACATAGCGCCCATCCTCGTCATAGGTATGGCGCGCGTTCGACAAGAGCTCATGGTGTTGCCGGTGACGGGCAATGACTTCGGCGTCCAGAAAAGCCGTGAGCCCTTCCGCGACCGATTGAATTTCCTCGGGAATATCGAATGCGATGGCGCTCATGCTCGGTCAACCCCTATTTTGCGGCCGGCAGATCCCGGGTTTCGCCGATCTTCATGATCCAAGCGTTGTCGTCGTCGAAGCCGGCGGCCCGGGCGGCGGCGCGGAAGCGCTGAGGTGGTTCGAAGGGGGGCTCGTCCGACAGCACCACTGTGCCCCAGTGGTGGGCCAGGAGCGTTCGTGCCTTGAGATCGCGGCCCAGCTGCACGGCCTCTTCAGGGTTGGTATGCGAGGTTTTCATTAGCCACACCGGAAGATAAGCACCGATCGGCACCAGGGCCAGGTCGAAGGGGCCGTAACGCCGGCCTAGCTCTCCGAACACCGGGCCATAGCCGGTATCGCCGGAGAAATAGAGGCGCCGGCCGTCGGCCTCCAGCATCGCCCCCATCCATAGCGTCTGGTTGATGTCGTTGAGGCCGCGCCGCGACCAGTGTACGGCGGGCAGTGCCGTGACGCTGAGCTCACCGAACGTGACCTTGTCGTGCCAGTCGACGTCACGCACGTTTTTATGGCCGCGCTCGCGGAAAAAATCGCCAAGCCGCAACGGCGCCAGCACAGTGATGCGGTCCTTGTTCGGCAGCGCCTCTATGGTCGCCTCGTCGAGGTGGTCGTAATGATTGTGCGAGACGATGACTACATCGATGGGCGGCAACTCGGCCACCTTCAGGCCGGGGCCGGCATAGCGGGCCGGCCCCAGCGGCCCCAGGGGCGAAGCGTATTTCTTGAGGTAGGGATCGGTGAGTACGTTCTTGCCACCCATGCGGATGAGGAAGGCGGCGTGGCCCAACCAAGTGATCGTGGGGTTGGCAGTGTGGGCGGCCAGGTCGGCCAGCGCCTGCTGGCGCGGCAGCACATGGTCCGCAGGGATCTCAGGCGTCTCGCGCTGCATGATGATGCGCTTCCAAAGGAATTTCATGCGGTCGCTGAAACCGTGCGTGGTTGCGCGCCGCGGGCTGCCCTCGGCGTTGCGGAAGCCGGTGGGCGTGTGGTGGTAGGGTTTGTCGCTCACGTCACGGGGCTCCGGGCTGGTGGCACAGGCGGTCAGAAGCGCGAGGGGGAGGAGAACTCGCAGGCCGGGAAGCAGCATCATTTTTTCCCGGTAAATGTAACGGCCGGCGTGGTCATTCGGCATTCCATCTCCTGGCCGTTGCTGTGCACTTCCTTCCAGTAAGTGATGAAACCGATGGTCGGCGAATAGTGGATAATTGTTTTGTTGCTTTGATCCCACTCGGCCGAGAATTTGTCTTCCTCGATGACGAAAACTTCGAGAGCGCCGATTTCAGGCGTTCGGGCGGTGGTTTTGTCAATGATCTTGGCCGACCACTTCCAGCGGCTGCGGCCATAACGGGAATCACTCTGCCGCACCCAAGCCGACACCTTTTCGCCCACTGCAAGCTCGGCAAAAGATAGCGAACCCCAGTCGATGAAGCGCTCGACCGTCCTTTTCCCTTTTGATTCCTTGGTGAAGAAAGCGAGCACCCAATTGGCAGTGGGAACCAACCAGGTGAAGGGTCTGCCGTCTTCGCTCAATTCGATCCGGGCGATATCGCCGTCGATGGACTTCAGTGTCGCGATCAGGGCCAGATGGTTTTCGCTCCAACCCTTGCCGCCGCAGGTGAATTCGAAGCTGCGGCCGAATTCCGGCAGCGTCACGGGACCGGCTGCCGCCGCTGCCGAGAAGCCGACCCAAAAGGCGATAATCATTGCCGGAAGGCGTAGGCCTGGTGTCATTTGCGGGCGCCTCATCGGAAGCTCTCGGCGGCTGTCTGGCCAGCCGCCCGACGGGCTGCGTTCAGCGCCCTGAAGCCGGCAGGATCGGCAGGATCCAATTGGATGGCGGTTTCCGCCTCGGTGATCGCCACGGTGTGCTCGCCACGGGCCGAGAGCAGGCGAGAGGCAACCTGGTGGGCCAGGGCCGTGGGTTGCTTGCGGGCCTCCTCAAGATGCCGCTCGGCGCGCCGGTCGAGCTCGCTGGGCTCGATCTCCAAGGCCGCTGCCAGGCCTTGGCCCCGACCCTGCCAATAAACCGCCGCCAGGGCGGCATGGGCGCGGCCGAATTTTGCGTCGAGGGCAATGGCGCGCTGCAGGAAAGGCAGCGCCTTGGCTAGCTCGGCGCCGCCACCGCGACGATAGTGCCCCCAGCCTCGCAGGAAGGCGTCGTAGGCCTCGGGACTCTGGGTTTCGCCGCGGCGTTGCAGGGCCTGCTGGCGCCCCGGCAATTTGACCTTCAGGGCGGCCACGATCTTGCGCCCGATTTCGTCCTGGAGCGCGAAAACGTTGGTCAACGCGCCGTCGTAGCGCTCGGCCCAGAGCAAGCCACCAGAGGCCGTGTCGGCGAGCTGCACGTTGATGCGCACCTGCTTGCCGGCCCGGCGAACGTTGCCTTCGAGGACGTAACGCACGCCGAGATCGGCCGCCACCTGTTGCGCCGTCACTTTGCGGCCCTGGTAGGCGAAGGTGGTGTTGCGGGCAATGACGAAAAGGCCCGGCACCTTGGAGAGGTCGGTGATCAGGTCCTCTGCGATGCCCTCGGCGAAGTATTTCTGACCGGCCTCGGCGCTGGCGTCGCTGAACGGCAGCACGGCCAGCGAAGGCCCGGCCAGCGGATTTTCGCTGGCGGCGGCGGGCGGTGGCGGCTCGGCTACCTGGGGTGTTTGGCGCAGATAAAGGGCGGCCGTACCGGCGGCGGCCAACACGACGACCGCGGCTGCCGCCCAGCGCCACCAGCTGCGGCCGGCTGGTGGGGTGGCGGCGCTACTGGCCGGACGCACGCGAAAAACCTGGACCGGTTTGGCGATGTTCTTGACCTGCTTGGGGCCCAGGTTGTCGAAGCCCAGGTCGACCTTGCCCTCGACCTGGCGGTGGACTTCTCCCGAGAGGCAGATGCCACCGGGCTCGGCCAGGGCTTCCAGGCGGGCGGCCACGTTGACGCCGTCACCATAGATGTCGCCCTGGTCGACGATCACTTCACCGAGGTTGAGGCCGATGCGGAATTCGACGCGCCGTTCGGGCGCCAGGTCCTGGTTGCGCAGACCCAAGTCGGCCTGAATGGCGACGGCCGAAGTGAGCGCCGAAACGACGCTGGAAAACTCCGCCAGCACGGCGTCGCCGGCGTAGTGGACAACCCGGCCGCCGCCGTTCCTGACGGCCTCGCTGATGGTATCGAGATAGCGCCGGAGCGTCTGGTGGGTGGCTTCCTCGTCGTCGCCGGTAAGCCGGCTGTAACCGGCCACGTCAGCGTAAAGGATAGCCGTCAGCCTGCGTTCGACGCCGGATTCAGTCACGATGTTTCTGACCCCAATGACCGCCGTCGGCATCTTAGTGGCACCTAGATTCGCTGTCCAACGGGGGACTTGGCCAGCGGGTATCGGGGGGCATGCGCAACCAACTGCCGATCATCAAGCCGTCCCGCCTCTTCGCTGCCGACGCGATCGTTGTGCATTTGGGTGTCAGCGCACCATATTCAAGGTCTGGACCTGGCGCCGTCGGCGGTGTGTTAAGGTCGCAGCCCGATTTTTCGTACCGGGAGCAGCGGACCCATGAAACTCACTGACAACAAGCTTTTTCGCCAGCAGTGCTATGTCGACGGCACCTGCATCATGAAGGAATCGGGCGTCGGCCGTGAGGGCTCGAAATACGGCATCGAGGTATTCCTCGAGGTCAAGTACCTCTGCAAGGCTGGCATTTGATGAGCGCATACGATTTCGATCTCTTCGTCGTCGGCGCCGGCTCGGGCGGTGTCTCGGCCAGCCGCCGCGCTGCCGTGCACGGCGCCCGCGCTGGTATCTGTGAGGAATACCGGGTCGGTGGTACCTGCGTCATCCGCGGCTGCGTGCCCAAGAAGCTGCTGACCTACAGCGCCCATTTTGCCGAGGACGTCGAGGACGCCGCGGGCTACGGCTGGCAGGTCGAGGGTGCGAGCTTCGACTGGGCCACCCTGATCGCCAACAAGGACCGCGAGATCGACCGCCTCAACGGCATCTATCTGCGCATGCTGGACGGCGCAGGCGTCAACCTTATCGAAGGCCGGGCCGAGCTCGAGGATCCGCACACCATCACCATCGGTGAGCGCCGGGTGACGGCCGAGACCATCCTCATCGCCACCGGCGCCCGGCCCTGGACGCCCGAGGTGCCCGGTATCGAACACGCCATCAGCTCCAACGAGGCTTTTCACTTGGAGACGCTGCCCGAGCGCGTAGCGGTGGTCGGTGGCGGCTTCATTGCCGTCGAGTTCGCCGGCATTTTCCACGGCTTGGGAAGCCACGTCAGCCAGCTTTACCGCGGCGAACAGATCCTGCGTGGCTTCGACCGCGACGTGCGCGACGCCCTGGCTCGCGAGATGCTGGGCCGGGGCATCGACTTGCGTGTCGATTGCCAGGTGGCGCGCATCGACCGTCGAGACGGACATTTTGTCGTCACCACCGCCCGGGATGAAGTCATCGAAACCGATCTTGTCCTGTACGCCACCGGGCGTCGGCCCAACGTCCAGGGCCTTGGCCTCGAGGCGCTGGGTGTCGAGACCGGCCGCAACGGAGCCATCGTCGTCGACGATTGGGGCCGCACCTCGGTCGACAACATCTACGCCATCGGTGACGTCACCGACCGCATGAACCTGACGCCCGTGGCCATCAACCAGGGCCGGGCCTTCGCCGACACGGTCTATGGCGGCACGCCGCGGCAGATGGACTACCGCTTCGTGCCTTCGGCCGTCTTTTCCAATCCCAGCGTCGGTTGTGCCGGCCTGACCGAGGAAGAGGCGCGCGAGAGCTTCGATGTCGACATCTACAAATCCGTCTTCCGGCCCATGAAGCACACGCTTTCCGGCCGCGAAGAAAAGACCATGATGAAGTTGATCGTCGATGCCAAGACCGATCGCGTGCTGGGCGCCCACATGGTCGGGCCCGATGCCGCCGAGATCATCCAGGGCATCGGCGTGGCACTGACTTGCGGTGCCACCAAGGCGCAGTTCGACGCCACCGTCGGCGTCCACCCTTCGGCAGCCGAGGAATTTGTCACCATGCGCGAGAAATTCGTGGCCCAGGAGGCCCAAGCCGCAGAATAACGCACGACCCACGGAACGGAGAGACCTTGGCAAGGCAGTTCCAGGGGCGTATACGCTGATCCGACATTCACGAGGAGCCGGTCATGGGGGCAAATAGTGGGGGCCGTAATTGGACCCCCGATAGCTGGCGCGGCTTGCCAATCGCGCACCAGCCCGAGTATCCCGACGCTGCGGCCCTGGCCGTCGTCGAGAAGCAGCTCGGGCGCTATCCGCCGCTGGTTTTCGCCGGCGAGGCGCGGCAGTTGCAGACCCACCTGGCCGAGGTTGCTGCGGGCCGGGCTTTCCTGCTGCAGGGCGGCGATTGTGCGGAGAGCTTCGCCGAGTTTCATGCCGACAACATCCGCGACACCTTCCGCGTGCTCATGCAGATGGCGGTGGTGATGACCTTTGCCGCGGCCTGCCCGGTGGTCAAGGTGGGACGCATGGCCGGCCAGTTCGCCAAGCCTCGCAGTGAGCCGGGAGAAAGCCGCGACGGCGTCACGCTGCCGAGCTACAAGGGCGACAGCATCAACGGCATGGATTTCACGACCGAGGCCCGCACGCCCGATCCCGAGCGGCTGTTGCAGGCCTACAGTCAAGCCGCCGCCACTCTCAACCTGCTGCGCGCTTTTGCCCAGGGCGGCTATGCCGATCTGCACCGGGTGCACGGCTGGAACATGGGTTTCGTGGCCAACACGCCCCAGGGCGAGCGCTACGAGGACTTGGCCGATCGCATCTCCGAGGCACTGGCTTTCATGAGCGCCTGCGGCCTCGCTGCTGACGACGAGGTGCCGGAGGTCTACCAGACCGATTTCTACACCTCGCACGAGGCGCTCCTGCTGGGTCCCGAACAGGCCATGACGCGGATCGATTCGACTTCTGGCGATTGGTACGACACCTCGGCGCATTTGCTCTGGATCGGCGACCGCACCCGCCAGCTCGACGGCGCTCACGTCGAATTCATGCGTGGCCTCAGCAATCCCATAGCTCTCAAGGCCGGGCCCAGCCTGGAAGCCGATGAGCTGCTGCGGCTGGTCGATATCCTCAACCCGGACAATCGACCGGGCCGACTGACAGTGATTTCCCGCCAGGGCGCCGACGGCGTCGAGCAAGGCCTGGTGCCGCTGGTGCGGGCCATCCAGCGCGAGGGCCGTAGCGTTGTCTGGGCCTGCGATCCCATGCACGGCAACACCATCAAATCGGCCACCGGCTACAAGACCCGCCCCTTCGACCGGGTACTGAGCGAGGTCGAGCGCACCTTCGCCGTGCATCAGGCCGAGGGCAGCTACGCCGGTGGCATCCACATCGAGATGACCGGCCAGGACGTCACCGAATGCCTGGGCGGAGCCCAGGAGATCACCGAGCACGCTCTGGCCGATCGCTATCACACGCACTGCGATCCCCGGCTCAATGCCTCGCAAAGCCTGGAGCTCGCGTTCTTGATCGCCGACAGCTTGAAGAAGCGGCGTGCTGCAAACGGCGCCACCAGGTCCAAAGGGGCCAACATCGTCGAGGCATTTTAGCCGTGTCTGAAGCCGTCAACGGCCTGCCGCCGTCGTCGAAGCTGCGCGACGACCAGATCGGGCGCCTGACCGACAAGTATTTCTGGCGCACCAAGGAGACCGTCGGCCGCTTCGGCGACCGCCGCGTCACCTATGCCGTGTTCATGCGCCGCCCGGTGCTATTTACGCCGCGCCTGATGGTGGACTGGCTGCAAGGCGTGGCGCGCGAGCGCGGCGTCGAGTTCGACCTCAAGCTCTGCTTCGAGGAAGGCGACCGCGTCGGTGGCGGCGAGCCGCTGGTCTACATTTCGGGCTCCTTCTATCACCTGGTCGACCTGGAGACCCTCTATCTGCAGCTCCTGGGGGCGCCCTGCGTGGCGGCCTACAACGCTTACGTCATGTGCTGCGACCTGCCCAAGACCGCCTTCATCGCCTTCGATGCCCGCCACTGTGCCGGCAGCGAGATGGCCGAGCTGATGGCCTACGCCGCCAGCGTGGGATCCAAGGCGGCGCAGACGCATGCCGGAGCGGTGGGCTTCATTGGCAACGCCACCGATGCCACGGCACACTATTTCGGCGCCGACAAGGGGCTGGGCACGATGCCCCACGCGCTAATCGGCTACGCCGGCTCGACGCTCAGGGCGGCCGAGATGTTCCACGAGACTTTTCCCGAAGAGAACCTCACGGTGCTGGTCGATTATTATGGCCAGGAGGTCAGCGATTCGCTGGCCGTTTGCCGGCGCTTCCCGGAGCTGGCGGCGGCGGGCCGGCTCGATGTGCGCGTTGATACCCACGGCGGCCGTTTCGTGGAGGGCCTCGATACCCAGGCCTCCTACGAGGTGCTGGAACGTCATTCACCGATGGCCGTCAAGCAGTACCGCACCGAACACGAGCTGAAATGCCTGGTCGGCACCGGTGTCTCGGCGGCCTCCATATTTCACATGCGCGAGCGGTTGGATGCGGCCGGATTCGATCGTGTGAAGATCGTCGCCAGCTCGGGCTTCGGAACCACCAAGTGCGAGGTCATGGCCAGCGTGTCTGTGCCCATCGACGTCGTCGGCACAGGTTCGTACTTGCCAGAGAACTGGGCCGAAACCTACGCCACCGCCGACATCGTGGCTTATGACGACGAGCCGGTGGTCAAGGTTGGCCGCGAGTTCCTGCTCGAGCGGTCGTAGCGGCGGCGGAATCGACAAAAATCATTGTATTTCAACAGGATAATACTTCGGTATCGCAAAAACCTTTTTAATTGGATGAAATTGGATGGACAATTGTCCGGTAGCATGCCATTCTATTATTGGATGGAAGTGGATGCCGAAATGGATGCCGCGCTCAACACATCAACATTGACGATCACCACCAAAATTCTCGGGTTGATCGCCGAGATCGACGAATTCAAGGGAACTTGGCGAGCCATCGGCCGGATTGCGCCCGAGCGGCTTTCCAGCCTGCGCCGCGTCGCCACCATTGAAAGCATCGGCTCGTCTACCCGAATCGAAGGTGCCACACTCAACGACCGCGAGATCGAGCAGCTACTCTCCAACTTCGAGATCAAGCCCTTCGCGACCCGTGACGAACAGGAGGTGGCGGGGTACGCGGACGCTATGGAAACCGTCTTTGAGAGCTTCGAGGAGATCGATCTTAGCGAAAACCATGTTCGGCAGCTGCATCGCGATCTCCTGAAATACGCCACCAAGGACGAAAGGCACCGCGGCACCTACAAAACCCTGCCAAACCATGTTGAGGCATTTGGCCCTGAGGGAGAAAGTCTGGGTGTTGTCCTCGAAACGGCAACACCCTTCGACACACCAAAGAAGATGACGGAATTGATCGGCTGGAGCGCTTCGCACCTGAAGCGTGGTGAGGTCCATCCGCTTCTGGTGATCGCCATCTTCGTCGTGGTTTTCCTGGAAATCCATCCCTTCCAGGATGGCAACGGCCGCCTGTCGCGTATTCTGACGACCTTGCTGTTGCTACGGGCCGGCTATGGCTACGTGCCTTATGGTTCCCTCGAGAGCGTCGTCGAGCAAGAAAAGGACGCCTATTACTTGGTACTTCGCCAAACTCAGAGCACGATCCGCACAGACGCGCCGGATTGGCAACCCTGGGTCAGCTATTTCCTGAAAGCCCTGCAGCGACAAAAGAGGAGCCTTGAAAAGAAGATTGAACGCGAAAGGTTGCTTCTCGGCAGACTGCCTGAACTATCGGTCCAAATCCTAGAAATTGCCCGAGAGTATGGGCGCGTTACGGTCGGGGATGCCGCCAGGGCGACCGGTGCCAGCCGCAATACGATCAAAGACCATATCAAGGCGCTCAAGCATCACGGTCACCTAATACGTCATGGCGCGGGCCGGGGAACTTGGTATTCGCAAAATTGAACTTGGCAGGGTTGGGTGAGCTGGTGTTCAAGCGTCCCTGACGACACCGGATTCTATTCTGCCGGCCAGGCGTTCGCCGGCCTTCACGTTGTATAAAGCCACGATGCGCTGCGACCAAAACAGGCTGTGCACGAAATCGAACACGTTGTAGGCGAGGCAGACAATGCTGAGCCAGAGCGAGAAGAACTCGCCGCTGAAAAGCCAGGCGATGATGTTGATGTAGAAAATCACCGAGGTCATGAAATCCAGCGCGAACCTGAGATAGCGCCCGAGATAGAGATGTTGGAGCCCGAACCCCAGGCTGTAGACCAACACGGCATAGGTATCGGGATCGCGCAGCGCCTTTTTGTAGGTCTGGTAGTAGGTTTTGCGCTGGCCGTCGGAGAACTGGCCGAGGCGGGCTCTGAGGGTCTCCTCGCGCTGCTTCAGGGGCTCGTCGTCGGCGGTGAAGTCGAACCAACTCACGGCAGCGGATCCGCCAGCCGGCCGACCTGATCGCGGTTGTGGCAGCGTCGCACCCTGGCCAACGCGAGCTTCAGGCCGGTCCAGGCGCCGTAGCGTTCGATGGCCTCGGCGGCATAGACGGAACAGGTCGGCGTGAAATTGCAGTCCACCCCGATCGCCCTGCCGCCGCCGCGCTGCCGGTACCAGGCGATCAGCCGGAGCAGCAGGGACTGCATGGTGGGTTCCCCCTCCCTCACCCTCCCCCGTTTCGGGGGAGGGAGTGGTCGACAACCGTCGCATTCTTCCCCTCCCCCTGCGAGGGGGAGGGTAGGGACGGGGTGTTTTGTCGTTTTGGGCTGAATGTCGCCAACCCTACCTCCCCAGCGTCACCAGCACGGCTTCGCGGGTCCAGAACAGCATGAACCGCTTGCTTTCGATGACCTGGAAGACGACCTCCCAGCCCTCAGCCGCCATTTCGTTCAGCTCCGCCTCGAGCTTTTTGATGGGGATGCCCGAGGCGCCCACTAATACGGTGCCGCACCCGCCCTCGACGATGTGAACGACTTTGTATTCCTTGAATCGCTCTGCCATTGGCAACCTCTATTCGTTGACGATACGGATCAGCTTCTTGCCGAAGTTGTCGCCCTGCAACAGCCCGATGAGTTCTGTCGGGGCGTTCTCCAGGCCGTCGGTGACGTCCTCGAGGATCTTCAACTTGCCCTCCTGATACCAGCGGGTAAGACGGCTGCGGGCCTCGCCGTAGCGGGCCATGAAGTCGAAGACGATGAAGCCCCGGATATTGATCCGGTTGACTAGCGAAAAGCGCAAATTCCGGGGACCCAGGTCCTCTTGCGTTAGGTTGTACTGCGAGATCTGACCGCAGACCGCAACCCGGCCCCACATATTTATGCGTTCAAATACGGCGTCCGTGATGGCACCGCCGACGTTGTCGAAGTAGACGTCGATGCCGTCGGGGCAGGCGGCGTCGATGGCTGCCCCCAGGTCGGCGGTTTTGTAGTTGATGGCGGCGTCGAAGCCGAGCTCATCCAAAACATACGCCACCTTGGCGTCCGAGCCGGCGCTGCCGACGGCGCGGCAGCCGGCCAACTTGGCGATCTGGCCCACCACGGCACCCACGGCACCGGAAGCCGCGGAGACGAAGACGGTATCGCCGGGCTTGGGCTGGCCCAGGTCCAAAAGCCCGAAATAGGCTGTCATGCCGGGCATGCCCAGGGCTCCCAATCCGGTCGAGATGGGAGCCGCATCCGGGTCCAGCTTGAAGGCCTCGCCGGCGCTGGCGACGCTGTAGTCCTGCCAGCCGCCCGGCACCGAGACGAAATCACCTACCGCCATGCCCGGCGCGTTGGACTGGGTCACCTCGCCAACCGTGCCACCGACCATGGTTTCGCCGATCTGCACCGGGGGCACGTAGGATTTGACGTCGTTCATGCGTCCGCGCATGTAGGGATCGAGCGAGAGGTAGTGGTTGCGCACCAGTATCTGACCCATGCCGGGCTCGGGGATGTCGTCCTCGACGAGGGCGAAATCGCTGGTCTTGGGATAGCCCGAAGGGCGGGCAGCCAGGGTTACTCGACGGTTGGTGTTGCGCATCGGGTCCTCGTGGGCGTGAGTTGTTATGTTGTCATGAGTTTATAGCAGTCGGTTGTCTGGTTGTCTGGACCTGCGGTGCGCGCTAAACAGGCCCCATGACAGAGGCACTGACGATCTCGCTGGCCCAACTCAACCCCACGGTCGGGGATCTCGAGGGCAACGTCTCCCTGGTGCGCGAAGCGCGGCAAGCGGCCGCCGCGGCGGGCGCCGACTTGGTGGTGGCGCCCGAGCTGGTGGTCAGCGGCTACCCGCCCGAGGATCTGGTGCTCAAGCCGGCCTTTCAGGACCGCATCGAGGCCTTGGTCGAGGCCCTGGCCGGCGAGACCGGCGATGGCGGGCCAGCCGTGCTCTTGGGCACGCCCTGGCGCCAGGAAGGGCTCTTGTACAACGCCGCGGTGTTGCTCGACGGCGGCAAGATTTCGGCTGTCGGTCTCAAGACCGATTTGCCCAACTATGGCGTCTTCGACGAAAAGCGGGTCTTTGCCGTCGGGCCTCAGCCCAAGCCGATCAGCTTCCGCGGGATCTCGCTGGGCGTGCTGATTTGCGAGGACGTCTGGACCCAGGCGCCGGTCGATGCCTTGGCGGCCGCTGGGGCGGAGATCCTGGTGGTGCTCAACGGCTCGCCTTTCGATGCCGCCAAGTTCAGCGAACGCGTCGGGCTAATGGTCGAGCGCATCCAGGGCAGCGGCCGGCCGCTGATTTACGTCAACCAGGTCGGTGGCCAGGACGAGTTGGTCTTCGACGGCGCTTCGTTCGTGCTGAGCGGCGATGGCGTGCGCAAGGTGCAGGCGCCGGCCTGGCAAAGCACCGTGACCACTACCGCGTGGCAGCGCGGCGAGGGGGGCTGGAGCTGCGCCGAAAGCGCCATCGATGATCCGCCCGAGGGCCTCGAGGCGGTCTACCAGGCGATGGTGGTGGGGCTCAGGGACTACGTCGACAAGAACGGCTTTCCCGGCGTCGTGCTGGGGCTTTCAGGCGGTATCGATTCGGCCCTTTCCGCGGCCGTGGCGGCCGACGCGCTGGGCTCGGAGCGTGTGCGTTGCGTCATGATGCCGTCGGTCTACACCTCCGAGGAAAGCCTGCTCGATGCCGGCGAATGCGCCGCTATGCTGGGTGCGCGCATCGAGGAGATCCCCATCGTGCCCGGCGTGGCGGCGCTCGATGACATGCTGGCCGCGGCCTTCGCCGGCTGCCAGCCCGACATCGCCGAGGAAAACATCCAGGCCCGGCTGCGCGGCCTGGTGCTGATGGCGCTTTCCAACAAGTTCGGTGACATGCTGCTGACGACGGGCAACAAGTCCGAGATGTCGGTGGGATACGCCACCCTCTATGGCGACATGTGCGGCGGCTATTCGGTGCTCAAGGACGTTTACAAGACCATGGTGTTCGCGCTTTCGCAGTGGCGCAACCAGCACCATCCGGCCGGCGCGTTCGGCCCCCGGGGCCGCGTCATCCCCGAGCGCATCATCACCAAACCGCCCAGCGCCGAGTTGCGCCCCGACCAGACTGACCAGGATTCGCTGCCCGAATACGATGCTCTCGACGACATCCTCGGCTGCCTCATCGAGAACGAAATGGCGTTGCCCGAAATCGTCGCCCGCGGCCACGACGAAGCAACAGTGCACCGCATCGAACATCTTCTATATGTCGCTGAATACAAGCGCCGCCAGTCACCACCCGGCGTCAAGATCACACGCCGCAACTTCGGCCGCGACCGGCGTTATCCGATTACGAATAGGTTTCGTGATAGAGAGTAGGGAGGCCGGGGCCTCGCCGGCCTGTGTGCTCAGGAGCCCAGGGGGCCAGAAAAAGTCAGGCGCTGGGGCTGTTGACGGTCTGTAGCGGTACGCGTTCCCAGGCCTCGCCGGTGGCGACCACACAGGAGACGCCGTCGGGCCGGGTCACCAGAATCGTCCAGGAGCCCTCGCCCGAAGTGGCGATTTCCAGCATTGTGCCGTTGTTGGCCAGGCCCATGCCGACTGGCTGTTCGCCGTAGGTGGCGTTCAGTTTCTCCAGGAAGGTGTTGCGATCGCCGCAGACCGATTGCTCGGACTCGGCCGAGGCGCTGGTGGTGAAGACCAGTAGGGCGCCGACGAAAGCCAGATATTTCCACATGATCAACCCTCCTACACGGACTTGGTTCTGCAGCCTCGAATCTCGTTGCTATGAGGCAGCGTCCACCATAGGGGCGCCGTGTGTCGGGGGTATTTCGGTGCTACGCCAAAATGTCAGCAAATTCAGGGTTTTGTGGCGCTTTTGTTTCGCAAAACCCATGAGGCGAATAGGATCGGCGCCTCAAGGTTTTGTTAAGGATGTTGCTGGCCGGCCGGTCCCTCAGCTCCCTTTGCTCCCTGTGCCCAACTCGCCAGTCTCTCGAGGGAAAAGCTGTCGGCCTCGTCGGCCGGTTGGGAAAGAAAGAACTCGGCGTAGTAACGATCGTTCATGAGCTCCGTTTCGGGGTCGAGCCCGATTTGCTGGATGGCCTCGGATGCCGCCGTGCGCTCCTCGATGTTGGCGAAGCGGCGCTGCGCAAACAGCGGGCCCTCGAGCTTTCGGGTGACGTAGCCGGCGTCGGACAGCACTTCGGCGATGGCTTCGTAGCGAAACATGCGCAGCACGAAGTTGGCGAACCATGGCCGAGGGCGATCATTCAATCTCGACACCAACTGACGGAATGTGCGGTCGGTGACGTAGCCGACGCAGCCCGTCGAGGTGACGAGATCGCAGCCTTTGATTTTCTCGGCGTCTCCGTTGCCCAGCGGCGAGGTCTCGAGATTGGCGGCGACGCCATCGTCGAGCAGGCCCGTGGCAATGCCGTAGTCGACGGCGCGGTCGGCCTCGTCCAGGCCGATGACGTTCAGTTCCTGGTCCTCGTCCTGGCGGCCGAAATAGTGCCGGTCCTGCTGCACGGCCTCGTCGAAGGGGCGTTCCATGCCGCGGTCGTAGTAGCCGTAAAGGTCCTCCATGGTGAAATCGTATTTGAGCATGGCGGCGTTGACGCCGTAGGAGCAGCCGAGATCGAGAACCTTTAGGCCGCCGTCGCCGCCACCGTTGCGCCTTGCTCTGAGATCGCCGAGCAGCCCCTTGAAGATCGGTTTGGCGGCCTCAGGTATGGCGTAATCGACCCGCTTCAGGGTCTGGAAATAGGTGCGGGCATCGGGCCGATTGTAGATCCCGGCGAAATCCTGTTTGCCCTCGTTAATCGACGCGAAGCTCGCTGAACTTGGCATATTCCTGTCCTCACATTTTTTTTCAAACCACCAGCGCGGCGGCATAAAGGGCGTACGCTCGGCGCCGCCTGGCACCGATTTGGCTATCGATTTTCCTTTGGTCCGCGCGGCTGGAGGGCCGGCCAGCGGGTCAGGCCGTTACCAACTGGTCCGCCTCTCGCGGTAGGCCTGGACGGTCTCCGACATGGCTGTTGGCGAAGGCTCGGCAGTCGCTGGATCAGGCGATTGCGTGCCACCCCGCAGCCAGATGTGCGCCCTGCCGAAGCCGGGATGAAGCACGCTTTCCAGTCGCCTGATCTGAAACGGGCCCGGCTGCTTCTCGCCGCGTTCCCAGTCGACCACCACCCGGGTCAGAACGCCCAAACGACGGGCCAACTGCGCCTTGGAAAGCCTGGCCGTGCGCCGCGCTGCGGCAATGCGATAGCGCAACATAGGTGTCACGCCCACCTTGCCGTGGCGCTTTTCCGCCTCAATCATTGATTTTCCCAGGCTACCGAGCCGTTGGATGAAGGCCCCTACTATGAGCCATCCGCGGATGAAGATCAATCACAAATGTCAATTGATCAATCGGAAAATTCGATTTAAAACTTCAACTCGTTCATCAACCCGGGTCAGCTCCCCCGTCGTGGACCTTGGGGCGGGAATCTGCTACCCCTTGGCGGCCAAAACGGCCGGGCTGGCGACCGGGCGCAAAAACTTTTGATTTTCAATAGGTTAACGACCCCGTGGCTCTCACGCTCTACAACACCATGAAGCGGCAGAAAGAGGTTTTCGAACCCCTGGTGGCGGACCGCGTCGGCATGTACGTCTGCGGGCCCACGGTCTACGACTGGGCCCACATCGGCAATGCCCGGCCGGTCGTCGTGTTCGATGTGCTTTACCGCCTGCTCAAGCGTGAGTACGGCGACGTCAAGTACGTGCGCAACATCACCGACGTCGATGACAGGATCATCGAGGCATCGGAGGCCAGCGGCGAGGCCATCGACAGCGTCACCGCCCGCACCACCCAGGCCTACCACGACGATATGGCGGCACTTGGTGCCTTGCCACCGGATGTCGAGCCGCGCGCCACCGGCCATATCGCCGAGATGATCGAGACTATCGAGACGTTGATAGCAAACGGCCATGCCTATGAGGCGGAAGGGCATGTGCTTTTCGATGTGGCCTCGCACCCGCCTTATGGCGAGCTTTCCGGCCGCAATCGCGACGAGATGATCGCCGGCGCTCGGGTCGAGGTGGCGCCTTACAAGAAGGACCCTGCCGATTTCGTACTGTGGAAGCCCTCGAACGACGACCAGCCCGGCTGGGACAGTCCCTGGGGGCGCGGCCGGCCGGGCTGGCACATCGAGTGCTCGGCCATGAGCCGCAAGCACTTGGGCCAGCCTTTCGACATCCACGGCGGTGGCCGCGACCTGACCTTCCCCCACCACGAGAACGAACTGGCCCAGAGCGTCTGCGCCCATGATACCGAGTTCGTGCGGTATTGGATTCACAACGGCTTTCTCACTGTCGAAGGCGAGAAGATGTCGAAGTCGCTGGGCAACATCCTCACCGTGCACGAGCTGCTGGTGGAGTTTCCCGGCGAGGCTCTGCGGCTGACGCTGATGTCGGCTCATTACCGCCAACCGCTCGATTTCAGCCGTGATGGCGTGCGCCAGGCCAAACATACCCTTGATCGCTGGTACCGCGTGGCCGACGGCACCACGGAAGCCGGTGAATTTCCGCCCGGCGTGGCGGCGGCGCTCGACGACGATCTCAATACGCCCCAGGCCATCGCCGAGATGCACGCCCTGGCGGCGGCCGGCGATGGGGCTGGGCTGCGTGCCGCGGCGGATCTGCTGGGATTGCTGGGCAGCAGCGCCGAGAATTGGTTCCAGGGCAGCGACGACGGCGATGCAGACAGCGCCCACATCGAAGACCTGATCGGCCGCCGCAGGGCGGCCCGCGAGGCGCGCGATTTCGCCGCTGCCGACCGCATCCGCGACGAACTGGCGGCGGCCGGTATCGTGCTCGAAGACGCGCCCGATGGCTACACCGAATGGCGGCGAGAATGATGGGCAAGGAACGTCTCTACCTTTTCGACACCACGCTCAGGGACGGCAATCAGACCCAGGGCGTTGATTTCTCCGTCGAGGACAAGCGCCTCATCGCCGAGGCCCTGGATGCCCTTGGTGTCGACTACGTCGAAGGCGGCTGGCCCGGCGCCAACCCCACGGACTCGGCTTTCTTCGCCGATCCGCCCAAGCTGGACCGGGCCCAGTTCACGGCCTTCGGCATGACCCGCCGGCCCGGCCGCAGCGCCCAGAACGATCCCGGCCTGATGGACGTGCTCAACGCCGGTACGCCGGCCGTTTGCCTGGTGGGTAAGACCTGGGACTACCACGTTGACGTGGCGCTGGGCATCGAAGAAGCCGAGGCCATCGATCTGATCGCCGATTCCATAGCCCTCACCGCCGGGCGGGCCGAGGCGCTGTTCGACGCCGAGCACTTTTTCGATGGCTACAAGGCCAACCCCGAGTTCACGCTCAAATGCGTCGAGGCGGCCTATGAGGCCGGGGCGCGCTGGGTCGTCTTGTGTGATACCAACGGCGGCACCCTGCCGGCCGAGGTCGAGACCATCGTCGCCGAGGTTGCCCGGCGCATACCCGGCGAGCGCCTGGGTATGCACGGCCAGAACGATACTGAGAACGCCGTGGCCAACTCCCTGGCTGCCCTCAAGGCCGGGGTACGCCAGATACAGGGCACGCTGAACGGCCTGGGCGAGCGCTGCGGTAATGCCAATCTGGTCTCGCTGATCCCCAGTCTGATGCTCAAGCCGGAACTCGCCGAGCGCTTCGAGATCGGTATTGCCGCTGATGGCCTCAAGCAACTCACACATGTCTCGCGGCTCTTGGACGAGCGCCTCAACCGCGCGCCGGCCGCCAACGCGCCCTACGTCGGCGATTCGGCATTCGCCCACAAAGGCGGGCTGCACGGCTCGGCCGTACTGAAGGATCCACGCACCTACGAGCACGTTCCGCCCGAGGCCGTGGGCAATCGCCGCCACGTGCTGGTCTCTGACCAGGCCGGGCGGGCCAATCTAATCATGCGGATGCAGGAATTCGGCCTTGATATCGATCCCTCGGACGCCCGCATCGGCGAGCTGGTGGCCGAGGTCAAGGAGCGCGAGTTCCAGGGCTATGCCTACGACGACGCCGGGACCAGCTTCGAGCTGATGGCGTTGCGGGCGCTGGGCAAGCTGCCGCAGTATTTCGTGGTCGAGAGCTTCCGGGTGCTGGTCGAGCGGCGCTACAACGCACGCGGCGAGTTGATCACGGTCTCGGAGGCCACGGTCAAAGTCAACATCGACGGCGAGCGCCACCTCAGCTTGGGCGAGGGCAACGGCCCGGTCAACGCGCTCGACTACGCTCTCAGGAAGGATCTGGGCAAGTATTCCGACTACATCGGGGATCTGGTGCTGGTCGACTACAAGGTGCGTATCCTGACTTCGGGCACCGAGGCGGTGACTCGGGTGATGATCGAATCGGCTGACGGTGCGGGCCGGCGCTGGTCCACAGTTGGCGTCTCACCCAATATCGTCGATGCCTCGTTCCAGGCGCTCAACGATTCCATCGTCTACAAGCTCTACCGCGACGGCGCCCCGGCCAGCGATCCGGGCGCTGCCGAATAGGGGCAATCGTCGATGGCCGGCACCGATCGGACCCGCGAGGCCAGGTTGGGCGGCCCTGCCATCGTGCTGGTCAAGCCGCAGCTCGGAGAGAACATCGGTACCGCGGCCCGAGCCATGCTGAATTTTGGTCTCACCGACCTGCGCCTGGTTCGGCCGCGCGACGGCTGGCCCAGCGAACACGCGGTCAAGGCCGCTTCTGGCGCCACCCAGGTGCTCGATGGCGCGCGGGTGTTCCCCTCGACTGCCGAAGCCGTGGCCGATCTCCACCATGTCTATGCCACTACGGCCAGACGGCGCGACATGCTCAAGGCAACGCTGACGCCGGCGCAATTTGCTGCGACGATTGGTGATCTCGAGCCGGGCCGCGTCGGGGTGCTGTTTGGACCTGAGCGCGCCGGCCTCGACAACGACGACGTGGCCTTGTGCGAGGCTCTGGTGGAGGTGCCGGTCAATCCCGCGTTCGCCTCGCTCAACCTGGCTCAGGCGGTGCTGCTGGTGGCCTACGAGTGCGCCCGGGCGGGCACCGCCGAACCCGTTCCTGAAGTGCCGCCGGGCCGTACGCGGCCGGCCAACCGCGAGGAATTGATCGGTTTTTTCGAGCACCTGGAAAGCGAACTCGATGCCAGCGGATTCCTTTATCCCGTGGAAAAGCGACCGACCATGGTGCGCAACATTCGCAATCTCTTCCAGCGCGCCGGCCTGATGGAACAGGAGGTGCGCACGCTGCGCGGTGTCATCTCCGCATTGGTGCGGTCGCGCCGCCGCTCCGGCAATTGACAAGCGGCCGGTGTTGGGCTACACCCGCGGCCGATAGGCGGCCATTCGGTTCCCCCGTGGTACCCCCGCGGTTCCCCTGTGGCCGCCTTGATTTGTTGCCCCGTCAACAGCCCCGAAATTCGCGAGCAAACGAGCCCCATGAGTAAACGCCAAAAGTCCAAATACAAGATCGATCGCCGCATGGGCGAAAACCTTTGGGGCCGGCCCAAAAGTCCGGTCAACGTGCGCAGCTATGGCCCCGGCCAGCACGGCCAGGCCCGGCGCCGCAAGCTCTCGGATTTCGGCATCCATTTGCGCGCCAAGCAGAAGCTGAAGGGCTATTACGGCAACATCACCGAACGCCAGTTCCGCAACCTCTACGCCCGCGCCTCGCGGCTGCGCGGCGACACTTCGGAAAACCTCATCGGACTCCTGGAATGCCGGCTCGACGCCGTGGTCTACCGCATGAAGTTCGTGCCCACGGTCTTCTCCGCCCGCCAGTTCGTCAACCACGGCCACGTGCGGGTCAATGGCCGCCGCGTCAACATCCCCAGCTACCGGGTCCAGGAAGGCGACACCATCGAGGTGCGCGACAAGTCGAAGCAAATGGCGCTCGTCATGGAAGCCATGGATTCGCCCGAACGCGACCTGCCCGACTACGTCGAGGTCGACCACAAGAAGGTCAAGGGCACTTTCCTGCGCGTGCCGCGCTTCGAAGAAGTACCGTACGCCGTGCAGATGGAGCCGAACCTGGTGATCGAGTACTA
>PVBE011403187.1_pt1 | contig 37313 bp, 30 predicted proteins | sample 1631181 | NCBI WGS metagenome assembly PVBE01 (sample SAMN08397723, study PRJNA350692) | Marine metagenome, whole genome shotgun sequencing project. | isolation source: water | place: Pacific Ocean | collected 2012-04
CCGAGATCCGCCCTGACCCAGGGCCTCTGCTTCGACGAAGAGCGAGCGCCAGAGCCTCATTCCTCGATCGTGTTCCTGGGACGGCGGCGACGGCCCAGACGACTCCAGCGCGTGGGTTCCGCTGCGGGAGGCACCGGAAACTCCTCGTCGCAGCGCTCCATCCACCAGACCCGGAGTTCCTGCAGGGCTCGATCCCAGCGAGCGAGCATGGGAGGAATCGCGAAGGGTACGGCCAGCACCCCGACCGAATCCGCCAGCGCCCGAAGCGTTTCGTCCGCTTCCATCGGGCCCTTGGTGTAAATCCCCAGCGCTGGACCGTGCTTGTCCTGGTGCAGACAGACAATGGCGTCCACACGATCCAGCAGCCCGGCCAACACCAGGGGCTGGAAGCGACGAATCGGCAAGGAGGAGCCATCGCCCATCCCCGTGAGCAGGTACAGCTCTTCGTCCAGATCCGAATCCGGCTGGTCCCCATCCCTCAGGATCACCAGACCGTCCAGCGCATCCATCGCCACCAGCTCATCCACGCGATCCGCGCTCTCGATCATGAAACGCCAGCGCTGGCAGACCTCGCTCCAGGCCCCACCCCGACGTGGGGCGGAGAAGGTGTCCTCGTCCTGTACCTCCGCCGGCACACGGGTGAGCTCCCCCTCCTCCTTGAAGGCCAGCAGGCTCCGGCCGGGAAAAAGCCGATCCATGACCATGCCCACCGTGACGCCAGCACAGGTCAGGCCGCGGCGTGCGTCCCTGGCGGAGTCGTCCGAGAACTCCGCACCGCTGACGACGAGCCGCCAGATCGGCTCGACTTCGCCTTCCCAGGCCTGAATCCAACGCTCGCGCCCACGGCACAAGCGGCCGGGGTTTGTCGGATCAAACTGTCCGCGCGAAAAACCAAGGGCCTTGACCATCCGCCGGGGCTTACCCGGCGCGCTTGACCAGGGCAAGAGCGGAGCTATTAGACAGCCCTTCGGAGAAACTGCGTGAGCTTCTACATCACCACACCGCTGTACTACGTGAACGACGCTCCCCACATCGGACACGCGTACACCACCGTCGCTGCGGACGTCATCGCCCGCTACCGCCGCCTGAAAGGCGACGACGTCCACTTCCTCACCGGCACGGACGAACACGGCCAGAAGGTGATGGAGGCTGCCCAGAAGCGAGGCCTCACGACCCAGGCTCACGTGGACGAGCTCGTGAAACGCTTCCAGCAGCTCTGGAAGCGGCTGGAGATCACCCACGACGACTTCATCCGCACCACCGAAACGCGGCACACCACTGTGGTGCAGGAGGTCCTGCAGGACTGCTTCGACCGAGACCTCATCTACAAGGACGGCTACGCCGGCTGGTATTCCACGAGCGAGGAGCGCTTCTGGACCGAGAAGGACGTGGTCGAGGGTCCGGACGGCACCAAGCGCTGCCCCAGCAGCGGGCAACCCGTCGAGTGGGTGGAGGAGGAGAACTACTTCTTCCGCATGAGCTCCTTCGCCGACCAGCTGCGCAGCTGGCTCGCCTCAAACCCCGACTGGATCAAGCCCGAGAGCCGGCGCAACGAGGTCCTCGGTGCCTTGAAGAAGGAGGTCGGCGATCTCTGCATCAGCCGACCCAAGACCCGCCTGCCCTGGGGGATTCCCCTTCCCTTCGACGACGACTACGTCACCTACGTGTGGTTCGACGCTCTCCTCAACTACATCAGCGCCATCGGGTTCAAGCGGGACGAGGCCACCTTCGCCAAGCGCTGGCCAGCGGACTGGCAGCTCCTCGGCAAGGACATCCTCACCACCCACACGCTCTACTGGGGAACCATGCTCTTCGCCTGCGGCGTGCCTCCGGCCAAGAGGCTCTACGCCCATGGCTGGTGGACCGTCGAGGGCCAGAAGATGAGCAAGTCCCTGGGCAACGTGGTCGACCCCAACCTGCTCATCGATGCCTATGGCGCCGACAGTGTCCGCTACGTGCTGATGGCGGAGAAGAGCTTCGGAGCGGACGGCGACTTCAGCCACAAGAACACCCAGCTTCGCTACAACGCCGATCTCGCCAACGACATCGGCAACCTGGCCCATCGGTCCCTGTCGATGACGGCGAAGTGGCTGGGAGGCCGCGTCCCACCCCTGGACGCGAACACCGCCGACGACAACGCCCTCCAGGTCAGGGTCAACGAGGCCGTGGCGGCCTTCGACACTGCGCTCGAAGAGATGGAAACGAAGAGCGCTCTCGAGGCCCTGGTCGACATCGCGCGGGCAGGAAACAAGTACGTCGACACCCAGGCTCCCTGGGCGCTGAACAAGCGAGGCGAGACCGAACGTCTGGCGGGCGTGATGCGACGCACCCTCGAACTCTGCCGCATCTGCACCACCCTGCTCCTTCCCTTCTGCCCCAACAAGGGCGCGGAGCTCCTGGACCGACTGGGCTGCGAGCCCACCCTGGTGAACGTCGCTCAGCTGAACGGACTGACCGAGGGCAAGGAGCTGAGCGTCGGTGAGCCTCTCTTTCCTCGCATGCAGGAGCTTCCCCCGGTCATCGCCGAGGCCCTGGCCAGGGTGGGGGGAAACCTCAAGTCTCTCGGTGGGGCGCCAAAGAAGAAGAAGAAGAAGAAGAAGGAACCCGCGGGCCCCAAGCCACCCATCACCTTCGATGACTTCTCCAAGGTGGAGATGAAGGCCGGCCGGGTGCTGAGTGCGGAGAAACACCCGGATGCGGACCGCCTGCTGGTCCTTCAGGTCGAAGTGGGCGAAGACAAGGCCCGGCAGATCGTCGCTGGAATCGCCTCGAAGTACTCCCCGGACGAGCTGGTCGGGCTGGGCGTCATCGTGGTGACCAACCTGGAACCCGTCGCGATTCGAGGAGTGGAATCACAGGGGATGTTGTTGGCAGCGGGCGGCAAGGCCGTTGTCGCCATGGCGACGACCTCCGACGAGGTGGAGCCCGGAACCGTCGTTCGCTGAGCTCGCCAACCACCTGCGAATCGGCCTTCCAACTGGCTCTGCGTGCCTGGTGTGTGATCGCTGTCACACCCCGGGGAAGCAGAGCGTATAGTCCTGCGCATCCACACCCGTCTCCTCGGATGGAGTCCGCATGACCCTTCTCGCTCTCCTGGCCTGCACCGACTACAACATCTCTGGCACGACCGATGCCACGGACCAGCTCACGGATGACCGGGTTCCCGACATCGATGTGACCCCGATGGAGATCAACTTCGGTGCTCTCGACGTCGGCGAGGCCGCCCAGGCGACCGAGATCGTCACCATCACCAACAACGGTGAAGGGGACCTCCACCTGACGAGCATCGTCCTCAACGACACCGACACGCCCTACGACGTGATGCCTGTGGGCAGCGTTCTGGTTCCTCCGGGGGGAAGCACCACCTTCGGCGTCATCTTCGCTCCCGAGACCGCGCAGACCTACCCGGCCAGCGTGTTCATCGACTCCGACGACCCGGACGAGCCCACGGTCGAGGTCCAGCTGACCGGAGACGGCATCGCCCCCATCATCGAGGTCAGCCCCCAGGAATACGACTTCGGCATGCAGTACATCGGCTGCGACAACCTGCAGCCGCTGACCATCCGGAACGTCGGCAACCAGAACCTGGTGGTGGACAACTTCACCTACAACACCGGCTCCGAAGACCTCTACTTCGACTCCGGCGAAGACGTCAACGGCGCGCTGCCCTGGGAGATCTCTCCCGGCGGCGAGGTCGAAGTGTGGGTCGATTACGCGCCCCTGGACGAGTACCAGGACGTCGCCTACCTGATGATCGACAGCAACGACCCCTTCTCCCCCACCTACATGGCCACCCAGACCGGAACCGGTGCCCTCTACGGCGAGAACGTCGACGCCTTCCAGCAGCCCATCAAGGGCGCCACGGACATCATGTTCGCCGTGGACTGGTCCTGCTCGATGTGGGACGACATCGCGAACGTGCAGAGCAACTTCTCCACCTTCGTGAGCACCCTGGCCAGCATGGACAGCGACTACCACCTCTCGGTGGTGACCGAAGACGACGGCTGCGTGAACGGCTACCAGCCCTACATCGACAACACCATGTCCTTGAGCGACCAGGAGTCCCTCTTCGACACCATGTTGTGTGAGCAGCCCAACGGAAGCTACTGCTCGAGCATGGGCAGCAACACCGAGCGCGCCTTCATGCTGCTCGAAGCGGCCCTCTCGAACAGCAACCTCAGCAACGGTGGCTGCAACGAGGCCTTCTACCGCGAGAGCGCCACCCTGGCGCTGATCGGTGTCTCCGACGAGCCCGAGCAGTCGGTCAACCCCTACACCTACTACGTCACCCTCTTCCAGAGCCTCAAGGCCGACAGCGACGACGTGGTCGTCCACGCCATCGGCGGTGACTACCCGCAGGGCTGCGGTGGAAACCAGGCCTACACCGGCATGTACGAGGCGACCGTCGCCACCGGCGGGCTCTTCCTGAGCATCTGCGCCACCGACTTCGGAAGCCACCTGGAGCAGCTGGCCGAGGGCTCCGCCGCCGACCTGACCTCCTTCGAGCTCACCGACTACCCGGTGCCCGAGACCATCGAGGTGGTCGTCAACGGCTTCACCACCACCATCGGCTGGGCCTACAACGCCGTCGACAACACCATCGACTTCGAAGACGACTACGTCCCAGAAGGCGGCTCCACCATCGAGGTGAGCTACGCTCTGCAGGGCGACTGCGACGGCTGATTTCCCGTAATAAACGGGGTTCCCACCGAGAGCGGTTCCGAAAGGGGCCGCTCTCCTTTATTACGGCTATAGTGCCAGGGTACGGGCAGGAGACGGCTACGCTATGATCTGGGGCCTCTTTCTCTCCTGTTTGCTCTGCAACAACGACCCCCAGACGTGGGAGACCGGATGGAGGGCGGAGACCGGCTGGGGCTGGGACGACTCGGGCGTGGACTGCTCGCCCTGGATCTCGGTGCGTGACGCCGAGGACAAGGCGGTCGCTTCCCTGGACTTCGGCACGGTCTCGGCCGTCGACTCGGTGACCGTGGATCTCACGCTCACGAACAAGGGCGACTGCGACCTCGTCATCGAAGGCCTCAGCGTGGAAGGCGACGGCTTCAGTTCGAGCGCGCTGGAGGCTCTCATCGTCGAGCCCGACGCAGCCCTTCCGCTCACGGTGAGCTTCACGCCCACCGGAACCGGGCTTCACCAGGGAGAGCTCGTCATCCTGAGCAACGACCCCTTCGACACCGAGTACATCATCGAGTTGAGCGGCTCGCTGGCCAACGGAAACATGACCTCGGAGACCACCTCGCTGGACTTCGGAGAGCTGGCGGTGGGATGCGAAGCCGAACAGACCGTGGTGATCGGCAACAGCGGTCCAGGACCGATTCAGATCGATGAGGTCCTCAGTGACGTCACAGCCTTCGAGGTCGCGAGCGACAGCCTGCCCAAGACCCTCGAACCCAACGACGAACTGACCCTGATCGTCCGCTATGCGCCCACCGACGAAGGGGAAGACAGCGGCTTGATCAGCGTCTTCAGCGACGACGCCGGAGAGAAGGAGTTGCAGATCGCCGCCGCGGGAAGCGCGGTGTTCAGTGACTGGAACACCGACGAGTTCACCGGAAATGGCAGCAACCGCGTGTTCATCCTGGACAACGTGGCGGTCGAAGGCACAGTGAGCGTTCGGGTCAGCGCGGTGCTGGCCGCGGGTTGGAGCTTCGATACCAGCGCAAACGCCGTGGTCTTCGACGAAGGCAACGCCCCGGCCGCCGACGCCAACATCCAGATCAACTACGCCACCCACCCGGTGTGCGACTGAGGACCCGCAAAGGTCTGCCTCTTCTGATCCCCCGCGCTGTGAGCCGCTCGCTTAAGATTCCTTTACGGACCTGAGGGAGGCTTCGCGCACGGCTCATCCGGAGCTCAAATCGCGTTCATACCTTGTGGGTGCGACACGGATGGCAATGGAGCCACGACAAAGGAGGTCGCATGAAGAGCACGGTAATCAAGCTTCTCGGAATCGGTGCGTTGGGTGTTGGCCTGTTGGGCTTTGGTGGGATTGCGATGGCTCGCGGACCCATGGGCGGCCACGCGATGAAGGAAGTGCTGAAGTCGCTGGATCTGGACGAGGAACAGAAATCCCTCGCCATGGAACTCCGGGAGGAGCAGAAGGAGGATCACGAGGCCAACCGAGCCTTCCACGAGGAGTCCCGTGACACCTTCATGGACGAGATGGGCAAGGAGAAGCCCAACAGCAGGACGCTGCACAACCTCATCGACGAAGGTTCGAAGCGGGCCGCAGACACCGCCCACCGGTCCCTGGACGCACTCCTCGAGCTCCACGCCACCTTCACCCCCGAACAACGCGAGAGCTTCGTCGTCGAGCTCGAGAGGGCCGAGCAGGAGCACCAGATGCGGCGCGAAGAGAAGCGGGAAGGCCGCCATGGATCACGCCCGCCCGGTGGTGAGTTGGACGAGCGATAGGCCATGAAGCGCGTCCTGGTCATCGACGACGACGAGCGCATTCGCGATCTGCTCGCCGAGTACCTGGACGCGCGCGGCCTGTCGGTCGAGACCGCCGCCGACGGAGAAGAGGGACTGGCCCGTCTCCGCGGCAGCGGTTTCGACCTGGTCGTCCTGGACGTGATGATGCCGGGCCCAGACGGCTTTGAGGTCTGCCGACGCCTTCGGGCCTTCAGCGATCTCCCGGTCATCATGCTCACCGCGCGAGGCGACGACTTCGACCGCATCGTGGGCCTGGAGCTCGGTGCCGATGACTACGTCGCCAAGCCCTTCAATCCCCGAGAACTCCTGGCGCGCATCAACGCCGTGCTCCGACGAACGGAAGGCACCACCAGCAGTACCCGCCTGAGCGCCGGGCCCCTGGTCATCGACACCGACCGCCGCACCGTCGAGCTCGACGGTGCGTTGATCGACCTGACGACCACCGAGTTCGAGCTGCTCCGCACGCTGGTTGCCAACGCCGGTCGCGTCATTCCCCGCGAGCGCCTGATGGAGCTGGCGCGGGGTAGCGAGTACGCGGCCTTCGATCGATCGGTGGACGTGCACGTCAGCAACATCCGACGCAAGCTGGCAGACGGTGAGCGCCGCTTCGTCAAGACCGTGCGCGGCGTCGGCTACACCGTACCCGCCGACCCGTGAGTCTTCGTACCCGTCTGGGCCTGGCGATCGCCGGCCTGGTCCTGGCTCTGGTCCTGGCCTCGTGGGCTGCCGGCGGCGCCGTGTTGCGCCCACTGCACAAGCAACTCCAGAACACCATGGCCCAGGAAGCGGAGACCATCGCCGAAGCGGTGGAGAAGGGACAGAGACTGGAGGATCTTGAGCGGATCTACAACGTCGATCTGGAGCTCAAACGCCGCCCTCCACCCCCTCCGGGCTGGCGCGAGGTGCGCGACACGAAGCGCACGACCTGGGTAGGCCGCAAGGGGCGGCACACCGGCATGGCGGTCGAGACCGACAGAGGGTGGGTGATCGTGCATCGCGAGGTGGACCTCCAGCGGCCACGGAAGATGCTGCCCTTGTTGCTCCTGCTGGTGGGCGTGGCCGTCGGTGGGGTCGCTCTGTGGGTGGGCTTCGCCGCGGTCCGGCCCATCGAGCAGGCCACCGAAGCCATGGGCCGCGTCGCCGAAGGGGACCTGTCTCATCGCCTGGCCTCGGTCGGACCGCCCGAGCTGCAGCGCGTAGCCCACTCCTTCAACGCCATGGCGGACCGCATCGACAGCATGCTTCGTGCTGAGAAGGAGATGTTCGCCGGCCTCAGCCACGACCTTCGCACGCCCCTCACCCGGCTGAGGCTCGAGGTCGAGCTGCTGAGAGACAGCGGGGTGAGCGAAAAGCGGGTCGGAGCCATGGAGAACGATCTGGCCGAGATCGAGGGCCTCATCGCCTCCATGTTGGAGTTCTCTCGCCTGGGCCTGGGTCACCACATCCTGAAGGTCCAGGAGGTCGACCTGGCGGCCCTCGCCGCCGAGGCGGCCCGGGGTCAGGCGCCCGTCACGGGCACCGGGAAGGCTCAGGCTGATTCCGACCTGGTGATCCGCGCCGTGCGCAACCTGGTCGAGAATGCCATCCGCTACGGGGAGAGGCCCTCGATCTCCGTGCAGGAGGCCACGGTGGTCGTCCGCGACCACGGCCCCGGCGTCCCGCCAGAACAGCTCAAGAGGCTCTTCGAACCCTTCTACCGAGGCGACCGAAGCCGAAGCTCCCAGGGACACGGACTGGGCCTGATGATCGTGGCCCAGGTGGCCCGACTGCACGGCGGCAAGGTGAGCGCTCGGAACCACCCCGAAGGCGGCCTCGAGGTCAGCCTGTCACTCGGGCCACCGCCTGCTCCAAGCTGAGAACCGACTGCTCTCCGGAGTGCATGTCCTTGAGCGTGATCTTGCCCTCAGCGGCCTCGTCCGGCCCGATGACCACCACCCAGCGCGCTCCGGACTGGTGGGCAGCCTTGAACTGCTTCTTCAGGCGAGGGGTCCCGAGCACGACCTGCGCGTTCGCACCTGCTGAACGGAAGGCTGTGGCCGCACGGTACGACGCAGCGCGGGTGTCCTCGCCAAAGACCGTCACGAGGACCTGAGCCGTCCCCGCAGCAGCATCCAGCATGCCCAGTTCGTCCATCACCGTGATGATCCGCTCCAGGCCCAGGCTCACGCCCACCGCCGGTACCGAACGGCCGCTGAACATGCCGATCAGACCGTCGTAGCGCCCCCCGCCGCTGATGCTCCCGACCGCGACCGGGGTCACCGTCTCGAAGACCGGGCCCGTGTAGTAGTCCAGGCCTCGGGCCAGGGTCGGATCGACCAGCAGATACTCGTCGGAGACCCCCATCTCCCGCGCCCAGGTCAGCACCTGCCGGAGCTCCGCGATGCCCTGCTGCCCCGTCTCGCCCAAGCGCTCCGCCAGGTAGTCCAGGCTCTCCTCTCCCTGGACCTCCAACAGCTCCCAGATGGTGGCGATGGACTCGGCACCGATCCCGCGTCGGGCCAGCTCGGCGCTGACTCCGTCCTTGCCGATCTTGTCGAGCTTGTCGATGGCCACCAGGACAGCGGTCTCCTGCTCCACCACGCCCGCCGCTTCGACCATTCCTCGGAGCACCTTGCGGTCGTTCAACCGGATTGTGAAGCGATCGAAGCCGAGCGCGAGCAGCGACTCCTGCACGACCGCCAGGCACTCGGCGTCGGCGCTCATGTCCTCGCTGCCGATGGTGTCGACGTCGCACTGGTAGAACTCGCGAAAGCGACCCTTCTGCGGTCGGTCCGCTCTCCAGACCGGCTGGATCTGGTAGCGCTTGAAGGGAAGACGAAGCCCCGAGTTCATCGCGACCACTCGCGCCAGCGGCACCGTCAGGTCGTAGCGCAGCGCCAGATCCACCTCTCCACGCTCCCCGCCCGCTCCTCGCTTCAAGATGCGGAAGATGAGCTTCTCACCCTCGTCGCCGTACTTGCCCATCAGGGTCTCGATCCGTTCGAAGGCGGGTGTCTCCAGGGGCTCGAAACCAAAACGGGCAAACACACGGCGCACGGTGTCGATGACCTCGAGCCGCTTGTTCATCAGCTCCGGCATCAAGTCGCGGGTTCCCTTCGGGAGGAAGACAGCCATCAGGCCTCCAAGCCTCCCGACTAAGTACCGAGCGAGACCACGGCAACCGCGCCGGTTAGGCCCCGGCCATGCTCCAACCCCGGGTCGGCCTCGAGGTGCACGTTCAGCTGGCCACCGCCAGCAAGTTCCTGTGCGCCTGTCCACTGCAGGAAGGAGCCCCTGCGAATGCGCTGGTCTGCCCGATCTGCACCGGGCATCCGGGAACCTTGCCGACCCTGAACGAGCAGGCTGTGAAGCTGGGCATCAAGGCGGGCCTGGCACTCAACGGTCAGCTCAACCGGATCAGCCACTTCGATCGAAAGCACTACCACTACCCGGACCTCCCCAAGGGCTACCAGATCACCCAGTCCCGCACGCCCCTGGTCGGCGACGCCGCTCTGCACGTGAGTCTGGACGATGAGGTCCACGTCTTCCGCATCCAACGGATTCACCTGGAGGAAGACAGCGGCAAGCTGCTGCACCGCGATGGACGCACCCTGGTTGACTACAACCGGGCCGGAATACCCCTCATCGAGGTGGTCGGGGCTCCCGACCTGGAGAACGGACGGCAGGCTGAAGCCTGGCTGCGCATGCTGCACCGCGTACTGGTCTTTGCGGGCATCACCAAGGGGGAGCTCGAGAAGGGACATCTGCGCTGCGACGCAAACATCAGCGTCGGCACCCCGGACAAGCCGGGCGAACGCGTCGAGATGAAGAACATCAACTCCTTCCGCTTCGTCCGACGAGCCATCGACAGCGAGATCGAACGGCAGACCGCCTTGTTGGAGGCCGGGGAGCCCGTCGTGCGTCAAACGCGCGGATGGACGGGAAAGGGCACGGAGCCCCTGCGCGACAAGGAGCACACAGAGGATTACCTGCTGCTCCCGGAACCCGATCTGCCACCGGTGGTCCTGAGTGCGGAGGAGGTCGAAGAGGTGATCGCCGAGCTTCCCGGGGCCGTCGACAAGTTCCTGCTGTACCAGGATCTGGAACGCCTGCAGCAGTGGCGTCACGAGTTCGGACTGGAGCGCGAACACGTCACGCCCATCACGGAGGATCCTCAACTGGAGGAGCTCTTCCGTGAGGCGCACGCCCTCGGAGCAAAGCCCCAGGAGCTCGCACACTGGATCGTCGGCCCCCTGCGCGCGCTCATGAACAAGCACGACCGGCCACTCGCCGGCCTTCCACTCACACCAGAGCACATGGCCGACCTGTGTCGGCTCCTGGCCGAGGGCTTGATCACCCGAGCGACCGCCCGCCGACTCTTCGACTGGGTAGGGACTCGAGATGGCAACGTCGAGGGCCTGGTCGAGATCCTGGGTTGGCACAAGATCAGCGACCCCAAGACCTTGCGAGATCGCGTCCGTGAGACGATGATCTGCCATCCGGAGGAGCTTGAACGCCTCCGAGAAGGCAACACAGGACTGGCAGACTTCTTCGTGGGCAAGGTGATGGTAGCGACAGAGGGACGAGCAGACCCCGATCAGGTGAACTCACTCGTGCGCGAGATCGGCTCCGCATGAACCGTTTCTTCTATACGCGGGAGCCCGGCTCCGAGGGCACCATCCTGACCACCGAAGGCGAGGCCCCCGGCACCGACCTGGCCACGGTGCTGGATCGAAAACGTCCTCCTCTGAAGGTCTGCCTCGAGCTCAGCAGCGCCATCGCGGACATCTTGACCATCTCCGAGGAAGACAACGCCGTCCACGGGGACATCAAGCCCGCTTCGATCATGGTGGATGCCTCGGGCGCGATCAGCGTGGACGGCTGGGGTGTGGTTCGGCGAACCACCCGCGCCCCGGAGGAGCGGCCTCGAGGACCCAGCGCTGACATCTTCGGGCTCGGCGTGGTGATGCACTCGATGATGTCCGAGGAACCCTTGGGAACCCTCCCCTCGGACCCGGACGAGCACGACAACGCCGTGGTCGAGCGCGTGCTGGACATGGACTTCAGCAAAGCCGAAGGCCAGCGCTGGGTCGATGACGTACGCCGCTTCCTGTGCACCATCATGGCCTACGACGAGGCCGAGCGACCCAATCCCCTCGACGCCGCGAACGTGCTGGCCTTCGTGGCCGAGCAATGCGCCGGTGTGGGACTGGGCGACTGGGCGAGCCAGGTGGTCGAGGGCACTCCAGACCTCTCCTCGTCGCAGCCCGAAGAGCTCGAAGGTCCCACGCGCGAGGCCTTCTCGGTGGACACCAACACCCGGCAAGCCCCCTCCTCGCGCGGCGCGACCACGGAGATGTGGTCACGGGAGCGGCTACTCGCCCTTGTCGGCGAGGACGAAGGCGAACTCCCCGGCCCGGACCGGGTCGAGTTCTCCGCAGAGCCAGACGCGGAGACCGTGGAGCAGACCTGGGAGAACGAACCGCGGCCAGCGGTCGATCCTCCTCTCTCTCCATGGGATCCGCCACCGGTTCCACAGCGAGAAAGGCCCGAGGAGACCCCGATCTCCGCACAACACGCTCCCCAGGAACCAGCGTCGATAGCACCCACCGAGGCCCCGGATGCTCCAGGGCACCCCGAGGCTTCAGAAGCTGAGGCTCCAGCGCCCCCCGCGCCTCCAGAAGCTCAGGAGACACTGGACTCGGATCCGCAAGCGACACCCCAGACCGAGCCTCCACCTGCAGACCCGGCCGTACAGCCCGTGGCGTGGACACCCGACAGTCCGCCAGCCACCAGCCCGGAAGAGCCGGCCGCCAAGAAGTCGGGCTGTGCCGGGGTACTCAAGGCGCTCGGCTGCGCCGCGGTGTTGGGTGTGCTCGGCTGCATGGGGCTCGTCGCCGTGGGCGGCGCGGCCATGCTGTACATGACCATGCCAGCTGACATCGAACAGGGCCAATCGGAGGAGACTCCCGAGAGGCAGATCGCTCCTGTGGAGCTGGAAGCCGCCGAGGGGCCAGACACCCCGGAAGAGCCGGTCGACGAGATGGACTTTGCTGGACTCCTGGACTCCGACACCCCGGAGGAGGAGGACGAGCTCGAAGACAAGCCTCCTGCCAAGCCCTTGAGCACACCCAAGACCACCACCACAACCACGCCCACGACCACCACCACAACCACGCCCACCACGCCCAAGCCCAAGACCACCACACCCAAGCCCAAGACCCCCCCGAAGGAGACCCCACCCAAGGAGACTCCACCCAAGGAGACGGCCCCGGAAGAGACCCCCGAGGAGACAGCGACGATCCCGGACGGCAGCTACGAGGTGAAGGTCAGCATCGTCTCGGAGGAGAAGGCCGAGCTTCGCTGCGGCGACGGACAGCAGGTCCGCTTCATCAACAGCAGCCGTATGTCCTTCAAGGGGACGGTGTCCTGCGTGATCCTGGCCGACGGAGCCCGGGGAGTGGTCACCTTCTCGACCGGCGGATCTGTGAACTGCGAGAAGTCATACACGGGCAGTAAGATCACCTGCAGCGGCCCCTGAGGGGTGCGGGCGCTCGTCCAACGGGTAAGCGAAGCCGCTGTGCGGGTAGACGGCAAGGTCGTCGGCGAGTGCGGCGCGGGCTTGCTGGTGCTGCTGGCGGTGGCACCCGACGATGACCAGGCCACGGCGCTCTGGCTGGCCCAGAAGCTGGCTGGACTCCGCATCTTCGGCGATGACGACGGGCGCATGAACCGCTCCGTGGTCGATGTCGACGGCAGCGCACTGGTCGTCAGCCAGTTCACCCTCTACGGCAACTGCCGCAAGGGGCGCCGGCCCAGCTTTGTACGCAGCGCCCATCCCGACATCGCCGAGCCACTCTACCGACGCTTCTGTGAGCTTCTCGAAGCCGAGGGAGTGCCGGCACAGCGCGGCATCTTCGGTGCGGACATGAAGGTCTCCCTGGTGAACGACGGACCGGTCACGCTGCTCGTAGACTCCCCGTGATGAGGGATCTGGCGGTTCAGGCGGCACGAGCGGCCGGCACCATTCAGCGGACCCGCCCCAGCGAGATCCGCCACAAGGGACGTGTGGACCTGGTCACCGAGGTGGATCTCGCGTGCGAAGAGGTCATCCGAAAGCTCCTGGAGCCCAGTGGGATTCCCGTCCTCGGAGAGGAAGAGGGCGGCGCAAGCAAGGCCAGCAGCCGCTGGATCGTGGATCCCCTCGACGGCACCACGAACTTCGTGCACGGCTTTCCAAGCTACTGCTGTTCGATCGCGCTGGAGCTCGAAGGCAGCCTCGAACTGGGCGTGATCTTCGACCCGGTCCGACACCGTCTCTACGAAGCACAGCGCGGCCAGGGCGCTCGCTGCAATGGCGAGCCCATCTCCGTCAGTGGGTGCGCTTCGCTGGACCAGGCCCTGGTGGCTTCTGGCTTCGCTTACGACCGCCGGGAAAAGGCGGACTTCTACCTCCGCTTCGTGAAGGTCTTCCTCGAACGCGCTCAAGGATTTCGACGCGCTGGCGCCGCAGCGCTCGACCTGGCGATGGTGGCGTGTGGGGAACTCGACGGATTCTGGGAGTTCAACCTGAACGCCTGGGACATCGCTGCCGGAGTTCTGATTGTCCAGGAAGCAGGCGGATCCGCAAGCGACATGGACGGCACGAAGCTGGACTTGGACGGCGGCCGCATCCTTGCAACCAACAGACTCATCCACTCCTCAATGCAGACAGTGATCACACCCTTGCTACCCTGAGACCGGGCAAGAGAGGAACAAGAGGAAGACGACCAGCATGGGCCGAGCAGTCGGGATCGACCTTGGTACCTCCAACTCCTGCGTAGCGGTCATGGAGAACGGAGAAGCCAAGGTCCTGGAGGACAAGAAGGGAAACCGCACGCAGCCTTCGGTCGTGGCCTTCGGGCACGGCGGCAAGGTCGTCATCGGTCATCGCGCCAAGCGCAACCTGGTCTACGCCCCGCAGGCCACCATCTCGTCAGCCAAGCGCCTCATCGGTCGACGCTTCCTGAGCGACACGGTGCGCCGCATCATGGCCAACACCGCCTATGAGATCGTCGAGGGACCCAACGGTGACGCTCGAGTTCGAGTGCTGAACAAGGTCTACTCGCTCCCCGAGGTCGCGGCTCACATCCTCCGGCACATGAAGGAGCTCGCCGAGCAGGCGCTGGGTGAAGAGGTCGATCAAGCGGTCATCACGGTCCCGGCCTACTTCAACGATCACCAACGCCAGGCGACGAAGGATGCTGCGACCATCGCCGGGCTGGAGTGTCTGCGAATCATCAACGAGCCCACTGCAGCCGCGCTGGCCTACGGCTTCAACAAGGGCATGCAGCAACACATCGCCATCTACGACCTGGGCGGTGGAACCTTCGACATCAGCATCCTGCGCCTGGACGATGACATCTTCGAGGTGGTGAGCACCGCGGGCGACACCTTCCTGGGTGGCGATGACTTCGACTACGCGCTGTCCGAACACCTCATCGAGGTCTTCAAGAAGCAGACCGGTGTGGACCTGAGCAGTCTGCGTACGCCCAGAATGAAGCTCCGCGAGACAGCTGAGCAGGCCAAGTGGGCCCTGACCGACGCGGACAGCGTCGATATCCGCGTGCCTGCCCTCGCACGGAACGAATCGGGAGAGGACCTGGGATTGGAGTGCACGCTGACGCGTGAAGACTACGCGCGCATCGTCATCCACCTTGTTCAGAAGACCTTCCTCACCTGCGACGACGCGCTGACCCAGGCCCACATGTCCAGTCAGCAGATCGACCATGTGCTGATGGTCGGCGGCATGAGCCGCGTGCCCCTCATCCGTGAGGCGGTGGGTGAGTACTTCGGAAAGGACCCCTACACCGGAGTCAACCCGGACGAAGTGGTCGCGGTCGGGGCGGGCATCCAGGCACACAACCTCACTGCGGACGCCGACGACGACATGGGCTCCTCCGTGCTCGTCGACGTGACTCCGCAGTCTCTTGGCATCAAGACGGTCGGTGGATTTACGGAGGTCATCATCCCCCGCAACTCAGCGATCCCGACCGACGCATCCAAGGTCTTCCACACCGCCCACGACTACCAGACCGAAGTCCGCGTGTGCGTTTACCAGGGCGAGAGCCGCCTGGCCGAGGACAACGAACTGCTGGGTGAGTTTGTGCTCGGCGACATTCCGGCCGCCCCGCGGGGTGACGTAAAGGTGCGAATCTCTTTCGAGATCGACACCGACGGTATCGTCCACGTGGTCGCGGAAGAGACCGAAACCGGCAAGAGCCGAGATCTCCGAATCGAGGCCAGCTCAGGCCTCTCCGATGAAGAAGTGCAGTCGATGCGCTTCGATCAGCTGGGCTTTTAGCAGTAGAGTAGAGGTGTGAGCGACCTGAAGAATGCCCGGCAACGCATCGAGATCGAGACCATCTACGAGTTCGTGGAGCGTCTCGACTACTACCAGTTGTTGAACCTGACGAGAGGCTGTCCTCAGGCCGAGATCGAGCCCGCCTACCGCGAGGCCTCCCGCGCCTACCACCCGGACAAGTGCGCACGCCTGGGGGACAAGGCACTGACGCGCAAGGCCAACAACATCTACCGACTCATCGCCGAGGCGAACAAGTTTCTCCAGGATCCGGACAAGCGCGCTCTCTACGACCAAGAGCTCTCCGAGGGCAACCTGCGACTCTCCGAGGAAGGGCGCAAGGAAGGGGGTTCAGACGATCCCGCCCTCGCCGCGAAGACCGAGAAGGGAACCAAGTACTGGACCCTGGCCCTTCAGCAGTGGCGCGACGGCGACTACCAGGGCTGCGTGATGAACATCCAGTTCGCCCTCACCTTCGAGAAGGGCAACGAGGTTCTCGAGGAGTACCTGGAGAAAGCCAAGCACAAGGCCCAGGAGCAATCCAGCGAGAAGAAGAAGAACCCCTACAAGCTCCGGCTGGTCTAGGGAAAGGTCGACCAGCGCTCCCTGGCGCCACCTCAGCCGATCGGCTCGCCGTCAAACCACCAACCTCCCGGCGGGAAGTGCTCGCGGTTTTCGGCGGCCCAGATCTGCCACCCACGCTTGTGGGCCTGTTGCACGCGCCACGGACCGTCCGAGTCAAAGGGCAGGTGACAGCCCGTGGTGATGACCAGCTCGTCGTAGGCGCCACGCCGAATCATCGGGTCAGGGTTGGCCAGAGTGAGCGCGAGCAGAGTGGGGTCCAAGGGCTCGCCGTAGCGATAACGCAGGCCACCCTGCATCCCGGAGCCGCGCTCGTCCCACCAACGTCCCCAGCGGAGGGCCACTCCAGGCTCGTCGGAGTCCTCCTCGTGTCCGGTCAGGAGTTCCAGGGCTGCCGACGCCACCCCAACGCGGCTTCGGTCTCGGTGGCTCAGGTTCTCGAGCAAGCGCGGCACGGCCCGAACATCGCCCAGGTAGCCCAGACCCTGCATGGCCGCTAGTGCAGCGCTCCCCTCTCCTGCCGCAGTGCCCAACAGCAGCAGCAGGTAGCTCGGCCCGCCGTAGCGTCCGACGATCTCACCCGGAGGCGTGCTCAGGTCCTGCCCGCTGGCCAGGGCCTGTCCGTGGAAGTCCACACCTCGACGATCGCCCAACAGCAGCAGCGAGATGGCCACTGTCTCTTCCAGCTGCGGCTCTTCGAGGATCTCCAGCAGATCGTCTACAGCATCCCGGTCCCCGATACGGCCGAGCGCCTGAGCGGCCGAGCGCCGCACGACGAAGCTGTGCTGAGGCGTCAACAGGGCGCGCAAGGGACCCGAAGCCGTTCGTTCGCGTCGCCATCCAAGCACCTCTGTGGCCGCGGCCACGGCACCCGGCTCGCCCGGCTTCTCGATGGCTTCCAGCAGCCCATCCACCAGAGCAGCGTTGGGGGAGCGCGCGAGCGCCCCACGCAAAGCCATCGCCGGCACCTCGGGCAGACGACGCTCCATGAGCTGGTTCAGCAGCACCTGCGAGCCTTCGTAGCTGCGGTGGAAGGCCAGGAGATCCACCGCGGCGACGTAGGACATCACCTTGGGGTCCGTCGGGCGCGCCGAGCCCGCTTCGAGCTCGCGGCCCAGGCGAGCCAGACGCTCCTCCAGGGCGCTTACCACACCCAGTGGAGCCGCTCCGATGGCGATCCGGTGTGCCCCGAGACGCCGCTCGGGACAATCCGCGTCCGAGCGCTCGAGGGGAGGCCGCGCCCGCTGTGCTTCGGCCCGGCGACGGCCGTAGAGTGAAGCCCGTTCGAGGTGCCAGTCCAGGGAGCCGCCGGGTGTGCCCGCGACCGCATCGCAGGCGGCGATGCCTGCTGCCAAGGCCACCTCCGCACGCCCGAAGAGATCTCGGGCACGGTCCCCTGCCCCGTCTACACCACACCGCGCAAGGCGAAGACACGCCCAGCCCTCCCGAATGGGGAGTTCCAGACGCGCGTAGCCCGCCGCTACCTGTCGATAGAGATCCTGGGCCTGCTCACGCTCGCCCTCGGCTTCCAGCAGATCACCGCGCCTCAGAGCAACCCGGAGCGCGAGCTCGGCATCGCCGGACTCCACCGACCGTTCCTCTGCGGCGTCATAGGCTCCGCGCGCCTCTTCAGCCTGACCGCGCAGCCGGAAGACGTCGCCCAGCCCGACACAGATCCGGCCTTCCAGCGCCTTGTCCGCAGCCGCCACGGCATCCGCATCCGCTCGCAGGAAGGCCGCCTCGGCTTCATCCAGGCGTTCGAAGAGGAGAAGCCGCTCACCCTCAGACACCGCCGCAAGCGCGCGCTGGCCCGGTGTCTTCGCCGCCGATGCTGCATCGGCGACGACCTGGTCCGCCCAGGGTTCCTGCCGACTGACCACGATGCGGGCGAGGTGCAACAGCGCCTCCGGATGCCGTGCCTTGACGAGCCCGCGCAGAGTGCGCTCCGCCTCGTCGTGACGCCCGGCCCGAATGTCCAGGGCGCTGAGCTGCAGCACCAGGCCGGTCAGCGGCCCCCGGTGGACGAAACCACGGGCCCGTTCGAGGCCCTGGACCAACACATTGCGGGCCCCAGCGTGGTCGTTCTGTTCGCCAAACAGCCGTGCAAGCTCCTGATTTCCTGCCTCGTAGAGGGCGAGTTCCTCAGGGCTGCGCACGTCGCTCACCCGCTCGCCGAGAAGGCTCTCAAGCTCCCCCTGCCACGCTGCCTCATCCCCTTCGGGAAAGAGAGTCGACAGACTCCGCAAGGCGGTCGGCTCCAGCACCCATGCCCCGACATAGGGCGCAGGCAGACGACTCGCGCGCAAGGCACGAACCAGGCAGAAGCGCCCCTCGCTACGGTTCCCTTCGGCGATGAGCAGCTCCCCCATCCGCTGCCACGCCTGGATGTTCCCCGGATCGCAGGCTGTCGCCTTGCGCAGCATCCGCATCGCGTGACTGGGGTTGCCCTCCGCCAGGGCCGCCTCACCCTTCAGTAGATGCAGATGACCACTGTCCGGGTCGCACTGCAGGCGGGCATCGACGGCTTCTGCGCGGCCGAGCAGGTTCTCATCAAAGAGATGGATGGTCCCCTTCAGCCACCGATCGAAGCGGTCGTGCAAGGCGACCAGATGGCCGTCCTGGACTTCTCCGAACAGGAACTGTCCGCGTCCATCGGGTGCATAGGCGAACACACGTCTGTTCAGGTCCGCGAAGGCGACGAGCCCGTTGAGTTCGTCGCTGGGCGGTGCGAGCTCGCTTGCACCGCGCACACGCAGGACTCCACGAAACAGGCTGGCGCCGTTCCAACGCCGCAGAAAGCCCGCGAGCGTCAGCGGCAGGCGATGCCCCAGGTGCCGCTCCGCCGCGCGAATCGCGTCTTCGGACGCGACCGCATTCAGAACATTGACGTCTCGCTTGTAGCGGTCGACCAGGCGAACAAGCGGCTGGAAAGGATCGATTGCGGGGTCCATGAGCCTCTGGACGTGTCAAGAGTTTTGCTCATGCAGTATACGGGCTGACGGGCTCTAAGAAACAGGTTTCACAACAAGATTCAACAATCGGCCCGGGACGACGATCTCCTTGATGATCTCCATGCCCTCCAGGTGTCGAGCCACATTGGGGATGGCCTTGGCGGCCGCGATGATGTCCTCCTTGGAGGCATCCTTCGGCACCCTCACCTCGCCGCGACGCTTCCCACGGACCTGAACAGCGATGGTCACCATCGCCTCGATCAGGGCGGCTTCGTTCACCTGGGGCCAGGCCTCGTAGGCCAAGGACCCGTCGTGACCCAGCCGGCTCCACAGCTCCTCGGCCATGTGAGGCGCATAGGGAGCGAGGATCTGGACGAAGCTCTCCATGACGCTGAGGGGCAGGGCATCACGGCTGATCGCCAGCTTCACGAACTCCATCATTCGGCTGATGGGCGTGTTGAAGCGGAGCTCCTCGATGCCCTCGGTCACCGACTTCACAGCCAGGTTGATGGAGCGGTCCAGCTCGCGGTCCACGGGGTGGTCACCGATGGCAGGGTTCAACTGCCCATCGTCCACAACGAACAACCTCCAGGTCCGGGTCAGGAAGCGAAAGACCCCCTCGACGCCCGACATCTGCCAGGGCTTGACCTGCTCCAGGGGGCCCATGAACATCTCGTAGAGACGCAGGGCGTCCGCGCCGTAGCGGTCCACCACGTCGTTGGGGTTCACCACGTTGTACTTGGACTTGGACATCTTCTCGATCTGGGTCTCGACCGGAATGCCGGAGTTCGTGACCCACTGCCCATCCTGCTCCTCGACGTCGGAGGGGTGGTAGTACCTGCCCTCCGCATCCCGGTAGCTGAAGGCCAGGATCATCCCCTGATTGAAGAGCTTCTTGAAGGGCTCTTTCGTGTGCACCAGGCCGCAGTCGTAGAGCACCTTGTGCCAGAAGCGCGCGTACAGAAGGTGCAGCACCGCGTGCTCGACACCCCCGATGTACAGGTCGACAGGACCCCAGTAGCGTTCCGCTTCCGGGTCGAAGGGAAGCTCCGTGTTGTGCGCATCCATGTAGCGCAGGTAGTACCAACAGCTCCCGGCCCATTGAGGCATGGTGTTGCTCTCACGGGTCCAGCCATCTACCTCCAACCACTCCGCGGCACGGGCAAGGGGTGGGCGACCGTCGGGGGTGGGCTTGTATTCATCGATGTGCGGCAACTCGATGGGCAGATCCCCATAGTCCACCGTCCTGAGCTCGCCGCCGGGCCCATGCAGAATGGGGAAGGGCTCACCCCAGTAGCGCTGGCGGCTGAAGAGCCAGTCGCGCAGCTTGTACTGCACGACACCCTCGCCGAGTCCGTTCTCTGAGAGCCAGAGGGTGATGGCCGCCTTGAACTCGTCCACGCGCTGACCGTCGAAGTCCCCACTGTTCACCGCCGGGCCATCCCCGGTCCAGGCCTCGACCTGCACATCGTGATCTTCGGGAGCCTGGATGACCTCGATGATCTCCAGCCCAAACTTCTTTGCGAAGGCGTGATCGCGGGTGTCGTGAGCGGGCACAGCCATGATCGCGCCGGTGCCGTAGGTCATCAACACGTAGTCTGCGACCCAGATCGGGATGGGCTTGCCGTTCACCGGGTTGGTCGCGTAGGCCCCGGTGAAGACACCGGTCTTCTCCTTCTCTGCCGCGACCTGGCGATCCAGATCCGAACGGTTCTTCGCCCACTGGACGTAGTCGTTGATCGCTTCGGCGTGTTCCGGCGAGGTGATCTCTGCGACGAGCGGGTGCTCGGGCGCCAGCACGCAGTAGGTGGCTCCAAAGAGCGTGTCCGGGCGGGTGGTGAAGACCGTGAAGCGGTGATCTCCCACGGCAAAGTGGACCTCGGCGCCTTCGGAGCGCCCAATCCACTGACGCTGCATCTCCTTGACGTGCTCAGGCCAGTCCAGGTCGTCCAGATCGTCGATCAGGCGCTGAGCGTAGACAGTGATCTTGAGCATCCACTGCTTCATCAGCCGCCGCTCGACCGGATCTCCCGTCTCCACGTACTTTCCGTCCTGGACCTCCTCGTTGGCGAGCACCGTGCCCTGTGCCGGGCACCAGTTGACGGGCACCTCCGCCAGGTAGGCCAGGCCCGCATCGTAGAGCTTCAGGAAGATCCACTGGGTCCAGCGGTAGTAGTCAGGCTCGCTGGTGTTGACCTCGCGATCCCAGTCGTAGGAGAAGCCCAGGCGTTGGAGCTGCGACTTGAAGTTGGCGATGTTCTCCCGCGTGATGTCCCGAGGGTGACGCCCTTCGCGCACCGCAGCACGCTCTGCGGGCAGCCCGAAGGCATCCCAGCCCATCGGCTGAAGGACGTTGAAGCCGTTCTTGCGCTTGTACCGGCTGACAATGTCCAGGGCCGTGTAGGACTCAGGGTGCCCTACGTGCAAGCCCGATCCGGAAGGGTACGGAAACATGCCGAGTGCGTAGAACTTGGGCTTCGACGGGTCGGCTTCGGGAGTCCTGAAGGTCTGGTTGGCCTCCCAGTACTCCTGCCACTTCGGCTCGATGGTCGAGGGGTCGTAGCGCATTCCTGGCAACTCCGAAAAGGGCCCCATAGATAACCCCGACATGCTGTTCGGGTACCTCTTGGGGTTGAGCTGCGCGGAGCCACTGGACAACTGCGGACTGAGCTCGACGGTTCCGGATTACCAGCCGAGCTGCGAAGAAGCCCTCTTGGTGCTGTGGCCGGACGAGTCGCGCCTGCGCGTGGACGGACGTCTGGAAGCGGTGCTACCGCCCGACCCCCAGCAGAACACCACCTACGGCGGAACCAGCGGAAACCCCCTGACACTGTTCCTGGATGAGGAGCTGGCCGACGCAGTGGAGACGACGGTCACGCTGGGTCCGGAGCTGGCCACCGCGCGCATCGATGCACGGATCGGCAGTGGGCGAATCGAGGGCGTCGTTGACCTGGAACAGGTGCAGGGGCAGTAGCGCTGCGAGCTCGGACTCGACCTCCTCGAGCTCGGACTCGGTCCAGGGCAGCACTGCTGCGCTGGCGAGCCAGAGCACGAGGAGGCATGAGCAAGCCGCGATCGTGAACAGCAGGTCGAGGGTGAGCATCCGCGTGACTCCTGGGTACTGAAACTCTGTTCAGGATACTGAACTTCCGTTCAGATGTCCAACACCAGTTTCGGGGATAGCCTCACACTCCAACCGACCAAAAAATGTCCGCAAGCGGGCTTTTTTCTGGAGCCGAACCGTGGAAGCCCACCTGAACAAAGCGCAGAAGCTGATTCGCCTCGTGGACCTGATGATCCGTCGCGGAGGGGTCAATGCCGTGGAGATCCGGGAGCGCTTCGGGCTGGATGCCCGCACCCTGCGCCGCTACCTCGCGGATCTCCACGAGATGGGGCTGCCCGTGATCGACGAGGGGCGAGGACAGGACCGCACCCTCTCCCTCGACCCCCGTTACCGGCGCACCGGCGTTCAGCTCACCCTCGCCGAGGTTCTGTCGCTGCACTTCGGGCGGAAGCTCTTCACCTTCCTGGACGACACCCCCTTCGCCTCGGATCTGGATCACGCCATCGAGCGGCTCGAACCGGCCATCCATCGCGCCCACGCCAAGCTCGCGCAGCAGCTGGACCGAAAGTTCATGGCGGTCCCGGAGCATGCCAAGGACTTCCGCGATCTCAGCGACATCATCGACGAGATGGTCACCGCCCTCATCTACGAGAACGTGTGTCGGGCCCGGTACACCAAGCCCAACGGCGTCTCCAAGGACTACGAGCTGGATCCCCTGACCCTGGCCACCTACCGACAGGGGCTGTACCTCTTTGCGCGCGATCGCACTGCGGACCAGGTCAAGTCCTTCGCCGTCGAGCGCTTCGTCCGCTTCTCCAGGCTTCGCATGGAGAATTTCCAACCCATCGACTTCGATCCGGAAGCCTATGTGTCGGATGCCTTCGGGATCATCAGCGGACCACCGGTGACGGTCACCGCCCGCTTCGACAAGTCCGTGGCCCAGTACGTCCGCGAGCGCACCTGGCACCCTTCGCAGGAGCTCGAGGAGTTTCCGGACGGACAGGTGCAGTTGCGCTTGCGCGTCGCGCTCACCCAGGAACTGCTCGGCTGGCTCCTGGGTTTCGCGGGCACCGTCACCATCAACGAGCCACCCGAGCTCATCGAGCAGGTACGCAGCGCGCACCGCAAGGCCCTGGAGCGACACGCTTGACGGGGATCGATCCCGAGAGCTGGCCCACGCAGCGCCCCCCTGATCCCTTCCTGGGAGACGAGTGGCTCTTCGACCCGTCCAGCTACGCCAACTACATGCAATTCGGCGGCGTGCTCACCCGAGGAGCCTACGAAGAGGCGGATCGGATCTTCCACCAGGCCTGGCAGCGGATCCGTCGGGGGAGCCAGGAAGAGCTGCCGGTTCAGGCGCTCAGGCTGTCCCAGCGGCTCACCCACGACACACGAGGCCCGCTGAGCGCACCCGTCTTCATCGACAACGCCTTCCTCTGCGACCTGGTGGAGGACTTTGTCCCGGACGCCACCCTGATCGCCGCCGATCGCTTTCTTGGACCCTGGGCGGATCTGTGGAGCAGGGACCTGCAACAGGTGGCCGTGGCCTCGACCACCTGGTGGTACTGGCTGACCGGTCCTGCGCGCCCCCTCGACCGCTTCCTCAAGACCAGACCCAGGCCCGACCTGCGACTCCGACGGGCAGCGAAGGCCGCCGGCACCGCCCCGCCCATGCTCTACGACGCCCGGTGGCGTCCGCTTCTGCCACTGCACGATCGTTTTCGGCTTCCAGCGCCAACGCGAGGCACCCCGGTGCCACTTCAGGACGGGCCTGTGGCCGGCTACGTCGGCCGTGTCGTCCCGCTGGAGGAAGGCGGCTGCATGAGCATCTGCACGATCGCCCTCCCTGCGCTGCCACCCGTGGCCCCGATCCAGGCCCGCCTGGAGCAGGAACTCCTGAGGCTGCGACGGCACGAACGCCGGGCCAACTGGGAGACCCTGCTGAGAGAACGGGCCGAGGTGCTATATCGGCTGTGCACTCGCTTCTGCTGGGAGGACTCATGATTCTGCTGCTGCTCGCCTGCAGCTCCGGGGAGATCGCCATCTCGCCAGCGCTCGTGGACTGGGGCGAGGTCAACTTTCACGACACCGAGCCCTCCGAGTGTGACCCGGACGAAGGGGGCTGCGATCCTCGAACGGCCGCCATCACCAACAACGGCGACGGCGAGGTCAGCCTGAACGCCACCAGCTTCGATGGAGAGCACATCTGCGTCGAGGGCTTCCCGCTCGGCGGCGCCATCGATCTCGGCCTTCTCGGTCCGGGAGCGACATACAACCTGGTGCTCTCCGTATGTGGCTATGGCCCCGGCGAACGAAACAGCACCCTCACCGGTGACATCGTCTTCGAGCTCGACGGCGCCAAGGAAGACTCCGCGACGCTGTCGTGGAGCTTCGTTCCGGTCCGTGACATCCCCACCGACGACACCGACGACTAAACTCCCCATCCCGCCACAACCGCTCGCAAGGAAAGACGTTGATGCGCAGCACCCTGACCCTTCTTCTCGGCATGAGCCTCTCGGGTACCGCCCTGGCCCAGGAGACCTCTCCCGACGCCGAGACTTCCGAGGCACCGAGCCCGAACACCGAGATCCGCAGCCAGATCCTGGATCTCCTTTCCGCCTACGAGACCCCTGCCAGCGCCTCGGACTTCCAGGCACTCGGCTCGGGCGTCGATGGGGAACTCATCGCCATCGCCAAGGACGAGGAACTCGCCCTCTCGAAGCGCTCCGGCGCCGTGTTGGCCCTGGGCTACGTGCCCTCCGACGCGGGCCGCGCCTACGTCGACGGTGTCCTCGCCGACCCCCAACTCAAGTCGCTCATGCGGCGCCAGGCGGCCTTCGCCCTGGCCACCGGCTGGCCCGAAGACAACCACGCCCAGCTGGCCACCGCGCTCGAAGACGAGGACACCCAGCTGCGCATCGCTGCAGCCAAGGCGCTCGCGCTGTCTCAGGATCCACAGGCTCGTCCCACCCTCGAAGCCCGCCTTGCGGTCGAGGAGAACGAAGCCGTCAAGAAGCACCTCAACGCCAGCCTGGCCGCGGAGTAGCAGCATGTACCTGCCCGTCCTCGCGCTGCTGTCCTGTGGCGAACCCTCGGAGTTGGTCTACGAAGACCTGGGCTCCTTCGCCACGGTGGACACCGCGAACATTACCGACGAGTTCGAGTTCGTCATCACCGACGACGCCACCTCGGTGCTGATCTACTGCGGTTCCTTCGGCGACCAGCTGCTCGGTGCCCTGAGCACGCTCAGCGACCCGGATGGAGCCACCTTCTTCGACTACTGGAACGATCCGACCGGTAGCCCCTACCGCACCTCCACCCACGATGACATGGTCCCCTTCCTCATCCCCAACAGCCCGGATGCCGACATCTCCGGCGGCTCCTGGGGTGCCAGCGTGTGGGTGCAGGGGGGCCTTCCGGACCTGAACTGCAGCATGGTCACCCGCATCGGCGAGGTCGGAACCCAGCTCACCCTCGAGGTCGTCTTCGTGGGTCTGTCCGAGTACGGCCTCACCGCGGACAGCGCCGCGGACGACCCGAACTGGCAGGAGGTCGAAGCCGAAGTCATCAGCCAGTACGCAGGCGTGGGCCTGGATGTGGCCTTCAGCTACTCGGACTTCGGGGGATCCGTCGACACCTACCAGGTCGTGGACGTCACCGCCGACGACTACAGCGAGTTCAACGATCTGCTCCGCACGGCCAGCCCCGCGGACGATCGCAGCGTCACCCTGTTCATGGTGGAGTCCATCTCCACCGACGAAGGGACGACCATCCTGGGCAAGTCGGGCGGCCCTCCGGGGATCTCGGGCGTCTCGGGCACCAGCAAGTCTGGCGTGGTGGCGATGGCGGCCGACATCGAGTCCGATCCGACCCTCATCGCCAAGATCGTCGCTCACGAGCTCGGCCACTACCTGGGCCTGTGGCACACCACCGAGAAGGATGGCTCCAGCCACGACCCCCTCTCCGACACCCCGGAGTGCACCGATGACGGGGGCGACGGCGTGATGAACTCGGACGACTGTGCGAGCAACGGCGCAGACAACGCCATGTTCTGGACGGCCACCGACGCCACCGTGTCCTTCAGCGGCGACCAGGGCTGGGTGATGGAGCGCAACCCCGCCACCCGTTAGGCGGGGGCCCATGAACCCTCTGCTGTTCGTGCTGCTGTGCTTTCTTCCGCTCGCCTGGGCCGGGGACGAAGCCGCCCCCGAGGCTGACAAGGACGAGATCCAGGTCCTCATCGACGCGACCCAGGACTACCGGGTGCTGGAGCGCCTCGCCGACGAGTCCCGCGATGCTGGCGAGGTCGACAAGGCCCGGCGCCTCTACGACGCCATGTTCGAGCAGATGGAGCTCAACCGCTACCTGGCCTACCGGGACATCCTGAGAGAAGCGCTGGTGCTGGAGCGCCTGGGCCAGCACGAGGAGTCCGCGACCAAGTTCCGCGAGGGCATCCACGACGACGTCCTCCGCACCACCATCGTCCTCAGCATCCTGAGCACCCACCCCGACCGCGAGGCTCTCCTCGCCGAAGCCCGCCGTTTCGTCGACGATGCGGTGGCCGAGGTGCAGGCCGGCGGCAGTCCGCACATCTACACCACCAGCAAGGGCGCCAGCCGAAGGTTGTCGCTGCTCACCCAGGAGGAGCTCCTCCAGGCGGGCGGAAAGGGCAAGTACTGCTACGTCCCGGTGCTGGACCTGACCACGATCGCCCCCGAAGACATGCCGGAGGAGATCTGGCTGACACGATGCGTTGTGGGCACCCTGAGAGCCGCCGACCAGCACGTTCCCAAGCTGGTTCTTCGTGGCTTCGCCTACGAAGTGCAGGTGGGCAAGCAGTGGACGGGTGAGAAGAACAAGTCCCCCACCATCAAGCCCGCCTCCTTCGACAGCATCGCCTTCCGAGAAGCCGTCATCCTGGGCGAGGCCAACTTCGCCGGCATCGAGGTCCTCAAGACCACGGCACTCTTCCCCTTCGCCGTCTTCAACGACGCCGCGGACTTCAAGGGTGCGGAGTTCCACGGGCCCGTCGATTTCCGCTTCGCCAGCTTCGGCGGCGGCGCCAACTTCAAGGACACCCGCCTGCACGAGGCCGTCTACTTCGGTGGCACGGTCTACACCGAAGACACCATCTTCACCGGGCTCACAAGCGAGCGCTTCGTCTACTTCAACAGCGCACGCTTCGAGAAGAGCGTGACCTTCGAGAAGTGCGAGTGGCACAAGGGCGCCACCTTCGAGGACAGCCGCTTCGGTGGCCCGGTGAGCCTGGCCACGACGCAGGTGAAGGGCCGCCTCAACATGTCTCGGGTGGTCTTCGAGGATGACCTGAGCGTGAAGGAGGTCCAGACCCTTGGCCTGGACATGGTCGGCACCCACTTCAAGGGCAACACCAGCTTCACCGACGCGCAGTTCGACGGAAAGGTCCGCTTCAGCCTGGACGACGTCACCCGGGCTCGCCACATCCAGGATCCCACGCCCTTGCTGGCGCTCTACCGGGACTACCAGGGGGACGAGGACGCCGACGAGCCCCTGACCACCTCGTCCTCCTACGGCGTCGAGGGCGTGAACGACCTCATCGCGAAGGTGGATCAGGACATCTCCTTCGCGAACACCGTGTTCACTGGCTACGCGGTCTTCGAGCGGGTCACCTTCGGGACCGAGGGACAGCCGGGACGGGCTCAGTTCTACAACACCCAGTTCCTTGGAGAGTCCCACTTCGAGCGCACGATCTGGCACTCGGCCGCGGACTTCACCACGATCTTCGGCAACGAGATCGCCTTCAACGAGGCCACCTTCCACGACACCCTCATCCTGGACGACGCCAACGTTCCCGGGCGCGTCACCTTCACCGACGCGATCTTCTCACCGGGGTCCGACTGGTCCTTCTACGGGGCGGAGATCAGGACCTTCCAGGTCTACGACGCCCAGGTGTCCGACGACGACGAGGAACACCTCCTCTTCTACGAGAAGTGTGCGCTCGACCGTCCCGGCTGGAGGGAGGACATCCGCATCCAGCGCCTGTCCCCGGACCTGGACGAGGACGGCATTCGCGCGCTCTGCTACAACAACGTCATCGACGAGTTCATCGGGCTCAAGGACAGCTTCGGCGATCGGGCGATGGTCAAGAGTGAAGACGACGCCTACTGGTGGGCACGTCACCACGAGACCATGCAGCGACTCCGCTACGGGGACGCCTGGGACAAGGTCGCCTCCATCAGCAACCTGGTGCTCTTCGAGCTCACCTTTGGCTGGGGCGTCCGGCTGAGCAACCTGGGTTTCGCCAGCCTCTTCATCACGGCCTTCTTCGCCGGGCTCTACCGGGTCTTCTGCCCCGACACCGTGCTCTGCTACCACGGCGCGGACATCAAGGTCCGGGACGTCAGCTACGCGGGCCTCTTCTTCATCAGCCTTCAGTCGCTGGTCGCCATCAACACCGGCTGGGACTTCGGCGAAGACGACCACCGCTTCCGGTACCTCAACACCATCGAGACCCTGATCGGTTTCATCATCCTGACGTTCTTCGTCGGTGCCTACACACGAATGATCCTTGCCTGATCCACCGTATGAGCACTACGGAACCCCCCCGTCCATCGCCTGTCTGACGCCTCACGTCCGACACTGGAGACCCCATGCGCAGCGCCATCACCGTCCTCGCCCTCGCAGCCGCCGGCTTTGCCCTCACGGCTGACGACGCGGAGGAGACCACTCCGCCCGCAACCGAAGAAGCCACTCCCGAGCCCCCCGCGGAGATTCCCGAGAAATGCGCCAAGCTCGAAGACGAGGAGGCGAAGAAGCAGTGCGTCGCGGAAGACAGTGCATTGAGGCTGTTTGAGCATTTCGCGGAGGAGGAAGCGCCCCCGGCGAAGTCCGGCAAGGGCCGCAGCACCTCCGGAAACATGGAGATGGAAGGCGAAGCCGACGAGTAGCGCCAAAGGAGTGGGGCGGAACACCCGCCCCGCCGTGCGGGTCTCACTCGACGGGAACATCTGCAACCATTAGACAGGCTCGCTCGGAGGCACCGCCATGAAGACCCTCAAGGTCGCTCTCGTCGCCCTGATCTCGTGCTTCACGACCAGTGAGGCATGGGCAGCTTGCGAGCGTGAGCTCTCCGTCTTGGAGCGGTCCAACACCACCACCGTGGTGTCCAACTACAGCAAGGTCGTGGCTTGTGACAAGAAGGTGGCCAAGGACAACTACTTCAAGGCCATGCAGAAGGCGGAAGACAGCGACACCCTGATCGAACTCTCGATGGTGGCCATCGACTCCGAGATCTGGACCCCCGTCTGGGAGATGGTCGGCAAGATCTCGGACTACGAAGCCCGCGACACCGTCGCGGCGGGCATCGGCGCACGCTGCTCGGAGAACGAGCAGGTCGTGAAGTTCCTCCAAGGCGCCTACTTCGGCCTGCGGGACATCGAGTTCCAACAGTGGGATGACGCCCTGATCACCTGCCAGGCCGAGAGCTTCGACCTCTGGCTGGTTCAGACCGTCGAGAACCCCCCGGCGAAGCAGTACGACGAGAAGTGGGACACGGTTGTGCAGTCCTACATCGCGCGCACGGGCGCAGACAGCCTGGACGCTCTTGCAAAGGGAGCGATCAAGGCCGCGGGCAACGGTGGTCCCTTCGAAGCCATCCTCGCCCACATGGACGCTGCGGTAGCCCCAGGCCTGGGCGAGCCCCCCAATCCGGAGCACCAGGCGGCCCTGGAAGCTGCCCTGACCAGCATGGCCGGCGAACTCCCCCCCGCACAGGCCCGGAGCGTCGCGGACCGCCTGGCCAACAGCGGGAGCGACATCGCTGCTGCCGCCCTGCTTCCCGCGATCTACCCCAAGAAGGTGAAGATCGACGGGAGCTTCGACTACGCCGCTGTCAGTGTCGAGATGGCCGACTGCGACGGGACCCCCTCCGCCGTCCTCCACAGCACTACGGTCAATGAACCGGGCAAGCGCTACCAGTTCCAGAACCAGATCGAAGAGCCCATGCGGGCCTTCAAGCCGCGCCTGGCCAAGTGCAGGAGCGAGGGTGACTGGGTGGTGATGCTCAGCGCAGAGCCCATCAACGGCAAGGGCGAGCTCGAGAGCTTCACGACCGACGTGCAGACCCAGTACGAGGACAACGGCTACGAGGTGAAGGTCCGCTCCGAGAAGTCCATCGACCTGGACTGACCGACGAAGCGGCGAGCCTCGTCCTGCAGGCCTAGAAGAGGTCGTTCCTTCGGCGAAGGAACCTGAGGAGCGAGATGCAGGAGCGGTTCACGATCGTGAAGACCTCTTCGTAGGCAGCAGATCCCCTACCGAAGGGATCGGGTACGCCGCCACCGCCACGAGGATCCCACTGTCTCAGGACGTGGATTCCAGCGGTGGTCCGCTCGTGGGTGTGCTGACCAGAGAGGCGATCCGGAGTGGACCCGACACCCAACCGGCACTGGTGACGCACCGCGCGAACGTTGGTGCCGTCCATGCCGATGATCATGTGCGCCTCTTTGGCATCATCCTCCCGAAGCTGACGCCCACGATGCACCTTGATGGACATCCCATGCCGCCTGGCTACCCGCAGGATCGCTCGATCCGGCTCTTTGCCGGAGTGCTGCTTTCCCGTGCCACGGGAGCCGATGCGAAAGTGCTCCTCCAGCCCCGCGGCCTCCACGTGGAAGCGGAACAACGCCTCGGCCAGCGGGGAACGACAGATGTTCCCATGGCAGACGAAGAGGATCGCGATCTGCTCCTCACCAGACACGTCAATTCACTCCAGAAATCAGCTTTCTTCGCGTTTAACACCACAAAGCTCCCCCTTCATCTTCTTCAATCCCACCTCCCACGAATGAAGCGGGTGGCCAGGAGTCCTGGCATCAGCCTTGCAACGAGGTATGAGCGCAACGCGGCAACCACACCCCCTGCCGCTGAGAGTTGGAGAGCACCATGGCTCGGTCACGGACCATCAAACACACCGAAAAGCCCGGTACATCATCACTTCTCAATGCCTTCCTTCTGATCGCCTTCGGCTTGTTGCTGCTCTCCATGTTCCTGGCCGAGACCGACGCCGACGCAGCCCAGACCTCACAAGCCGAGCTGGTTTTCTCTCTTTAGTAGAGATTGCTCTATCTTTCGTAGATCAAGATGCTGAGGTGGCGTTCGGGTTCACCGAAGGCCGCACTCAGCACCGATTCGGCCCCCGAGCAGAGCTCGCTGTGCAGCACGATCTGCTTCGGTAGCGCTACACCTTTCTGGGTTGGCGCTGGCCACGGCACGGAACGCTCAAGGCCGCAGGCTTCCTGCGCCTCTCGAAGCACGCCGTTCGCCAGGAGCGCATCGGGCCCCTCGTAGTTCTCGCCCTCTGGGTGGCCGATTCGGGGTTGCCACAGGTTGTAACGACGGAGCGCTTCGTCGCTGAAGTCCTTGCGGCTGTTGTCGAAGGGCAGCTGCACGAAGGGGCCGTCGATGTTCTCCACGAGCGCCTTCGGTGCTGTCGCGTCGATGGTGGTTCGCGGCCACGGGTTCTGGCTGAACACCAGACCGTCCAGAAACACGGCAAGCGCCGCGAGCGGTGTCCACCGACCCAGACGCTCTGCTCCCAGGCCTGCAGCCGCTGCCAGGAAGATCGTGGCTGGACCGGCCGCCCGGTACCAGTGAGAAAAGCCCTCGAGGGGCTCCACCCACCGAACCAGCCAGCCCGCTGGGAGCGACCAGCTTCGTCCCAGGAACTCCGTGTGTCCTCCGATGGACAACCAGTGGCCGAGTGCCAGGACCCAGAGGGGCACGACCAAGCACCACATCCGTCGCGCTCTCCCTCCCGCTGCGAGGGCGAGGGCGAGGCAGACCAGGCCCACATAGGTGCACTTGCTGACCTCGACCGCCTCGACGGAGGGCAGGAAGAGGTTGAACAGATCGGTTCCCCATGCGGGCAGCTCGTGCCACTCAGGGCGCGGGCCCAGGGGAGATCCTCGAGGCACCAGAAAGCGAGGCAACCAGAACTCGCGCACCTCCAGAAAGCCGAGAAAGCGCGGAAGGACAAGCAGGCCCGCGATCACACCCTGGATGAGGACGCCCAGCCGGCGCCTCAGGACGATCAGCAGGATCGCTTCGACGAAGAGCGCGAACACGGCGTGGTACCAGCCGGCTAGGACGAAGGCCGACAGAGCCGCCCCTGCAGCGAGCGGCCAGTACCACCGGCCACTGCGTTCCCAGTGCACCAGCGCCGCGACGTGAAGACCGATCCAGCCCACGGGCATGGCCTCCGTGATGCCGAAGCTCAACAGGCCACCGAGGAAGGGAGAGCACGAGCCAGCGATGCCCGCCACGAAAGCACCATCCGGCCCAGCCCCCAGAGCGCGGCACAGCGCCCAGGACCCAACGAAGGCCAAGAGCAGGTTGGCGATCAGGACCTGGTTGAAGCCCAGGACCGGGTCCACCCACATTCCCGGAAGAGCCAGAGGCGCGTTGATCGCATCCATGAGCGGAATCGGAAGTCCCTGGGGCCAGTTCCCGACGGGGGGATCCTGGAAGGCGCGCCAGAGCATCCAGTAGTGGTTGATGCCCTCTCCAAGGGGATGCGCCAACAGCTCGAGAGGTCGCGCGACCAGCGGCCAGGTGAACACGACCAGAGCACACACAGCGGCGGGAGGATGCCAGGAACGCACCGGGCTATGGTTTCCCGATGGCCGAAGTCGGCGCAACCGAGCGGGTGCTCCTTGTCGATGACTCCACCAGCGGTCTCGTCGAGCTTCGCGAGGCCCTGGAGGGCTATCGGATCACTCCTGCTCGGAGTGCGAGGGAGGGCCTGCAAGCGCTGGAGGAGGGCCCCGACCTCGTTGTCGTGGCGCTGGAGTTGCGGGACCTGCGGGGGGTGAGAGCTCTAGAGGCCTTCCGCGAGCGTGCTCCAGCAACCCCGATCATCGCCATCAGCAGCACCCCTACGCTCCGAGGCGCGGTGGAGGCGATCCGCCGCGGAGCGATCGACTACGTGGGGCGCCCGGTCAATGAGCGCGTCCTTCTGGAGGCAGCCCAGCGCGCGCTCACCGATGTGAGAACTCGAAAAGAACTGGCTCAGGCGCGGGAGCGCATGCGCGACCGCTACGGGTTCAACCAGTTGCTCACCCGGAGCCCACGGATGCTGCGGGTCTTCGACCAGATCCGAGCGGTAGCGCCGACCGACGCTACCGTGCTGATTCGCGGGGAGACGGGTACCGGAAAGGAGCTCATCTCCCGGGCGGTGCATCAGCGCAGTGCCCGAAAGGACAAGCCCTTCATCGGAATCAACTGCGGCGCCTTCACCGAGAGCCTGCTGGAGAGCGAGCTCTTCGGACACGAGAAGGGTTCCTTCACCGGTGCCGTCGGCCGGAGGACGGGGGTCTTCGAGATGGCGGACGGAGGAACCCTGTTCCTGGACGAGCTCGGTGAGACCTCGCTGAAGGTCCAGGTCAGCCTGCTCCGCGTTCTCGAGGAGATGGCCTTCCGGCGCGTGGGCGGTCACGACCTGGTGCACGTGGACGTGCGCGTGCTCGCCGCCACCAACCAGCACCTGGAGAAAGCGGTCGAGAACAACGCCTTCCGCGAAGATCTCTACTACCGCCTGAACGTCTTCCCGATCGACCTGCCCCCGCTTCGGGAGCGCCGAGAAGACATCCCCCTGCTGATCCGCCACTTCCTGGACGACGCCAGCCAGGAGTACACACTGCCTCCTCCACGCCTCACCTCGGAGGCGATGCAGGCCATCCTGGACTACCAGTGGCCGGGCAACGTACGGCAGCTGCGAGCGCTCTGCGAGCGCTGGCTCATCAGCCACTCGGGCCAGAACCTGGAGAAGGAGCACCTGCCTCGCGAGATGAGCGGGGAGGAGGCCATGCCGTCTGTCTCCGGAATCTCCGTGGACGAGATGCGCACCCTGGCCGAGAACACGGACTCCGTCGTGGCCCAGGTGGAGCGGGGACTGCTGCACGTGCTGCTGAAGCGGAACATGGGCCACCTGGGCAAGACCGCACAGGCCGCTGGCATCACGCGAAGAACGCTCTACTCGAAGATGAAGCGCTACGGCCTCGAGCCCACGGACTACCGCTCTGGACCACACCCGGGACGGCCGCGTCGCGCCTGATCGGCTGCCTTCGTCCAGGAGGCGTTCTCAGTCCTCGGGAACCTCGAACTCGAAGCCGATCTCGTCCCCCATCTCGTCCCGCAGGAAGGTCTTGAGGCGCTTGCGCATCCGGGCTTCGATCTGGCGAATGCGCTCCTTGCTGACCCCGAAGCGCTGCCCCAGAGCGCTCAGAGGCAAGGGGTCCGCCACGATCAGGCGCTCCCGCCAGATTGCCTGCTCCCGGGCGTCGCTCAGGGTCTCGGCGAAGACCTCGAGCTTCTCTCGCACGATGGCGCCCAGCTCCCTGCGCGCCATGTCGTCGGCAGGTGTCGCACGATCCGAAGCAACCACGTCCTGCAGTTGGCGGCCCTCGTCTTCACCGATCGGGCCTTCGAGGGACATCGCGGGCGCCCGCAGGTGCCGATCCACGGCCACGATCTCCTTCTCCGGCACATCCAGGCGCTCGGCCAGCGCCTTGGTGCTGGGCATGAGGCCCTCGTTGATCAGCCGTTCCTTCTCCTTCTTCAACTGGAAGAAGAGCTTGCGTCCGTGCCGTGTACTGCCCAGACGGACCATGCGGAAGTTGTCCATCAGGTAGCGCAGGATCATGGCGCGAATCCAGTACTGCGCGTACGAGCTGAAGCGAATGCCGCGGTAGGGGTCGTAGCGCCTCAGAGCCTGGACCAGGCCGACGTTGCCCTCCTGGATCAGGTCCAGGACGCTGCTCCACTGCCGGTGGTACTGGAAGGCGAGCTTGACCACCAGCCGCAGGTTCGCGGTGACCAGGCGCTCAGCCGCCAGACGATCGCCCTCCTCCGTCCACTTGATCGCCAGCTCCTTCTCCTCCTCCGGGTCGAGCAGGGGGTAGCGGCGCACCTCGGCCAGGTAATAGCTGAGGAGGTCCTTTCCCGAGGCCGAAGAGCGCTTGGGAGGAGCCAGCATCTTGAGGTTTCGCGGAACCTCTCGGGTCTTGTTGTTCGGACCGAGCGGGTCAAGCGGATTGCCCTCGGCATCGAGGAGCTTGGCCTCCTCTTCCTCATCGCTGCGCTTGTCCGACATGTTGGCTCCTCGCTCCCCTTAAAGGGCCAGTCAGGTTATGAACAGCGGCTTCCTGGAAACGGAGCGATGGCGAAGCTGAGGATCGAAGGGCCCTGGCCCGCCTGGAGCGACCGGATAACGGCGGCCTCCCTCGTGGGGGAAGGTGACCGCAGCGCTCGAGTCTTCATTCGCGAGCTCGACCTCGAGGCCGATCCCGAGAACCTGGAGTCCCTGCAGGAAGAGGCACGGTGCCTGGCCGACATCCGCCATCCCGGCATGCTGCGTCTTCTGCACGTCAGCTCCCGCCAGGGAAAAGCCACCCACGTCTACAAGTTCTTCGAAGGGGTGAGCCTGGAGAAGCTGCTGGCTCAGCAGCACGATCGCCGCTCCTTCCTGCCGGTCAAGATCTGCGGTGAGCTCGTCGCAGCGGTGGCGACGGCGCTCGCCGAGACGGCGGAGCGACTCTCGGCAAACTACCCGGGCCGCCTCCTCCTGCACCGAGGCCCCTCTCCAGAGGACGTGCTCGTCAACGCCGGTGGCCGGGTGAAGGTCGCCGCCATGGCCATCCGCCGCCCCGGAGAAGCAACAACCCTCGTCCCCCTCATGGGCTACACCCCGCCCGAGGGCAACGAGTCCGACGCCTCTCTCGCCTACGCCATCGGCGCGCTGACATGCGAACTCTTCACCGGGAAGAGGCTCCCTGCTGGCAGCACCGACGACGCCAGGCACGATGCGATGATCCGGACGGCTGTCGTCACTCTCCGAGATCGCCCTGGGGAAGAAGTCGGGGAGCTCCTCCTCGAGATCGTGCAGCAGTGCCTTGCAAGGATCCCGGGGGCCCGGCCACCCCTGGCGGAGCTGGCGAAACGACTGCAAGAGGCCGCCACTGGCCTGCGCGGTCCGGGCGTGCGCGCCTGGGCCGGGGCCGCCGTGCCCACCGCCATCAAGCGCTCGGAGGAAAAGCCCAAGGCGACTGCACCCCCGGAAGCTCCCGCCATCCAGCCCCTTCCCTTGTCGGGCCCACAGACCGATGAGGTCCCCACCGTGGTCACGACGGACGCGGACGCGGAAGCCCTGCGCCGCGCCGCTCTCTCCGACCGCCTCGAGCCGACCGCAGAGCAACCTCGAAGCGACACCATGGACATCACCGTCGAAGCGGCGATGCCCCTGAAGCACGTCGATTCGAGTCTTGATCACGAGCCCACCGTCGTGATCAAGAGGGCCGCCCTACCGCCGGTGACGCAGGCGCCGGGGCTGGACGGGGTCCAAGGCCCCCTCATCGACGCCAGCCGTCCGCCCGCTGCGTTCGATACCGACGCACCCCGAGAGACACCGGGCGGTGGCATCTCGCTCGTCGCAGCGATCTTGGGGATCGTGTTCCTGTTCACTCTCGCTGGCACAGCCGTCGTGCTGGCGGTCAAGCCGGAGTGGATCCCCCTCGAGCTGACCTCTCCACCTCCCGCACCCGCTGCGCCGGAGGAGGCCCCCGGCGATCTCGGAGCCGAGCCAGGACCAGCACCCGAGGACCAGCCCCAGACAGCGCCGCCTCCGACAGCGCCCGAGGCTCCGCCCACGCCGGTGATCAAGGCCCCGTCACAGAAACCCGAGGCCTTGGAGCAAGCACCAGCACCCCAGACGGCGCCAGAGGAAGGACCGGCCAGCCCCGAAGAGGCCCCCGAAGAGCCCGAAGCCCCATCGGACCTGGAAGCAGAGGAGCCGGACGGGGATCTCACCGTGCGCCTCGGTGCCCCCAGCCCGACGGCCGACGAGGAGCCTTCTGGGGAAGCTCCCTCAGAGCCCGACGAGGAGCCCGACGAGGAGCCCGACGAGGAGCCCGAC
>PVBE012219998.1_pt1 | contig 37279 bp, 32 predicted proteins | sample 1631181 | NCBI WGS metagenome assembly PVBE01 (sample SAMN08397723, study PRJNA350692) | Marine metagenome, whole genome shotgun sequencing project. | isolation source: water | place: Pacific Ocean | collected 2012-04
ATCACGATGATGCGGGCCGCCTTATTGATATGCTTAATCCCGCAAGGCTCTCCACCTGCCAAACGGCATTGCCCCTCAGGAATCCTTCGCCTTCTCCGGGTTGCTGGCCTGCTGTTCGGCCGTGCGGAGCTCGCTGGTGGTGAGGTTCGCGGCCAGGCGTTGACGCAGGTTTTCGATGCGCTGGCCGAGCTTGCCCGCAGCCCTAACATTCTTGGCCTGGCCGGCGCGCAGCAGCCAGGCGTAGGCGGTGATCCGATCGTGTTCGATGAGCTGGCGCGCCAGGGCGTACTGCGAGCGCACGTAGCCCTGGGCCGCGGCGCGTGCAAACCAGCGCTGGGCCAAGCCGGCGTCGCGGGCAACGCCGCGGCCGCGCCGATAGGAGAGCGCCAGGTTATGCTGGGCCGGGGCAAGTCCTTGCAGGGCCGCCTTGCGGTACCAGACAGCGGCCTGGGCCGGGTCACGGGCAAGACCGTGCCCACGAGCCAGTATGAGGCCCAGCGCCAATTGTGACCGGGCATGGCCTTTTTCGGCGGCGCTACGGTACCAGCGCGCGGCTTGTGCTGTGTCCACGGCCACGCCGCGACCCTTGGCGTAGGCCCGGGCCAGGCTGTATTGGGCTTTGAGGTTGCCGCCTGCCGCGGCGCGGCCGAACCACATTGCGGCCCGCTCCAGATCCTGTTTCACGCCACGGCCGCGGCGATACATGGTGGCGAGATTGTATTGGGCCTTGGCGTAGCCGCTTTCGGCGGCTCGGCGGTAGAGGTTGACGGCCCGGGCTGGGTCGGCTGTAACGCCCCGGCCGTGGGCCCAGATCACCCCCAGGTTGGTTTGGGCCCGGCTGTCGCCCTCGATCGCCAAGGGCCGCCAGAGTTGCCGTGCCGTGGCGAAATCACCGGCACGATAGGCGCGCAAGCCGTCGCGGAAAGCGCCGGCCTGGGTCGGCAGGGCGGTGAACAGAAGTCCAATTGTTAAGACTATTGTCGAGGGGACGGCGAGGCGGCGGGACATGGGGATCTCCGGGACAAGGGGTTTTGCCCTCAAAGCGCAAACCATGTGCCACCCACCTGCACCTGGCGTGAATTCAATTAATCACATTATTTCAAAGGTTTGATGTGTCCGCTCCGATGAACGGGCGGAGGTATTCGAGGAATTTGGGACACTTTCGCGCCCATATTGTGGGAATTCCGTGCCAATTTGGCACGGAATTCATAATGCTCTAACCCGCAATCAGTCCCGCAGCTTCGATACCGGCGATGGCGCATTCTTCGTCGAGATCCGAGGTGTCCCCGCTGATGCCGACGGCGCCGCAAATCTCGCCCTCGGCTACCTCACGAATCAGAACACCACCCGGAACCGGCACCAACCGCCCGCCCGAGGCGGCAACGGCGGCGGCAATGAAGCTGGGTCGTTCGGCCGCCACTTCGCCCAATTGACGAGAGTTCTGGCCCATGCCCAGCGCTCCCCAGGCCTTGCCCATGGCGATTTCCGGACGCAGCAGGCTGGAGCCGTCCTGGCGCTTGAATGCCTTCAACTGACCTCCTTGATCGAGGATCGCGACGGTAAGTGGTTTTGCATTCAATTCCAATCCCTTAGCAAATGATGCTTCGATAATAGTTGAAGCTTGTTTGAGGCTTGGGCGGATCATTTTTCGCTCCCTTGATTTTGGGGTTTTGCCGAAAGGGCCGTATCCGGTATTAGTCGGTACACTTGGGCATAGCACATATCGGAGGCATGGCAACTATGAGCGAACTTTGGCAGCTTTCGGCGCGTGAGGCGGTGGCGCTATTGCGTCGCGGGGAGGTCACACCGGGCGAATTGGTCGAGGTGGCGCTGGCCCGCATCGAGGCCACCGATGGCGCTCTCAACGCTTTACCTACGCTATGCCCGGAGCGCGCTCGTCAGGCGCCGCTCCAGAACGCCGCCGAGAAAGGCGAGGAGCCGGGCTGGCTGGCCGGATTGCCTCTGGCCATCAAGGATCTGGTCGAGGTGGCCGGGGTGCGTACGACCTTCGCCTCGCCCATCCACGCCGACAACGTGCCCCAAGAATCCAACATTCTGGTCGAGCGCCTGGAGGCCAACGGTGCGGGCGTGCTGGCCAAATCCAACACCCCCGAATTCGGTGCCGGGGCCCAGACCTTCAACGAGGTTTTCGGCACCACGACCAACCCCTGGAACACGGCGCTGACCTGCGGCGGCTCCTCGGGTGGCTCTGCGGCGGCCCTGGCGGCCGGTCAGGTCTGGCTGGCCAGCGGCTCGGACCTGGGCGGTTCGCTGCGCATACCGGCGGCCTTCTGCGGCGTCGTGGGCTTTCGCCCAAGTCCCGGCCGGGTGGCCCGCCATCCCGCCACGTCGCCCTTTGCCGGCCTCGCCGTCGAGGGGCCCATGGGCCGCACGGTGGGCGATACGGCGCTGATGCTTGACGCCATGGTCGGCCAGCATGTGCGCGATCCGATTTCGCTGCCCATCCCCGCTCGCTCCTTCCTGAGCGCCGTCGACGAGCCCCAAGCGCCGCTCCGCGTGGCCTTCAGTCGCGATCTCGGCCTGGGCCCGGTGGAGCCCGAGATCGCCGATATTTGTGCAGCCGCGGCGGCCCGCTTCGAGGAACTCGGCGCCACCGTCGAGGAAGCCACGCCCGACTTCACCGACGCCATAGAATGCTTCCACGTGCTGCGGGCGGCCCATATGGTCACCGCCTTCGATGAACTGCTGGCGGAGAAACGAGAGTTCATCAAGCCCGACCTGGTGTGGAACATCGAACAGGGCCTGGCCCTCGATGCCGTCGCCATCGGCCGGGCCGAACGTGTTCGTGCGGCGCTTTACCATCGGGTGGTGGATTTCTTCGAGCATTACGATCTTCTGCTCTCGCCGGCCGTCATCGTGCCGCCCTTCAGTCACGAGCAGCGCTACGTCGAAGAGGTGGCCGGCCAACGCTACGACAACTACCTCGACTGGCTCTACCTCACGTTTGTCGTCACCCTGACGGCCTGCCCGGCGCTGTCATTGCCCTGTGGCTTCAGCCAGGGCGAGTTGCCGGTGGGATTGCAGATGGTCGGGCCGCCACGCGGCGACCACGCGCTACTATCGGCGGCCACACTAGCGGAAGAAATGTTCGGGTTTGCAGGCCGCCTGCCTATTGATCCCAGAATTTAGCGCTGTCGCCGATGCTTGTAGTCATTCCCGCGAAAGAGCCTGTGAAGGAATTGAACAGCAGTCGTCGATAGCCGCTATCACCCCCCATCCCAACCCTCCCCCACAAGGGGGGAGGGAGCTGGAACGGGCTGTGGCCCTTGCCTTTTTTCCCCTCCCCCTTGATGGGGGAGGGTCAGGGAGGGGGTGTTTTTTCTTTGCCAGCAGCCCCTCGGTGCAAGCATCGAATTCCTTCACAGGCGCGAAAGCGGGAACCCAGAATTTGTGCTTTTTTCCCGCCGATCTACGTCTGAAATCTTCGAAAAAACCCAAACAAACCTGGATCCCCGCTTGCGCGAGGATGACGCATGCGCGTCAGTGCATGGTGCCTTCGCCGGGCTCGGCCTCTTCGATCTCGGGTGACCCGGCGCTGGGGCCGGAATGGTGGTGGAACAGCCGCCAGACACCGCGCTCCTGGACGAATAAGTTGCTGGCGGCCAGCAGGTTCTCGCCGATCACTTCGTTGCAGGTGACGAGTGCCATGGGCGACACCGGCAGGAAGAGTTGGACCCGGGCATTGAAGGCCATCACCGCCGGTGCTTCGGGATGGCTCAGGATGGCGCGCCAACTCTCCATTACCGCCTCGCGCCCAATCAAGGAATTCCAGCCCGGATGCACGCAACTGACTTCAACGGTCTCGGCCCACAGCCCGTCCATGGCCTCGGCGTCGCCCTCGGCAAAGGCCTGGTAGAAAGCCTCGTTGGCGAACAGCACGGCTGGGCTCTCGGTCATAGGTCATTAGACGACGCGCAAGACGCCCCGGCAAGGGGCGGTTATCGCAGCAAACAGGGACGTGTTTTCTCTATCGTCGCCGGCCGAGTCTTGCTCGGTGATAGTCGAGCAAGTCGGCGAGCGTTTGTTCCAACGCGATCTCGGGCTGCCAGCCGGTAGCGGTCTTGAAAGCAGAGCAGTCGGGGATTTGCAGGGTGACGTCGGAGGGCCGCAGGAGCGCCGGATCGAGGACGTGTTCGATGGGCACGGTCGCCAGGCCCTTGAGCATTTCCAACATCTCGCCGATCGTCATGGTGCGCTCGCCACCGATGTTGTAGACGGTGCCGGGCGGGCATTTCTCCAGCAGCAGCCAGTAGCCGCGCACGGCGTCGCGCACATCGGCAAAGGTGCGCACGCTGTCGAGGTTGCCCACCCTGACGGGGTCGTCGCGCAGCCCGGCCTCGATCTCGGCGATCTGCAAGGCAAAGGCGCTTTCCGCGAAGACGTCTCCGCGCCGCGGCCCGGTGTGGGTGAACATGCGGGTGCGCAAAGTGCGCATGCCGTAGGACAAAAAATATTGCTGCGCAATCATGTCCTCGCCGACCTTGGAGACGGCGTAGGGACTGGCCGGACGCAGGGGATTGGTCTCGCGAATCGGCAGCTCGTCCTCGAGTACCTGGCCGTAGACCTCGGATGACGAGCAGATGTGGATCAGGGGATCGAGGTCCGAAAGCCTTACCGCATCCAAGAGGTTCGTGGTGCCTATGACGTTGGTATTGAGGGTGTCGGCGGCACTGTCGAAGCTGACCTGAACATACGACTGGGCGGCCAGGTGGAAGATACGTTCGGGCTTGAGTTCGCCCAGCAGTTTGCTCAGAGAAAAGAGATCGCGCAGCTCGGCGTAGTGCAGCGTCACCCGGTCGAGCACGTCTTCGAGGTTGTCGAGCGGGCTGCGCCAGCGCACCAGGCCGTGGACCTCGACGTCCGGGTGGTTGGCCAGCACGTATTCGGCCAAGTGGCTGCCGACCATGCCTGTTATGCCGGTGATGAGAATACACATGTCTCAGTATGGCCTTCTTAGAAGGGGCCGCGAAAGCGCCGATAGACCTCGGTCATCGATTCCTCGTCGGGCAGCGCCACGCCGTGATCCGGCCGCCCTCTTACCAGCCCTGCCACGGCGTCGACGAATTTCCCCAGGTGGGGGTAGAACATGTTCTCCAGGTTCTTGGCGGTGGGGCAGGGGGCTGCCTCCAGACCCAGACTGACGGCCGGAGCTCGCAGCAATTGAGGGCTGGTTTGGCAAACCAGGCGGCAAACCTCGGCCGCGACGCCATAGGCCAGCCAGCCGGTGTCGGCCACCACCAGCCGGCCGGTTCTGGCCAGGCTGGCGGTGATCGGCGCGATGTCGATGTGGGAGACACAGTTGAGGTCGATGATCTCGCATTCGATGCCGGCGTTCTCCGCGAGGTGTTCGGCGGCCCGCTTGGCTTCGACCACCATGATCGAGGTCGCCACCACGGTGACGTCGCCACCACGGTGACGTCGCCGCCGCGGCGCACCAGTCGGGCCCCGAAGGGGTCGGACGTCAAGGCCTCGGGCTGGTCGGCTGGATCGAAGGAAAGATCGTAGAGCAGGCGGTGTTCCAACGATATCACCGGACCCGGGTAGGCCTCCAGGGCCTGGCGGTAGCCGTTCCGCACCGCCTCAACGCTGGCCGGCATGATGACCAGCAGTCCCGGCACATGAGCAAACATCGCTTGCAGGCTTTGCGAATGCTGCGCGCCTTGGCCCCAGCCCCGGCCGATGACGGTACGCACCAGCATTGGCAGGGTGAAGTTGCCACCGTACATGTAGCGGTATTTGGCGGCGTGATTGACGAGCTGGTTCATCGCCAACAGGGTGAAATCGACGCGGATGTGGGTCTGGATGGGATAGAGCCCATTGAGGGCGGCGCCGACGCAAATGCCGGTGGTGCTATCCTCGGCCAGCGGCGTATCGATCACTCGCTGGCTGCCGAATTTCTCGGCCAGGCCGGTGGTGGTGTCGAAGATGGCTTTGTGGTCTGCCACCCCCTGGCCCAGCACCACCGTATCGGCCCGCTCGGCCAGGGCATCGTGCATGAAGCCCTGCAGCGCCTCGCGGTAGGTGGCGATGCCGGTCCCCTCCCTGTTGGGGACGGCGGCAGCCGGGGGCGGCACCACCTCGCTCAGCAAATCCTCCGCGGTGGGGAAGGGGGCTGCCTCGGCGAAGGCGACGGCGTCGTCGATCTCGGCCGTTATCAGCGGCCGGAAGCGTTCGACCAGGGCTTGGTCCTGGTGCAGCGGATCGCGGGCCAGCCAAGCTTCGAAGTCATCGCGGCTGCGATAGCCGGCGTCGAAATCCTCGCCCGGCCCGACGTGCTCCTTGTAGCGGTAGGTGGCAATCTCGACGAACTGGGGCCGGCGGCTCTGCCGGACCTCGTCTACGATGGCGGAAAAGCTTTCGTCGATGCAGCCGAAATCCCAGCCTTCGGGAGTTCTGGTGACGGCCAGACCATAGCCCGCGGCGTGCTCGCCTAGATCATAGGATTGCCGTGCCTCGATCTTGGTATGAACAGCTAAGCCGTTGTTTTCGCATATGAAAATGACTGGAAGATCATGCAAAGCGGCGAAATTCAAAGACCCGTGGTAGACCCCTTCCTCGGTGGCGCCGTCGCCGAAGACGGCGACGATGACCTGGTCGGAGCCTATTTGTTTGGCGGCCAGGGCGGATCCCGCAGCATGGGGAACGGTGCCGCCGTATCGGGTTGTTCCAGTGCCAGCAATTGGATGCCGGTGTTGAGCAGCAGCGCGGCATCACCGGGTGTCCGCTCGATGACCTGCCCGAAAGCCCGGATAGCGGCGGCAGTGTTGCCCGCTGCCATCTCCAGCGCACCCCGCTGATAGCTCGTGAAGGCATCGGCGGGGTCGAGTCGGGTGGCCTCGTCGAGGTCCCGGCGGGCCTGGTCTAGCTGCCCCAGGATCAGCCATTGTTCGCTGCGCTGGCGCAGTGCCTCGGGCCAATCGGGGCGATTGGCCAAGGTTCGGTCGTAGCTTTCTATAGCCTCTTCGTGGCGGCCTTCGAGGCCCAGCAGGAAGGCCAAAATGTAGTTGGCCTCGGGACTTTCCGGTTGTTGTACCAGGGCGCGCTGCAGGCTTTCGACGGCGGCTCCGACCTGTCCCGCCATGGCCAGGAACTCTCCCTGGCGGCAAAGCGCGAAGAAGTGATCGGGGTCCAGCGCCAGTGCGCGTCGGCAGCACTCTCCGGCGGCTTCGATCTTGCCCTCCTGGGCCCGGGCCTGGGCCAGTTCGGCCCACAGATCGGGGTCGTCGTCCAAGTCCAGCGCACGCTCAAACCAGCGTCCGGCTTCGGCCGCCTCGCCCGCCGCCAGGGCGATGACGCCGACGCGGCCCAGCGCCGTGGCGTGTCCCGGGTCGTCGGGGCCGATCTGTCGGTAGGCCGCGGCCGCCTCCAGCAGATGGCCGGCCTGCTCCAGCGCCAGGGCGGCTTCGAGGGCCGAGTTCATGGCGCCTCTCCGGCAGAGGTGGGGGCGGGCAGGGCAGGGACCTCGAGGCACCTTGGACGCCGGTCAGGAGTGCCGCGGCGCTCGCAGTCCAGCATCAATTCTATCCCGGCCTCGAAATGGCGGGCGAAGCGTTGGCTGTCGAAAAGCGGTTGGCTCAAGCGGTTGGCAGCCAGCCGGGCACGCAGCTCGTTCAGGCGCCCGGTATCTACCGCCAGATCGATGGCCAAGCGCTGGAAGGCATCGAGGTCGTCGGCGATCAACTCGGCCAGCCCGACAGCGGCCAGCAGCGGCGGCCCCGCCAGGTTGCCCTCGGCGCCGCCATAGGCCAGCACCGGCACGCCCGCCCACAGCGCCTCGAGCGTGCTCACACCGCCGGATTGGTAGCGCGTGTCGAGTACCAGGTCGGCCAATCCCTGGCGCGCCAGGTGCTCGGCCTGCGGCCGAAAGGTTGCGAACACCAGACGCTCACCGGCGACGCCGCGCAGCTCGGCCTCGCGGATCAGGTTGGCCTTGGCCGTGTCGACGCCGTCGAGCAGCCAGAGAAGCGATCCCGGGGTTTTCTTCAAGACACGCATCCAGGCCGAAAACATGCCCGGGTCGAACTTGTAGTGCCAGCCGAAATTGGCAAACACGAAAGCTGTTTCGGGCAGCCCTTCCTCGGCTCGGCTGGGTGGCGGGGCGATTTCGGGCCGGGGTGCCGGCAAAGAGTTTTCAGGGAGCATAACCAGGGTTTCCGGCCAGTGGCGCTGTCGCTCGGGCGGGCAATAGCGGGCGTCGCTGAAAAGATAGGGCAGGAAGTCGGCGCCCAGGCTGTCGCCGAAGCCGAGGAAATGAGCCTGCACCGGCGCCGGCTTAAGGGCCAGAATGCCGAGCCGCGCGCCGCGGGTATGGCCAGCCAGGTCGATAAGCACGTCGATGCGATCTTGGTTGATGGCCTCTGCCGCGGAGCGGTCGTCGAGCGCCGAGAGGTCGCGCATGTGCTCGAAGCGCTGGGCCAGCAGCTGTGCCAAGGCGTCACCCGCTTCGGCCCGGGTGAGGGCGTAGCCGAAAACCTCGAAGCGTTCCCGGTCGTGCGCCGCCAGCAGCTCGGCCAGGGCCTGGCCGATGCTGTGGGTACGCAGGTCGGGCGAGATGTAGCCCAGCCTCAGACGCTCGGGCCGCGGCCAGTCGTGGCTGAAGCTGGCCGGACCGGCTGCCCGGGCGACGTCGGTGGAGACGCGCCGCGCCACGGCGGCGGCCAGGACGTCTTCGCGACAGGGCAGGCTGTTGAGTGAAAAGGGCGCGACGTTGAAGGCCTCCTCGCCCTCCAGACCTTGGCGCAGTGCGGCCAGGGCGCGGTCGACGACGGCGCTCAGGTTGGACCAGGCGCAAAGCTGCATAAGCGCCTGGGCCAACGGCAAGTAGGCGTCGTCATAGTCGGGCCAGCGCTTGACCAACCGGTTCAGCAGCACCGCCGCCTCGTCGACGAAGTCCATCACCAACATCAGATTGCCGAGATTGAAGAGCGGCCCGGGGTCGTCGGGATCGAGGTCCATGGCACGGCGGTAGGCCTGGCCGGCGTCCTGGGTGTGGCCCAGCGTCTGCAGCGCCACGCCAAGATCGTTATGCCCGGCGGCCCAGCCGGGAGCCCCGGCCAGCACCTGCTGGTAGTCCGCAACCGCCCGTTCGGTTTGCCCCGCCTGAAGGAGCGCCCGCGCCTCGCTCTCGCTGCTCATGGCCCCGGTCTAGGGGGTTATGGTTAAGAAACGGGAAAAGCCTCTAATGCCCAAGGCCCAGTCACCCGCTCCCCCTCCCAACCACCCATCAATGGTACTCTGTGGGTGGTTGGGAGGGGGAGCGGGTGGCCGGGTGAGAAATATGAACGCGCTACCCGCTGCGGCCGTATACGTCGATGTCGTCGTAGCTACCAGCTTCCGGCTCATAGAGCGCGCGGCGTTTCGGTTCCATCTCGGCCAGGCGCTGCTTGGCTTCCTCGGGCGACGTGACGTCGATGCTGCCATCCGGGTTCTGCACCACGACGCCGCTGGTTTGCAGGGTCTTGAGGCGGCGCTGGCGCTCTTCCGAGGTCGGCGCACAGACCAGCATGCAACTGCCGCAGGTCAGGTTGACGTCTTTACCGGTGGCGGCGTAGACCAACGGTTGGTGCAGCACGCCACCCTCGAGTCTGGGTTGGCGAGACCAAGCCTGGACGGCATCGACCACCACGTTGCGTAGGTTCTCGTCTTTCTTGGGAATGGGGAAGCGGCCCGGTGCCCAGGTCGACCACTTGCCCGAGGGGTGCAATCCCGAATAGCCGGCGCAGACGAAACCGCAGCGGTTGTAGTTGCGCCGCTTGGCGTACGTGAATTCGACTCCGCCCATGGTCACCGAGGCCATGTCCTTCTTGCCTTCGTGCAGGAAGGCGGCGGGGCAGGCGGAGACGCACTCCATCTCCTCGCACTTGCAGAAATTCTCTTCGCTGGGCAAGGGGTCGGTGGGTTCGAGCTCGGCCGTGGTGACGGCCGTGCAAAGGCTGACCATGGCCCCGAAATCGGGCGTCAGGACGTTACCGGAAAACCCGAACCAGCCGACGCCGCCGCGCACCGCCAACAAGCGATGCGATATGTCGGGCCGCATGTGGCGGGGCTGATATTCCTCGTCGTTGCGATAGACCTCGTTCGACAAGACGCCCACCGAGTCATGGCCGAAATGGGCGATGTAGGCGGCGATCTGGGCCGCGATGCCGGTGGCCATGGTGTTGGTGCGGCTGTAGTCCTGCTGGTGCGCCTTGCGGTCGCGCTTGCCGATGAAATCCTCGATCTTTTCCTGATCGAGCGGCAGGGCAAAAGTCACGGCCGATCGCGCGCCCGGCAGCACGTATTCGAGGTCGGTAGAGGGCGGTCCACCGGCCAGGGTCTCGACGGTGGTGACGCCGACGGCGCAGGCTCCGTAATCGGTGGCGATCTCTTTGGCCTTGGCGGTAAGTGCGGCGCTATCCATGGCGGCTGGCTCCGATACCTTGAGAAGGCAAATCCCCCACCTATTTTGAGTATAATAGCTGATGCGCCGGGATCGGTAAAACGCCCGGTTTGTAGCTGGAAAAATGTCGGGAAATGGGGGCTGGGGTGGCAAATAGGGAAGCGACAGACAGTAAAGATCGCCTAAAGGATAGATCGGATATCGGCACCGTCGAGTTCCCGATCGAAAAACTCCTTGAATTTCGCGATGCGGAAGCTTCGTGCGTTCATGTCGAGGCGGCGCTGGAGACCAATCGTGGCTTCGGCGAAAAGGGCCAAAAGCACCGGAAGTGAACTATCGGGCTAGCCGAAGGTCTGCAGCGCGGCGATGGCGCGGTCTAAGTTCTCCAGCGGTTGGGCCGGGCCGCAGGGCAGGTTGAAGCCCTCGGCGTGAAAGCGTTCCGAGTTGGGAAATGTGCCGCCGGCGAAATGGGCGGCGCTGTGGACGCAGGGCAGGAAGGGACGGGTCTCGACACCCTGGGCGGCCAGGTGGGCGACGATGGCGGCGCGCTGAGGTGACGTCACCTCGGTCCAGACGGCCACCTCGCCGGCCGCGACCGCCACCGGCACCAGATCAACAAATCTGAGATCGGCCAGGGCCGCGGCGTAGCGGTTGTAGATAGCGTTGCAGTGCGCCGCCTTCTCGGGCAGTCGGCGGATCTGCCAGAGCCCGATGGACGCCAGGATATCGGTAAGCTTGAAGTTGCCACCGACGCCCAGATAGTCATGCGAGACGACGTCGCGGACACCATGGTTGCGGATCGCCAAAAGCCGTTGGTATAGCCCCTCATCGCGGGTCACCAGGGCGCCGCCCTGACCTGTCGATGCCAGCTTGACCATGCCGAAAGAGAAGCATCCGATAGCGCCGAGCGTGCCCAGATAACCGTCCGGCGTGCACGAATAAAGCGCCTGGGCGGCGTCCTCGACCACCGCAACGCCATACTGGCGGGCGATCTCGAAGATCCGTGCATCGACCGCCCGGCCGTTCAGGTGGACCGGCACGATGGCCTTGGTGCGGTCGCTGATATGGGCGGCGATCTGATCGACATCCAAATTCGGTGAATCGGCATAGCAGTCGACCAGCACCACGCTCGCGCCCAGCAGCGAAGCGGCGTGGGCCGTGGCGATGAAGGTGCGGGTGGGCACAATGACCTCGTCGCCCGGACCGATATCGAGAGCGAAAAACGCCATCATCAGGGCCACGCTGCCGCTGGTCGTGGCCACGGCATAGGGCACTTCGAGGTGGCGGCAGATCTCGGATTCCAACTCGGCCGTCACGGCGCCCATCGAGATCCGCTCCCGGGCCAGCGAATCGAGGATAGTGGCCCGTTCGTCGTCGCCGATTGCGGTGCGCCACCAGGAGACCTGGGGCAGTAGCCCGTTATTGGTTACCAACATGGGCCTGCCAGATGGCCTCGATCAAGCGCATATCTTCCAACGCGTCCTGGCCGCTGGCGATGGGCTGGCGGCGCTCACGTACGTCGGCCACGAAGGCTTCGGCCTGGCGCCGGAAAGACCAGCTCCAGTTGGTCAGCGGCGCCACGATTTCCTCACCGCGGCCGGTGTTGCGGTAGAGCTCGACCTTGGCCGGCACGTTGCGCAGCATGGCCGGCGGCAGGCTGAGCTTGAGGCGGCCGCGGCTGAAGACCACTTCCAGGCCCTCGATCCAGTCGTTGTGGTCCATCTCGCCGTATTCCAGCACCGCCGGGAAGCCGGCGAAATCCAGCAGCACCGTGCCACCCTGGCGCCGCCGGAGGTCGGCGTGACGCACTTCGGGCGTATCGGCGCAAATGTGACGCAAAAGATTGATGGCATGGACGTAGACGTTGACGAAGTTGTCGTAGTCGTCGTGCCAGGTCCGGGGTAGCCATTCGGGTGCCACCGACCAGCCCGGCAGCTCCTCCGGCCGCGGCTCGCCCGACGCCACGAAACCCGGCATGTTGCAATAATCCTGGCCACCGTAGCAGTAGAGCCGGACCAACAATATGTCGCCCAATTCCTTGGTGTCACGCAACTCCGCCAGCATCTGCCGCGCCATCTCGACGCCCTCGTCGTGACGCCGCATGGAGCCCACGGCGTAGACCGTATCGCGTTGCTGTGCCTCGACCAGGATGGTGGCCTGGGCCAGGGTCGCTGCCATGGGCTTTTCCGTCAGCAGATGGCGTCCCGCGGTCAGGCAATCCAGCGCGATGGGGCCGGTGTGATGGCGCCGGGTGACGATCACCACGGCCTCGATGTCGGGATCCTCCAGCATCTCGCTGTGCTGGGCATAGGCCCTGGGGATGTCGTAGCGCCGGCAGACCAATTCGCGCAGCCGTGGCCGCACCTCGGCCAGGCCGAGCACGCGGCAGTCCGGAATGTCGGCGTAATTGGCGAGATGGGCGAGCTGGCCGACGAAACCGGCACCGATCATGCCGATGTTGACGGGCTCATTGCGGTCTGCGCTTTGCACGCGATCCTCCATGACGATCAGAAACCACCCATACCGTGCCGAATACCCTCACGAAATACCTGCAATTGCCGGGCCAATTCGAGTTCGGATTTGACCTCCGCTATTTTATCAGAATACTGACATAACAAATTGATAATAAACAATAATACTTAATTCGCTCCTTCCACGAGAAACGCGCTGCCGGTCGACGCTGCCTGGCGCAGCGGAAGAATTGCCTGGTAGGCATCGGAATTGTACCAGGCTTGGGCCTGTTCGAAGCTGGGGAACTCGATAAGCACTACGCGCGGTCCAGGCTCGGCTCCCTCCAGGCTCTCCCAGCGCCCGCCACGAACGATGAAGCGGCCGCCGTAATCGGCCACTATGCCCGGCGTCTGGGCCGTGTATTTGGCATAGGTCTCCGCGTCGTGGAGGACGATCTGGGCGACGAAGTAGGCTGTCATGGCGGGCTCCGTTGCGTTGTAAGCGGCGTATGGATATATCGGAGAGCAATACTAGCCACCCCAGGCGCCGGAGGGCGAGACATGAAAACCTATCGCGGATCCTGCCATTGCGGACAAGTGGTGTTCGAGATCGAGAGCGCGCTGGAGCAATTCGCGATCTGCAACTGCTCCATCTGCCGCCGCAAGGGCGCACTCATGCACCGCGTGCCGGCCGACCATTTTCGGCTTTTGGAAGGCGAGAACGCGCTGACCACCTACCAGTTCAACACCGGCACGGCGACGCACTACTTCTGCCGCCACTGCGGCATCTATCCCTTCCACCGCCCGCGGGTGGCGCCGGACGCCTATTCCGTCAACGTCAATTGCCTCGATCTAGAGCCCGACGAGATCGCCAAGGTGCCGGTCGAGAAGTTCGACGGGCAGTCCTTCAGCACACTCGAATAAGGCTTCAAAAGAAAACCCGGCCAACGATATAGATCCCGAGCAGCAACACTGCACTGAAGAAAACCTTGCGAAACAGTGGCTCGGGCAGGCGCAGGCGCAGACGCCGGCCCACCGCCATACCGGCGAAGGCCGGCGCCAGAGCCAGGGTCGAAAGGGCCGCCATCTGCCAGGTCAGGATGTCGTGGCGCGCCAGTGCTGCGCTGAGCACCAGAACCGTTGTCGTGAAGGCGACCCCGAGCGTCTGCACCAAGACGTCGCGGGGCAGGCGTAGCGCTTGCAAATAGAGCGCACCGGGCACCATGTAGGAACCGGTCAGGCCGGCCATGAAACCGGCCAGCAGGCCGACCGGCGGTGACAACCAGCGCTCGAAGCGTCCCGGCTCGGGGATTTGCGGCGTCACCAGGCTGAAACCGGCGTAGCAAACCAGCACCACGCCCAGCAGTCCCGACATCAGGTTCGCGTCGGCCTCCGCCAGGACGCCGACACCGAACCAGACGCCGATGCCCGAGGCCAGCAGAAAGAGCCAAAGCCGGCGCAATACTTCCCGCAGCGCGCCACCCGAAAGCCCCTGCCAGATGTTGGTGGCGATGGCCGGGATCAGCATCAACGCCATGCCCTGCTTGAGCCCCAGCGTCGCCGCCACCAGGGCCAGCGCCACCGTCGGCAGACCCAGCCCGACGACACCCTTGACGAAGCCGGCCAGCAGGAAGATGGCGCCAACGACGACAAGGTTTTCGACCGTCCACATGGAAGCTTTCCCTCGTGGCCCTAAAGGCTCTCGATCGTCGCGATCATGCGGCGGCGCAACGCGGCATCGGGCAGCCGGCCCCGGAGCGCCCCCATGTTCTCGCGCATGTGGTCGACCCGGCTGGTGGCTGGGATGGCGCAGGTCAGGGCCGGGTGGGAGACGATGAACTTGAGAAACACCTGGGCCCAGTTGGCGCAATCGATCTCGGCTGCCCAGGCGGGCAGGGGGTGGTGCGCGAAACGCCGGAAAAGGGCGCCACGGCGGAAGGGCCGGTTGGCGATCACGGCCAGACCGCGCTCAGCGGCCAGCGGCAAGAGGCGCCGTTCGGCCTGGCGGTCGAGTACGTTGTAGGTAAGCTGGACGAAGTCGAAAGGTTGCGTTTGGAGCACCTGTTCCAGCTCGCCATGGCGCCGGCCGTGCGACGTCGTAATGCCGATGTACCGGATTTGTCCGGCGGCCTTCTGCTCGATCAACGTTTCCAGATGACTCTGCCAATCGACCATGTTGTGGATCTGCATGAGCGCAAAATTCCGGCCCCAAAGCGCCCGCGAGTGGCGCATTTGACCTATCCCCAGCCACTTCATCGGCGTCCAGACCTTGGTCCCGGCGAACAGCGATTTCGTCTCGCTGGGCGCCAGGCGCGACAGGCAATAGCCGATGACGGCCTCGGATGATCCGTACATGGGCGACGAATCGACCACTGCCCCGCCGGCAGCGAAGAACGTTCGCAGCACCTCGAGACGCTGAGCCCGCAAGTCCTCGTGTTCGCCCACGTCGAAAGTCAGCCACGACCCCATGCCGATCACCGGCAGGCGTTGGCCGGATTTCGGGATCGGTTTCCGCAGGATTTCCGTCCGGGCTTTGGCTGGCGGCCCGAGAGCCAGGGCTCCCAGTCCACCCAGCAGTGCTCGGCGGCTGATTGTCAACTTTGTCGCCATCCGGGCTATGATACACAGGTCTCACTGGGAGGAAGCCATGACCCCGTTCAAGGATCACCGACCCAGCGGCGTCATCCCCGCCACACTGGCGGCGTTCAACGACGACATGAGCTTGAACGAACCGGCCACGCGCAGCCATCTCAGCCAAGTGGCGGCGGTCGAGGGGATTTCGTCCATCACCGTCAACGGCCACGCCTCGGAGGTCCACGCCTGCAGCTTCGAAGAGCAGCAGCGAATTTTGGCCTTTTCGCTCGACGAGATCGGTGACCGGGTGCCGCTCGTCAACGGCATCTATGCCGACGGCAGTCTTGAAGCCGCCCGTTTGGCCCGCATGGCGGAAGCCGAGGGCGCAGCGGCGCTGCTGGTCTTTCCGCCGGGCAGCATGTCCATGGGCGGCCAGCTGCGCCCCGAAATGGCGCTCAGGCATTACGAGATCATCGCCGAGGCCACGAACCTGCCGCTGATCCTTTTTCAGTATCCCCAAGCTTCGGGTCTCGGGTACCCGATCAAGACATTGCTCAAGCTGATCGAGACCATCCCCAGCATCCGAGCCATCAAGGACTGGTGCAACGACCCCATGCTGCACGAGCGCCAGATCCGGACGCTGCAGGGCCTTTCGCGTCCCGTCACCGTGCTGACGACGCATTCGGGTTGGCTGATGGCATCCTTGACCATGGGCGCAGGCGGACTTCTGTCGGGTGCCGGCAGCGTCGTTGCCGATCTCCAGGTGGATCTCTTCCGCGCCGTCGGCGAAGGCGACCTCAAGCGCGCCCAGGCCATCAACGACCGCATGGTGCCGCTAGTCCAGGCGTTCTACGCGCCACCGTTCCTCGACATGCACAACCGCATGAAGGAATGCCTGGTGCTACTCGGCCGCCTCGACAAGGCCGTGGTGCGCCCGCCGCTGATGAAGCTAAGCGAGGCCGAAATCGGTGGCCTTCGCCACGCTTTAGTTTCGGCTGGATTGCTGCCCGGAGCGTTGGCAGCGGCGCAGTAGTTTTGTCCGGAGCGGCGGGCCGCTCATCCCCCCACCCCAACCCTCCCCCACAAGGGGGGGGAGGGTTGGGGTGGGGGTGTTTTTTTGTGTCCCTAATCGAACGCCAAAAACGTTTCGTCGTTGTCGAAGCGCGCCGGCTGCGCCTCGCTCAGGCGTTCGAGCTCGGGGTTAGCCTCGACCTCGGCCGCCATGGGCTCCGAGACCCAAACCTGATCCAGTTCCAGCGTGTTCCTGACCCGCACGATGCGCGCGTCCTCGGGCTCCAGCAGGGGGCAGCCGCGCAACGCCACGGCCATGGCCAAGCGGTCGTTGTCGGCCACCATCGGCAATTTGCCGGCCTGGATGACACCTGCCGTGACGATGTTCACGTAGGTCGCCGTCCAGTCCATCTTGCGCACTACGCGCTGGGTGGTGACGTCGGCGGCCGAGATGCCGGAGGCGTTGCCGTGCGTATCCTCGGTCAGATCCCGCACCACGATTCGCTTGATGTGCGGTCCGTTGTAGAAATTCGGTACCGGCCAGCTCGGCCGGCCGGTGGCGTTGGGGTCCATGCCGGCGCCGGAAATGTCCTTGCCGATCTGGTCGACGACCAGCACGTCGATGCCTTCGAACAGGAACCGCGGGATGTTGGCCTTGGCCAGCTCCAGCAGCGCCGCGTCGCGCTCGAACATATGCTCGGGCGTCACCAACTCGGCATGCAATAGCTTGTCGAAAGCGTTCTCGACGATCGCCACGCCAAACAGCACGTTGGTGTTGGCCAGAAAGGCCCGCCCGGCTGCCGGCACCATCTCGTCAAAGCGTTCCATGCCATTACGGTGCAGCGCCTCGGCCCCGGCGTGCTTGGCCAGCCCGATGGCCATCATCTTGATCAGTCCGCTTTCGTGGGTGGCGCGGAAATCGGTGTGCGGCTTGATCCGGTTGCAGACCACGATGTAGTCCGCCTCATAACAGATCTTGTCGCAATAGACCGGCGTGCCGTTGTCCAGCTTTGCCAGCTCGACGACCTCCATCGAGGACCGTATCGGTACGCCCAGATCCGCCTCCCCCAGGCCATAGGATTCCAGGATCCCCTGCTGCCCCTCGGCGGTGCCGCCGGCATGGCTGCCCATGGTCGGCGCCACGAAGGGTTCGGCCCCGGCTGCCTTGAGCTCGGCAATCACGGCTTTCACCACCGGCGGCTGGGTACGAATGCCACGGCTGCCCAGCCCGATAGCAACGCTCTTGCCCGTTAGGTCAACGGTCACCGCCTTCTTGAAGTCCGCGGCGATGCGCCCTTCCAGGTCCGCCAGCTCGTCGGCGGAGAACTTCTGGCGCACCTTGAAAAACGACGGCAGATCGACATCGAGCCCGCCCGGCAGCGGGATAGGTATGGAGCTGGGGATCATGGCGGCTGTACCTCCGGGGGGGCAAGGCGGCAGGGGCGTCGCAGCCCCAGACTATAGCGCGCGACGTAGCGATGGGCAGCGGAATGTTGGTAGGAAGCGCTGTTAGAGTTGCTCCTCAAACAAGAAGCCGGAACTCTAATAGTAGATCAGCCAGAAGATGACCTTGATAACAAGGTGATTATGGAGGTCGCGCACCTACTTCAGGTTACGAAACCTACTCGACAGCTGATTTTTGCAACTCACAATCCAAATTTTGTGGTAAATGGAGATGCCGACAAAGTAATTGCGCTAGCTTTTAGCGGGCAATCCGATGATGAAAATGTGGCCAAAATTTCTATCGGTGAGGTCGGAGCAATAGAAACTCCGGAAGTTCGGGAGGCGATTACAGAAATAATGGAGGGCGGTGCGAACGCTTTCGAACTTAGGGCGCGCAAGTACCAATTTCATATATAGATTTTTTCTAGCTTTTTGGTTGAAGAATATTGTTTAGAAGGAATAAATTGAAGAGTGAGTGGTGAAGAGCTAATCTGGGCGGTTCAAGCTCGGTAAAGATCAAGAGAGTTTGGAGCGGAGATAGGAGGGTGGCGCTCGTTATTTTGAAAATTTGTTTGACGGAAAGAGAGAATAGTCACGAACCAAGAAGCAAAAGCAAAGCTTACGGTCTCTCCCCTAATCCAACTCCACCGCCTCATGCTCCCCGATCACCCGCCCCGGCACGCCCACCACGGTGCAGTTCGGCGGGACGTCGCGGATAATCACAGCACCAGCGCCGACGGCGGCATTTTCGCCCACTCGCATCTTGTTGATGATCTTGGCGCCGGTGTGAATGACGGCGAAACGCTCAATCGTGACATTGCCGGCCGTGATGACGCCGGGATCGACGCGGACGCATTCGTAGAGCACGTTGTGGTGGTCGATCTGGGCGCCTGTGTTGAGCACGACGCCGGTGTAGAGCTCGGCCCGGTAACCCACGTAGGCACGGGCGTGCAGGATCAAATTCTCGTGCAGGATGGCGTCGGCCATAATGGTGACGCTGGGGTGGATGGCGGACACCAGCTCGATGCCGGCGGCCTCCGCCATGCGGATGTTGGCGAGGCGGCGGGGGCGGTCCGATGGCATGACCAGGGCGCGCTTGATGCCGTGATCGAGCAGCATTTGCGGCCATTCTCGGGCGCTGAGCAGCGGCAGGCCCTTGAAAGAAACTCTGGTCGGGTAGTCGAAAACCTTGACCTCGCGGGCCTTGCGGGCGGCCTCGATATCGATCTCGGGGGGATCGTCGGCGGCGTTGACGAAGCAGGCTACATGCAGGCCGGTCTCGTGGATCCAGGAATGCACCTGGCCGGCTCCGCCTTCCTCCCAGTCGACAATGGCGATGGAATCGGGGCGGGGCTCGAAGGGCGGCCATTCTTCGGCGTCGGTCATGAGGCGGTTCCGTTGCGGGGCAGGGCGGGGACTTGGATGCGGTGGGAGGGGTCGCCGGATTCGTGGTGCTGCCAGATCATCTCATAAGCGCGCTCCAGGTGCCGGGTGAAGCGTTCCAGGTCGAAAAACGGGCAGGTGTCGCGCTGGGCGGCGAGTTTGGCCTTGATTGCCGCCAGGCGGTCGTCGTCGTGGCCCAGCGCCACCGCCGTTTCGACGAAAGCCCCACGGGGGCACGCTAGTTCGGCCATCCCGGCGGCGGTTACCAGGGCTTCGCCGGCGCGATCACTGGGCGGGCCGGCAAAAGTCAAAACGGGCAAGCCGGTCCAGAGTGCTTCGGCCGTGGTGACGCCGCCGGTGTGATGCAGCGTATCGAGCACCAGGTCGGCCTGGGCCTGGCGCGCCAGGTGCTGGGCGTGGTCGGCCCGGGGGGCGAAGATCAAGCGTTCGGGGGAGACGTTGCGGGCCCCGGCTTCGCGGCGGAGATTGTTTTCCAGAACCTCGTGGCCGGCCAGCAGCCAGAGTACGCTTTCGGGAGTTTGTCCAAGTATTTTCATCCAAATATCAAATACTTGCGGGTCGATCTTATTTTGTAAGCTGAAGTTTGCGAAGACCCTGCCGTGGGCCGGCAAGGCGAAATCCTCTCGCCGATTTTGGCCTTCGGGAAATTCCAGTCGGGCGCCGGGCAGGGACCCTTCGGGCAGCTCCACCACCGTTTCGCTGACGAACGGTCGGACGTCGTCGGCGGTGTAGATTTCGTCGGTGATCAGATAACGGATGAAATCCGCGCCCATGGTGTTGCCGTAACCCAAGGCATGCACCGGAACAGGCGCCGGTTCGAGTGCCAGGATGCCCGGACGGGCGCCACGGGTGGGGCCGGCGAGATCAACCAAGATATCGATCTGGTCTGTGTTGATGCGCTCGGCGGCCTGGCGGTCGGAGAACGGGCGCAGCTCGATGAAACTATCAAAGTCCTTGGCCAGCGCTGCCGTCACCTCGTCGTGGCGCTCGACTCCGGCCAGCGAGTAACCATGTAATTCAAAACGCTCACGGTCGTGGGCGGCCAAGATGACGGCGAAGGTGCGGCCGAGTGAATGGCGGCGGAAGTCGGGCGAGAGATAGCCGATGCGTAGACGCTGGCCGCGCGGCGCATAGCTAAATTTCACTTCGGACTTGAGCGGCGCCACGGCCTGATTGATGCGATCTGCCTCGCGCTGTGCGGCTTCAAGCCTGAGTTTTGGCGGTACGGCCAGGCCGAAGAGGCCGAAGGGCGGCGCCACGACCTCCTCGAAGGCGGCCGCCGGGCTCTCCAAGTGGCGCACCGTTTGGGCACCGATTTCGTCCCACTGCCGCCAGTCACACAAACGCGCCCGGGCGTAGCCCAGGTAGGCGTACAGCCCGCCGGCTGCGGGCCTCAGTTCGAGCGCCCGGGCAAAACAGTCGGCGGCGTCTTCCAAGCGGTCGAGCATGAGGTAGAGGCTGCCGAGATTGTATTGTGCCGTCACCATGTCGGGGCGCAGCTCCAGTGCGCGCTCGAAGGCCGCCGCGGCCTCACGCAGTTGGTTGCCGGTCTGCAGCGAGGTGCCCAAGTTGGCCAGCGCTACCGGAAAGTCGGGGTCGAGCTCGAGGGCCTGGCGAAAGCTGGCAATGGCTTCCTGGCGACGGCCTTCGGTTTGCAATACGGCACCATTGCCGTCGTAGGCCATGGCAGCACCGTTCGGAACATTGGCCAGCCTGGCAAAGACCTGGCGGGCGGCATCGTGACGGCCTTGGCGCAACATCGCGTCGCCCAGGTTACGCCAAGCGATGGGGTTGTTCGGCTCGAATTCGCAGGCGCGCTGGAAAGCCGGTTCTGCCCGGGCCGGGTCGCCGCCGATCATGGCCAAGTTGCCGAGCGTGTTGTGCGCCCGGGCGGACTCTGGGTCTTGCTCCAGCGCCCGCTGGGCGGCGGCCTCGGCGGCTTCCAGCCGGCCCAACCGTACCAGTACCGAGGCCAGCCGCGCCTCGGCGTCGCCGTCGCAGCCGCCGCTGATGGCTTTTTCGAAATAGCCCGTTGCGGCCTCCAACTCGCCCTTTTCTTGGGCCAGGCAGCCGACCAGAAAGAGCCGCTCGGCATCGTTCGGCTGGTAGCCGCCCCAAGATTCAAGCACCTCACCGGCAGCGGCCAGGTCGCCGGCCTCGATGGCCACCGCGACCACCTCCGCCGCGGCCTCGGGCCACTCTGGTCGCAGCTCGAGCGCGCGCCGTCCGGCTGCCGCGGATTCTACCAGTTGACCTTCGGCGGCCCGGGCGCAGGCCAGGCCGTGGTGTCCCTCGGCAAGATCGGGTGCCAGGCGGGTGACGCACTCGAAACCGTCCGCGGCTTCTTTGGCCTGGCCGTTGGCCATCAACAGGCGGGCCAGGTTGAAGTGTGCCGCCACCACGCTGTCGTCAGCCTCCAGGGCACGGCGGAAGCAGGCCTCGGCGGCGGCGCGGTCGGCCTGGCTCAGACGCACGATGCCCAGTTCAACCAGCGCCGCTGCATCGCCGGCATCGCTGTCGAGGATATTCTCTAGCGCCGCCGCGGCTTCGTCGAGCCGGCCCTTCTCTCGCAACTCTGCCGCCGCTGCCGTAGATTCATGGCTCATGGCGCCGTTCTAGATCGTTAGGGTTAATAAAAGTTAAGGTTCACCAATGGGGTTCCGGTTTCTCAAACTCTTCGCCATCTTCGGCCTTTCTGCCCTGGCCGCCTGCCAGACCCCGTCAGGCACCAATCCCGACCGCCTGCACGGGGCGTTCTTTACCGCGAACGGCAGCAACGGCGGTACCTACGGCGACTTTACGGCCGACCTGAACGCCGCCATTCCCGACCCTGCGGCGGTTACGCTGGTGCTCTTCAACCATGGCACCAGTGCCGGCGGCTTGGATCAGAAGTGCCGGCCCCAGAAGGCTCTGCCACGATTCTTCGCCGCAATGGCGGAAAACCTGCCGGAGGCAGTTATCTACTACCCCTGTTCCGATGTGCTCGGCGGCAACGCCGGGGCCAGCCAGTCGCGCCAGATCTACCAGTTGCGGGGCGAGGAGATCGCGGCGCTGCTGGACCGCTTCATCGCCCACGGCGTGGCGCCCGGGCGCATCGTGCTGGTGGGGCATTCCGGCGGCGGCTCGGCGGTCATGGTGGCGGCGGCCGAGGCGGCAGGGAAGTTTGCCGCTTTCGTGGCCTCGGCGCCGGGGCACGGTTATGCCTACCTGGGCCGCGACGCCGGCAACAACCCGCTCCTTTCGGGCCAGGTCTATGGCTGGCAGCAGGCCCTGGAGGAGGCAGCCGGGCCGGGTCTGGTGCTCGCCTACCAAGGCGACCGTTTTTCGCCGCCGGGCGATCTCGAATTCCTGGCCGGCCGTGAGGGTGTCGAGCTGGTCAACATCGAGAACGCGCGTTGCGGGCGTCTGGCGCCCCACGGATTTATTTGGAGTCCGTGTTTTGCCAAGCGCTATGGCGAACAGGTTCTGGAATTCATGGCTCGCCACGGTGCCCTGGAGCTGCCGGCCGGCGCGACGGCCGACATTGTCGCCCCGCGACAGTACGGGCGAAAACCGACACCAAACCCGACCCGGAACTCGCTGGCCGCCTGCTATCGCAGCTCGGCAAGGCCGGTTTCAAAGTGCCGAAGAGCCTGCGCCGCCTGCTACCGCGCTACCTCGAGCTGCCGGCCCACAAGGCGTTGGCCATTTCGCGCTCCGGCGCCTGGGCCTCGGCGACCAACCGCCTGAGCCGGAAGATCGCGAATAACGACGCCCGCCAGCGTTGCGCCAAGCTCGGCCCGAAATGCCGGTTGGCGCTGGCCGGCGAGGAGATCGTGGGGGACGGGGAGTGAGCGTGGCGGAGACGGCGCGATGTGCTACTAACTGGTCAGGCGTCTTGCCTTTCGCCCGTCCCCAAAACCAAACGAGAGCCGGTTCCCCATGAGCGCCATTCAGTCCCATGATCCAGAATTTCTGACCGACGAGCATCGCATGCTGCGCGATCAGGTGCGGCGATTTGTCGAGAACGAAGTCGTTCCCGCAGGTACGGCCTGGGAGGAAGCGGGCAAGGTGCCGCGCGAGGTGTTCGTCAAGATGGGCGATCTCGGTCTGCTTGGCATGCGCCATGCGGAGGAGCACGGCGGCGGCGGCCTTGGCACGCTTTGCAGCATTGTCCTGTCCGAAGAGCTGGGGCGTTCCACTTTCGGCGGCTTTTGCGCCGACGTGACGGTGCATACGGATTGCTCAGCAACCCATATCAGCCGCCGCGGCACCGAGAAGCAAAAGCAGAAGTACCTGCCTGACATTTGCGCTGGGCGCAAGGTTGCCGCTATCGCAGTGACCGAGCCTGGCGGTGGCTCCGACGTGGCCGGGCTGAGGACGAAAGCCGTTCGCGATGGTGATGAGTGGGTGCTGAACGGATCCAAGATGTTCATCACCAACGGGGTCTATGGCGACGTCGTCATCGTCGCCGCCCGCACCGACCCGGACGCCAAGGGCAGCCGCGGCATTTCGCTTTTCATCGTCGAGGCGGGGACGCCCGGCCTTGTGGTCAGCCGCAAGCTCGACAAGACCGGCTGGCTCTGTTCGGACACCGCAGAGCTTACCTTCGATGATTGCCGCATCCCGGCCGAAAATCTGCTGGGCGAGGAAAACCGTGGCTTCTACGCCATCATGGACAACTTTCAGAACGAACGCCTGGTCATGGGCGCCACCTGCGCCGGACAGTCGGCCAAGGCGCTGGAAATGACGCTGGATTGGGTCAAGCAGCGCCAGGCCTTCGGCGGTACGCTCTGGGACCAGCAGGTGGTGCGGCACAAGCTCTCCGTGCTGGCGGCGGAGTTGGAGGCGCTGCGGCAGTTGATCTATCACGCCGCCTGGTTGGACGAGCAGGGCGTTGATTGCGTCAAGGAAACCTCGATGGTCAAGGTCCTGTCGGGCGAGCTCAACAATCGCGTCATGTACGACTGCGTGCAGCTCCACGGCGGCATGGGCTACATGCGCGAAAGCCCGATCGAACGCATGTCCCGCGACGCCCGCATCATGTCCATCGGCGGCGGCGCCACCGAAGTCATGGTGGAGGAGATCGCCAAACGTCTGGGTTAGTTAACGCGCCTCGGACTCCATAGCGCGATAGAAATCGGCCAACGTCTTGCCGCGCTCGGAGCGGAAGGGCTCGCCATCGATCTCCATGTCGGTGACCGGGATTTCCGCCCAGACGGTGAAATTCTCGGGTGTAGCGCTCATCGTTGTGTCTCCATTGGGATTTTCGATGGCACCATCCTTTAACAGGGCTCCTGACAGCATTGTGTCAGGAGATCTTGGGCTAGATCGGCGAAATCGGGCGCACGCGCGGCGGGCCGGTGTCGCGCCGGCGCGGTGGGCATGATGCGAATGTCTCGATCAGGATCCGGCGGGTGTCGCGCGGATCTATGACGTCGTCGATGCCGAAGTCGCGGGCCGCTCCGGTGGCGCCGGTCTGGGTTTTTATGCGGTCGATCATGACCTGGCGGGCGGCCTGCGGATCGTCGGCGGACTGGTAGTCCCGCTTGTAGGCAACGTCGACTGCGCCCTCGATGGACATGGCGCAGATCTCGGCGGTGGGCCAGGCAAACGCCGCATCGGCGTCGAAGGCCCGGCCGCCGGCCATGGCGTAGTAGCCGCCGCCATAGCCCTTGCGCAGCACGATCGATACCAGCGGCACCGTGGCGATGCCCATTTCGAACATCAGGCGGCCGCTGCGACGCCCCAGGCCGCTTTCTTCCGCTGCCGAGCCAATGGAAAATCCCGGGATATCGATCAGCGACACCAGCGGCAGTCCGAAGGCGTCGCAAATCGCGATGAAATGCGCCACTTTCTCGGAGGCAGGTGAATCCAGGATGCCCCCTTTGCGCTGGGGCTGATTGGCGATGAATCCCACCGGTCGTCCATCCAGCCGGGCGAAGCAGGTGATGATGTTGCGGGCATAACGGGGTTTGATCTCGAACAGGCTGTCGCGATCGGCAATGACCTCGATCACTTTGCGCATGTCGTAGACCTTGCGGCTGTCGGCCGGAACCAAATCGAAGAGAACGTCGTCGCGCCGGTCGGCCGGATCGTCGCAGGACGTGATGGGCAAGGGCTGGGATGCATTCGACGGCAGGTAGGAAAGGAATTTCCGTATCGCCGCGAAGCATTCCTCTTCCGTGTCGACGGCCAGATCGGCGATGCCCTGTTGATCGGCCTGGCGTTTGGCACCGCCCAAATCTTCTTTGGAAATCTCCTCGCCAGTGCCGGCCTTGACCAGGGCCGGGCCAGCCATGCCCATGGTCGATTTGCCCCGGATCATGACGACGAAATCGGCCAGAGCCGCATAGTTGGTGGGGCCTGCGAATCCCTGCCCCATGATGGCGGCGATGTTCGGCACCCAACCGGAGAGCCGGGCCAGATCGTTGAATACCGGCGAGGCGGCGGCGAAATGGGCCGAATTCATGCCGTCTTGAATGCGGTGGCCGCCACCCTCCAGGAGCATCACCAGGGGCAGGCCGCGATCGGCGGACCAGTGGAGCAGCCGGCGCATCTTGCGGTCTCCGGCACCGCCGATGGAGCCGCCGTAGACTGTGTAGTCGTGCGCCACCAGGCAGGTCTCGCGGCCATCCAGAAGGCCGGTTCCGGTAATGGCACCATCAGCCGGTGCCACCAAGTCCTTGTTGAGTTCGTTGTCGCGATCGGGCTCGACCAGAGCGCCGATCTCGCGAAAACTACCGCCATCAACGAGACCGTAGATACGCTCGCGGACCGTCCCCAGGCCCTGGCTGCGGCGCTTGGCAACGGCCTCGGGGCGGGCCGCGTCCATGACCTCGGCCCGGGCCGATTGGACCTTTTGCAAAAGATCGCGGGAGGTTGGCTCGGACATGGAATTTTTCTCCGGCTTCAGCCGCTGAGCTTTTCCCGCTTCACGGTGATTCCCACCGCCTCGCGATCCCAGGTCTCGTTGGTCACGCCGCGATCCTTCAATAGGTGCTTCTGTACTTTCTGGGTCGGTGTCTTGGGCAACTCATCGACGATGCGGATGAATCGGGGCAGCATGAAATGGGCCATGCGGGGTTCGAGAAAACGAAAGAGCTCCAAAGGATCAATGCGACTGTCTTCGACCGGCGCCACCACGACCATCACCTCGTCTTCGCCCAATTCGCTGGGCACCGGAATGGCGGCCGCTTCGCGCACAGCGGCGAAGGCGGTGACTTCGTTCTCGACCTCGAAGGACGAAATATTCTCGCCGCGGCGGCGAATGGCGTCCTTGATACGGTCGACGAAATAGAAATACCCCTTGTCGTCGTAATAGAAACCGTCTCCGGTGTGGAACCAGCCGTTGCGCCAGGCCCGTGCTGTCGCTTCCGGGTTTTTGTAATAGCCGTGGTTCATGGCCCAGGGGCGGTCGGTGCGCAGAATCAGCTCGCCGGTCTTGCCTGGCGCTACCTCGCAGTCGTTCTCGTCCACCACCCTGGCGTCCACGCCGGCCCGAACCTTGCCGCAGGTGCCGCTCTCTGCGGGATAGGAATCCGACACCATGGGGGCGGAGATCTCCGTCATATTGAAGGTAGTGCGCATGTCGATGCCGTGGCGCCGGCCCAGAGCCATGGCGTCCTCGTTCCAGGGCACACATAGAGCCTTTTTCATAGGGTGGTCTTGATCCCGATTGCCGGGCGGAAGCTTGAGCAGAAAAGGAATCATCGCCGCCACCAAGCAGGTGGCAGTGATTTCATTCTTGCGCACGGTGTCCCAGAATTCCTCGGTTTTGAAATGGGTATCGACGAAACAGGAACCGCCGTTGCCCAGCGTCATCACGACGTAGATGGTGCCGCCGACGTGGAAGAGCGGCAGGTTGACCAGCGAGCGGTCGCTCTCCTCGACGTAGGGGTGCGCTTCCGGCCCCATGGAATAGCCCTGGACGTAGGACGAAAGCACTGCCTTCGAGGGCCCCGTCGTGCCCGAGGTGAAGATGATGTATTGGGTGTCCCAGGGTTCCACAATGTCCGGCATTTCCGACAGGCCCTGGTCCGGCAGAAGTGCCGTGGCCGGGTGTACGGTGAGGTTCTGCAACGAAGTTTCACCGTTGGTGATGATGGCGTTCTGCATGTGCGCCATGTCGATGCCGTCGAGGCGCGGCGCCAGGTCGGCGTGGCTGACGATCAGCGCAGCATCCGACAATTCCACCAGGTGCTGCAGCAGGTTTCCCTTGTAGGCGGTGTTTATGGGTACGTAGACGGCGCCCAGATAGTTCAAGCCGAACCAGGTGAGAACGGCTTCGCGATTGTTGGGTTGCCACGAGAGTACGTGGTCGCCCTTTTTCACCCCCATGCCCTGGAGACCTTTGGCGGCACGGCGGGTCAGTTCCAGTGTTTCGAGCCAGGTCCAGGTTTCGCCGCCATAGAATATTATGGCGACTTCATCGGGCTTTTCCCTGGCCCAGCGTTCCAGTTGATAGCCCAGAACGCAGGCGTCCCGCTCCGGCATGCGGGGATCGAAAACCATTGTTTTCCTTTCACGTCCCCCCGAGCTGTCCTGACCTCATGGCATCATGACCCCTTGAATACTGGCTTGCGCTTTTCGTTGAAGGCGGTGACGCCCTCGACCCAATCGTCGGCCATGGCGCTGTCGGCAAAGCCTTCGGCCTCTGCTTGAAGCTGGGCTTCGAGGGACTGGTTGAAGGAATTCCTGATCAGGCGCTTGGTGTTGCCGTAGGCCCGGGTCGGTCCCTGGGCCAGGCGGCCGGCCAACTTGGTTGTTTCCTCCACGAGGTCGTCGGTGGCCACGACGCGGTTGATCAAGCCCATCTCCAGCGCCTCCTGGGCCGTGAAGCGATCGCCCAGCAGCGCAATCTCCATGGCCTTCTTGGTGCCCACGGCGCGCGGCAGGAAATAGGTGGACGAGCCGTCGGGGCTGGTGCCGATTGCGGTATAGGCGAGAGTGAAGAAGGCGTCCTCGCTGGCGATCACCATGTCGCACATGAGGGCGAAGGAGACCCCGGCGCCGGCCGCCGCGCCGCGCACGCTGGCGATGATGGGCTGGCTCATGCGTTGGATGGTAAACATAATGGTGTGCAGCTCGTGCACCCGCGCCAGGAACGTGGCGCGCCGCGTCTCGGCCGGCATCTTGGCGTATTCCATGAAGCTTTTGACGTCGCCGCCGGCCATGAAGTGCTCGCCCTCGCCACGCAGGACGACGCAGCGGATGCTCGGATCGTGCTCGATGGCCACCAGTTGGGCATCGAGATCGTTACGCATCTCCGCGCTTAGCGCATTGCGCACCTGGGGACGGTTCATGGTCAAGGTGGCGATGCCGTTTTCGTCGCTGCGCACTAGATCGCTCATAGTCTTGGGTTCCTTTTTGACTTGATCAGGACCATCGCCGGTGAACGGCAATGGTGCATTGCGATAGCACGGGCGCAGGGCCGTTGTCGACAAGTGGGCGAATAAGGCGTTAGAGCGTTATCGACGGGGCGAGCTGAACAAGGCCGACCACCGGGCCAAGAAAAGCGGTCGCAACCGGGTCGAGGTGGAGACGGAGACAGCGTCCTAGACCAACGCCCGGTCCGCCTGTTCGCGCAGATCGGCCGCCACACGTTCCAACACTTGCGTCCAAGGCTGACCGATGGGTTTGATGAGCATGCGCACGCTGGGCAGCCAGGGAAAGCCATCCGTGCCAAGCTGGCGCCAGTCGCCGGGCTGGCTCAGGACCCAGGTCGGGATGCCCAAGGCGCCGGCCAGCCAAGCGCTGGTCGAGAGCGGCGAGATGACCAGGTCGAGGCCGGCGATCAGGGCGGCCGAGCCGTCGAGGTCGTTGAACAGGTCGAGATCGGGAAAAGTCTCGACCCGGCTTCGGAGATCGGCGTCGAGGTCGGCAAGGTCGGCATCTCCGCCGCCGTACTGCAAATTGACGAAGCGGAAGCCGGGAAGCCTGAGGATCTCTCCCCAGCCGGCGATTTCGCTGTGCTCGCGCCAGCGGTCGGCACTGATCAGGCTGCTGCGCCAGAGGATGCCGACTTTGAGGCCCTGGCCTAACGCTTTCAAACGCTCCTGCCAGCGGGCTCGGGTGCCGTCATTGGCCAGCAGATAGCCCTGGCGCTGCGGGAAGGCCGCCAGGTCCGGGCGCAGCCAGCGCGGCAGCGACGCCATGGCGATCAGGTAATCGATGGCGTTGGCGGCGCTGGCGGCAGGCGGATCGCTTTGTTCCACCACCTCGATATCGGGGAAGGAGCGTGCGAACAGCGCCACAAGCCTCGCCTCGACCTCGACCACTACGCGGCCGGCCCGGCCCACCAGTTCGACGAGTTCGGGCAGGCAGCAGGCAAACAGTACGACGTCGCCGACTCCTTGTTCGCTCCACACCCGTATGCTGCGGCCGGCCAGCGCCTCGCCGGCCCATTCGGTCTGACCCAGCGCGCGGCTCTCGATGCTGCGCCAGCGGTATTCCTGGGCTGCATAGCCGGCCGCGAAGTCCTGTTGCATCAAGAGCGGCGCCGAGCGATTGCAGAGAGCCACGATGTCGTCGGGCGTCCCGGCCAGGATGCGGTCATAGCACTCCAGCGCCCTCTCGGCCTCGCCCACCTGCAGGTGGGTGGCCGCCAGCAGTGACAGCAGTTGCTCGTCTTCGGGCTCGACGTTCAGGGCCTCACGGTAGCGCGCAATGGCCTCGAAAGGCCGATCGGCGCAGCGTTCGGCGATGCCCAGGTTCTTGAGGACGGTGGCGTCGTCGGGCAGCAGCTCCAATGCGCGGCCGTAGGCGTCCAGCGCCTCGTCGAAGCGCAGCGATTCCTTCAGGGCATTGCCGAGGTTGTTGTGGGCGCCCGCGAAGTTGGAGTCGATCTCAATAGCGCGGCGGTAGGCGGCGGTGGCGCCCGCCAGGTCGTTCTGGGCCGACAAGGCATTGCCAAGTTCGTTGTGGGCTGGGGCGAAATCGGGGTTCTTCTCCAGCATGCGCTGGATGGAGGCGTGGGCCAGGCTGGGCTCTCCCCGTTCTGCCGCCAAGCGCAGCAAGTTGGCGTGGGCCTCGTCGAAGGCAGGATCGATCTCGATGGCGCGCCGGTAGGCGGCCAGTGCGCCGTCTCCGTCCCCCGCCTCGCCCAGCAGGTTCCCCAGTTCGTTGTGCGCCCGGGCCAGCCCCCGGTCGAGCTCGAGGGCGCGCTCGAGTGCCGCCCGGGCGCTCTGGTGCTCGCCCTGCTGGCGCCACAGCCGGCCCAGGTCGGCGTGCGTTCCGGCCTCACCGGGCTCACGATCAAGTAACTGTCGGAGGACAGCGATGGCGCCGGCCCGGTCGCCGCTATCCGCCAGCGCAGCGGCCAGATTGCGATAGGCCGGCAGGTGGCTGGTGTCGGCTGCAATGGCCTGGCGGAAGCTGCTGACGGCTTCCTCCGACCGGCTCTGGCCGTCGAGCACCACGCCCAAATTCGTCAGGATCAGCGGGTTGCCGGGCAGCAAGGCCAGGGCCTGGCGGAAGTCTTCTTCGGCCGCGTCCAACCGGTCCGTGGCCTGGAGCACGCTGCCTAGGTTGCTCAGCGCCTCGGGAAACTGCGGCCGGATCGCGATGGCCTGGCGATAGGCGGCTTCTGCGGCGGCGAGTTGGCCCAACGAGCCCAGCCGATTGCCCTCGTCGTAAAGCGCCGCGGCACCCGCGGCACCACCTTGCTTGGCGGCTTTCTTTTGTTCCTTGAGTTGGCGGCGGCGTTCGGCGCGATTCAAACCGGTGGCTTTCGGGAAATCCTGGGGCAAGGCAGCCATGGTAGCTGAAAACAGAGTGCGCCGCTTCGTCCTGGACCGCCGGGCGCTGCCGGCCCATCATGCGGCGCGAATTGGCTGATGCAGGGAAACGCGATGCCTGACGACACTCCCGACCACTACAAGGCCATGACAGCGGCCGAGCTCGCGGCCCTGCCAACGTCCTTCCACGACGATCTCTTTGCCGGCCAGGTGGTGCTTGTTTCAGGCGGCGCCGGCGGTATCGGCCTGGCCACCAGCGTGCTCTTCGGGCGCTTGGGCGCAACCATCGTTTCCTGTGGCCGTACGGCCGAGAAGATGGCCTGGTTGGAAGAGACGCTGGGCGAGCAGGGCATCGAATGCTTCACCCGGACCATGACCATCCGCGAGGCCGACCAGGTGGACGACTTGATAGCGGCCGTGTTCGAGCGCTACGGCCGCCTCGACGTGCTGATCAACAACGCCGGAGGTCAGTTCGCGGCACCGGCACTCGACATCAGCCCCAAGGGCTGGCGTGCCGTGGTCGATACCAACCTGACCGGTTCGTGGCTGATGATGCAGGCGGCGGCGCGGCAGTGGAGCGAACGCGGCCAGGCAGGTTCGATCATCAACATGGTGACGGTGCCTGGCATGTGCAGCGCCGGCATTCCCCATACCGTGGCTTCGCGGGCCGGTGAGATCGCCGTCAGCCGCTCGTTGGCCGTCGAGTGGGGCCCGCTGGGCATCCGCATAAACTGTATCGCTATCGGCATCATCGCCAGTCCCGGCCTGGTCAACTATCCGGAAACCGCCAAGCCCAGCTTCGATCACAACCCCATGCGCAGGCTGGGCACGGTGCACGACATCGCCGAGGCCAGCGCCTACCTCTCGTCGCCCTCTGCGTCGTTCATCAATGGCATCGTTCTGACGGTCGACGGTGGCGCCGACATCTGGGGTGAATATTGGCCACTAGGCCGGCCCGACTATTTCGACGTCGATTACGGAGGTGCGGGGGCGGGGAGCTAGAACCATGACCGAAGACTTCAGTAAACCGCTCTCGCCAGAGGAGTTGGCGAGTTTGCCCACGGTCTACCGCGACGATCTGTTCGCCGGCCAGGTGGTGCTGGTGACCGGCGGCGCCGGCGGCATCGGTCTGGCCACATGCATTCTCTTTGGGCGTCTTGGCGCCACCATAGTTTCCTGCAGCCGCACGGCGGAAAAGATGCAGGGGCTGGAGGAGACGCTGGGCGGGCTGGGAATCGAGAGCTTCACTCGGCCGCTTTCGATCCGCGATCCCGAGGCCGTGGCCGAATTTACCAGCGAAGTCTTCGAGCGCTTCGGTCGCCTCGACGTGTTGGTCAACAATGCCGGCGGCCAGTTCGCCTCTCCGGCGCTCGAAATCTCTCCGGGCGGCTGGCAGGCCGTGGTCGACCTCAATCTCAACGGCACTTGGTACATGATGCAAGCGGCGGCCAAGGGATGGTGCGAGCTCGAGCAACCCGGCAACATCGTCAACATCGTCGCCATACCGCGCATGTGCATGCCCGGCATAGCGCATTCCATGGCGGCACGGGCCGGCCAGATCCAGGCCACTCGATCCCTCAGTGTCGAATGGGGCCCGCACGGCATTCGCGTCAATGCCGTGGCCGTGGGCGCCGTTGCCAGTCCGGGCTTGGCCAACTACCCCGACGAAGCGCTACCCAGCATGGTACACAACCCCCAGCGCCGCATCGGCTCGGTGCAGGATATCGCCGAGGCCTGCGTCTACCTGGCCGGACCTTCCGGCAACTTCGTCAACGGCGCCATACTCAACGTCGACGGCGGGGCCGAGAATTTCGGCGAATTCTGGCCCCTGGGAAGGCCTGACTATTTCCGTTTCGATTACTAGGGAGAATTGGAAGATGGCGAAATCCGGCGTCGACACGACACGGCTGCAACACCTGGCCCGGGCATACACCGAATCAGCGACCTTCTTCGCGGCGTTGGATTTCGAGCTTTTCACCCACGTCGAAGGCGGCGCCGGCAGTGTTGCGGAACTGGCCAATGCCATGGACGTGCTGGAGTTGGACGCCGAGCGGCTGGTCACCGCCTGTCTGTCATTGGGCTTGCTGGAGTGGCAGAACGGGCGACTTGCCAACGCGCCCGACGCAGCACGCTTTTTGGTCAAGGGCGAGCCGCGCTACGCCGAGGCCTGGATGACCTTCACACGGCCCGACGTGGACAACTGGTTCCGCATGAGCGAGATCATGCGCAGCAAACGCGAGCCTACGGTTTTGGGCATGTACGCCGACCTGACCGTGGACCAGGCCCAAGCCTACCATTCGGCTACCTACTCCATCGGCATGGGGGCGGGGCGGCTGTTTGCCCGCACGGTTGATCTAACGGGGCGCAAAAAGCTCCTCGATCTCGGTGGTGGCTCAGGCGCCTACAGCATTAACGCCGTCAAGACCTATCCCGACCTCGAGGCCGTGGTCCTCGACCTGCCACCGGTGATCGAGGTGACCAAGGAATACCTGGCGGAGAACGGAGTCAGCGATCGCGTCTCGACGCTGGGTGCCGACTTCACGGCAGACGATTTTCCCAGCGACGTCGATTGTGCCGTCATGGCGTCCAACCTGCCGATCTACGACGAGATCGTGGTGGCCCAGGTCATCAAAAAAGCCCATGAGGCGCTGCTGCCGGGCGGCGAGATGCACCTGGTCGGCGAGATGGTCACCGACGACCGCACCGGCCCCCTCGATGCCGCCATGTGGGGCCTCTTCGAAGCTCTCACCGGCGGCGCCGGCAAGGCCCACACGATAGGCCAGTGCCGGGAATATTTCGAAGCTGCGGGTTTTGAAAACGTCAGCGACGAGGTGTTCGTTCCGGGCACCTTGCACCGGGTGTTCGGCACCAAGGCAGGGTAGGGAAAACCTCGAAGATTTGCCCCGGGTTGAGAATGACCTTGGGGTCAAGCGCAACCAAACGAAAACTCACAATAACCCATGACGTCATGAATTATTTTGCGCTGCAATTTGAGCTAAATATTTGATATTGCTGCGCAAAAAAACTCATGACGTCATGGGTTTTGTTGCACTGCAGCGGAAGTGAAAGCAAAAGGGTTCTATCTAGCGTCGGCGCCCTACACCTCGAAGATCCGGCCCGGGCTGAGGATACCTTTGGGGTCCAGCGCGGCCTTGAGGGTGCGCATGAGGGCGATGTCGTTGTCGGAGCGGCTGTAGGAGAGATAGGGGCGTTTCATAATGCCGATCCCGTGTTCGGCCGAAATCGAGCCGTGGTTGGCGCCGGTGAGTTTGTAGACCAGGCAGTTGACGGCTTTGGATTGTTCGGGGTCGGCAGCGCCGGCGGTTGTCGTGACGTGCAGGTTGCCATCGCCGACGTGGCCGAAGATCACGGTCTTGTTGCCAGGGTGAAGCTCGTCGATGCTGGCCGTCAAAACTTCGGCGAAGGCCACCATGCGGCTCACGGGTATGCTGACGTCATAGCCCAGCACCGGCGCCAGGTTTCGCGTGACCTCGGAGCTGGCATCACGGAGCTGCCAAAGCTCATTCACCTCGGCCAACGATTTGGCGACCACGGCATCGTTGATCAGGCCGGCGTCGAAAGCCGAGGCGAGGGCGCTTTCGAAAGCCTCTTGGTCGCGCTCGGGTGAGCCGCCCAGCACCTCGGTAAGGGCGTAGAAAGGGTGAGGATCGGCAAACGGCGAGTGCCGCCCCGTGACTTTCAGGGCTTCGGCGAAATAGCTCTGCCACATCACCTCAAAGGCGCTGATGCCGCCGCTGAAGGCGTTCTGCATGTGACGCAGGAAGCGGATCACCTGGGCAAAGTCGTCGAGCCCACAAAGCGCCAAGGTCTGGCTGGCCGGCTTGGGGTAGAGGCGAAGCGTCACCCGGGTGATGATGCCCAAGGTGCCTTCGGAGCCGATGAAAAGCTGGCGCAGGTCATAGCCGGTGTTGTTCTTGATCAGCTTATTGAGGTTGCCGACGACGCTGCCGTCGGCCAATACGGCTTCCAGCCCCAGTACCAGGTCACGCGCCATGCCGTAACGGATGACCCGGTTGCCACCGGCGTTTGTGGACAGGTTGCCGCCGATGGTGCAGGAGCCGCGGGCGCCCAAGTCGAGGGGGAAGCTGAAGCCCTTGGCCCCGGCCTGCTCCTGGATGGTCTGCAGCACGGTGCCGGCACCCACCGTCATGGTGCTCGATTCGGTGTCGATCTCCTCGATGGCGTTGAGGCGTTCCAGCGACAGCACCACCTCGCCCTCGGCCGGCAGGCCGGCGCCCACCAGCCCAGTCATGCCGCCCTGGGGCACCAGCGGCTGGCCGGCGGCATGGCAAAGCGCCAGGATTTCCGAGACCTCGGCCGTCGAGGCGGGACGCAGCACCAGGTTGGGCTTTGGGCCCAATTTGTCAGCAACGTCGGTGAAATAGCGCGGACCCACGTCGTCGCCGGCGATGAAGCCAGCTGGCCCCACGGCTTCCTTGAGGCGATCGAAAAGCTCTGACACGGAAGTCTCCCCAAAACTGACATCGTACTGATTTGGCGCTGGCTTTCGCCCGATGATCGGTGTTCGGGCTGGTTGGCGCAAGACTGCCTTTGACGTTTTCGTGGCGGCACGAGGGCGTTATCTTTGGGGCGGAGGGGGAGGGAGTATCACGACGGAGAACGGTATGAAATTCCTGCCCTTGATCGTCTTGCTGCTTGCCGCCCTGGCCCTGGCCGCGGCACCGACCGTCGAGGCCCAAAAGGCCGGGAATTACATGGGCGGCAAAAAGGGCGGCAAGATGGGCCGCAAAGGCCGCATGAAAGGCCAGCAGAAAGTATCACCGGCCAGCCAGGAGACAACTCCGGACCCCAGTGTCATCGGCGCCTTTGCGCCCATGATGGCCAAGCTCGAGCACATGCGTGCCCGAGGCTTCATGGCTACCGGTCTGGTGGCGGTTTATCCCGAAAACGCCGACTGCCCTAAAGGTACTTCCGACTTTGCCTCCCAGACCCGCAGCGACGGTAGCCGGCGCAGCCGGCGCTTCTATCAGGGTTACCACGGCGGCTACGACATTCCGGCCGCTGAGGGCACGCCGCTATTGGCCATCGCCGACGGCACCGTGGTGCACATTCATGAAGGCGCCTCTATAGGCGGTTTGGCGCTTATCCTGCAACACGCGCCCGCCGATACCGGTCTGCCGGTCTGGACCTACACCGAATACAAGCATCTGCGCGAGCTGCCGAACCTCGAGATCGGGCAGCGCGTGCGTCGGGGCCAGCAAATCGCAATGTCCGGCAAGACCGGCACCCAATGTGGGCACTACGGTGCCGCGGGTTTTTCCCATCTGCATCTGACGGCATTCTTCAGCAAGGTCGGCGAGTTTAAGATCAAGCGCATGCTGATACCGGCGCAAGGCCAGTGGCTCGACCCACTGGCGCTTTATCGATCGTCACCCCTCGATTCGGCGACACTCAGCAAGCTGCCGGCGGCCGAAAAGCAGGTTGCGATCCCCTACAAGAAGAGCGATGGCCGCATCGTGCCGGCCGGTAGCCGGTTGGTCTGGCCCTTCGCCTGTCGTTCACGTTAGGGCCCCGTCGAGCGCCAGCCAGACGCCGGAGATTCCTAAGAACGCTATTGTGGCAGCGATGCTGCGCAGGACGCCGATGTCGTCGTGGCTGACCACGAAGCCGCCGTCTCGGTCCCAAGACGTCTGCCCGTTCTCACGCAGGCGGTCCCAGGCAATGACCATGGTGAACAGACTGATCAGCGGTAAGCCGCAGCCCAGACCTCGGAGCCAGACTGCAAAACTGCGCCTCAAGGCATCGCTGAAGTCGACGGTGGCGCCGTCCCGCCTTTCGATTTTGATCCTGAGCAGCCATTTCCCGGGCGTGGTACCCCAAGTCACCAGCAGCATGGCCTCGAACAAAACCCAAGCCAGCAGCAACATGAGGCCCGTGATGGCGGATCGCTCGGCAACCCCCGGGAGTGCCACCAATGGCTTCGCCACGTGCAGCCCAAGGGCGACGAAAAGCGAGAAATCGGCGATATCGAGTAGGCGTGCCCAAAAACGCACCCAGGGCCGCGGCCGATCGTAGGAAAGGGTGGCGACCGAGAGCAACGGCGCCGGCTGTTGGATCTGCCCGGCGGCGGGCTGCCGCCGACGCGACAGCCAAAGAATTGCCAGGCCTAAGGCGATCGAGGCTCCGGCCGCTGCCAGCCAGACGGCGATGGGGATATCTGGCGGTGCTTTGCTGCTAACGCTGCCGGTGATTGCCTTGGCTCGTTTGATCAGGACATCTGCCTCATCTCCTCGGCCGGC
>PVBE012569988.1_pt1 | contig 37265 bp, 25 predicted proteins | sample 1631181 | NCBI WGS metagenome assembly PVBE01 (sample SAMN08397723, study PRJNA350692) | Marine metagenome, whole genome shotgun sequencing project. | isolation source: water | place: Pacific Ocean | collected 2012-04
ATAAATATAATAATAACTAAAGTAGAAAACTTTCCCCCCACCACACACTCCCCTCGTGCTTGTGCGCAGATATATATATATATTTTCAACAGCACGAACAGTTTTCAAGATGAAGATTTACACAAAAAAAAGAAGAATGCAGGATATGTCAGACATGATGTATAACAACGAGGAATACGCGTCAGGTTTGTCTAGTGACGAAATTAACAACCTTATCATGGAAGAAGAGGCAACTCGACAAAACGCGGAAAGACTTTTGCTCATGGATATCAAGGACGACGAAGAGGTTCTTCATTTCGTCGCAAATTTGGACAAGGCAGATCCAGTGACTGGAACCGTTGATTTTGACTTAGACGATACTTCAACACACATGGTAGAGTTCGCCAACAAATATAGTGCTACAAATAGTAGATCAATGGGTACTGTCGAAATGCACGAGTTGTGCAATTTCAAATGTGGAAGAAAGGAGGGTCACCCAAGGTGGAGGTGTAAGTGTGTGACTATTCCGAATACTAAACCTCTCTCTACTATGGATTTGGGCTTGTTCAAACTAAAACAATGGGAAAAAGAATTTAAGACGAGAAACATGTTAAAAAAGAAAGCTGTGGAAGCTTTTAATGAACATTGTGAGGACGTATATACAAATATGGAAATGGAACGTGCTGTTGAAGAAATAACGTTTACAGAGGAAGAGCTATTGGAAGACGTAGACTACGATGGTGATAATGATGATGAAATTGATTATCGAAATATTGATGGGATGGAATTGGAATCCAGCTCAGATGAGGAAGAAGAAATTACAGAAGTTCAACTGGACGATGATGTTGATCAAAAAGGTGAGAACACTTGCTCTCTACCACGTTGCAATAAGCTTATTAACGGTGAAGGTGTAGTGGCTAAAAATGATGTTTTTAAAACTAAATATTGTTCTGAAGAATGTTTGCAACGTTTTGAACAAGATTCTCATGAGGTTTTTGATGCTAGTGGTTCTCTGGAAGACTTGTTGGACGATAAACAGGTAAGTGATGGAGATAGTGACGGAGATAGTGACGAAGAAGAAGATGATGATAACGACGACACTGACGATGAGGAAAAATTTATCCTATATCACCTTGTCACTAATGGGGACAGTGGCTACGAAAAAGTCGAATTGAACCTCGATATTCTTCAACAGGCAGTTGGACTTCCTACTCGTAATGATTTTCCAAATATTGTAGATTTGCCTACCTGGCCAAATTGTTGCGTCGAGTCTCAAAGCCATAAAAAATGTCAATGTGGGGAATTTGTAAAAGAAAAAGTGGTGAAGTTACATAAAGAGTTACTTACTTTATACGGCACGAGACAACGTAAAAATGTGACGAAAAGATTGGAATATAACAAACATGATGCAGAATTGATGATTAACACGCGCTTGGAGAGGTTGAAGGAGCTGAAGAACGAAAAGAAAAAGGTAGAGAAAACGGTAGTGAAAAATAAAACCACAGTTAGAAGGAGAGCTGAAAAAAGAAAATATGCGTATGAGATTCGTCGTGATTTAGTATTACATGAAGATGACTTTTGTCACGACATTGAAGGTCGGCGTGGTAAATCTTTTGCTTGTCCCATATGTGGAGAGACAGCGGAACGTAAACCAAATGCGATGCAACATGCCATTGCCAAACATCATTGCACTGTTATGAGGCTTAATAAAGAGAAAAGGCTAGAAAAATTTGTTTTGAGACACTTCAAATGCATGGATGAAGACTGTAAGTGGAAAGGTAGTCACTCTTTCCCAAAATTCCAACAGCACATGAGTCGTGTGCATTGTCGTGATTTTATTACTAGCAATACATCTGATAATGAATTCTACGTACAAGGTCATGAGTCGTGCATCGTTCGACCTTTGAAGCACGGGTGTGACAGGAGTGATTGCAATAGTTATGCTCCGTGTGAGGTTTGCTCAGAAAGTTATGGATGTTCGGATATGAACTGCGGATGTTGGCTTCCACGTCCAACGTGTAATAGTAATAGTTGTAACACTTGTAAAGTTCGTGAGGGAAAGAAGAGGAAACTATCGAGATACCGGGTTGTTTAAAGCTAATTTATATTGTAAAAATACTAGATATTTATTTCTACTGACTATATATCAACGCATTGGAAATAAATAATATGAAGGGAATCAAACTAGTTTTATGTTTAATAGCAACATTCATAAGTATTGCGTTTGGCGCAAAATACTATTCTTCAACAACAGCATTGAATACCGCGGGATCCGTTGCTTCAAAAATTTCTGCACTAACACCAATCGTTGGAACTTCGCTAGCAGTGCCTAAGCTTGACGGTACCGATTGGGAACTCAAACAATGCAGCAGCAAGGACGATATTAAAGCCGCGTTGGCGAAAGATACCACTACAGAAAATGGTGTGGCAGACGGTGTGAAGAAAGGAAGCTGTTGTATCAATGCGCACCACGAAGCATGCATTCTTCTTCATGCTCAAATTAGAAGTTGTGGACATCTAGGTAAAGGTGATGATTCTGTTACCACCAATTCTACACTATGTCCACAATAATAAATAATTACATATTTAAACGACATTTATTTTATATAATATATGGGTATCGTAGTTACTAAAGCTAATATTTACAAATCTATACCAATGGACACCTCTGATAAATTTACTTCTATTAATATCCCATCTCATCCATATAAAAATGGGGTGCCTGTGGTCAATAAAGATGCGGTACACCGCAACCACTTCCGTCGAGTGCTTAGCACGTCTTCAAGAGGTGGAATCCCTTCTGGAGGAAATGCTAAAGAAGTACCAACGGCAACATGATGATTTGCATAGAGATATTTTGACATCTCTTCGTGACAAGGGTGATAAGCAGTTGATGTTACATAAGTTACGAAGAAAAAAAATAATATTGCATTACATGGAGTCTACCAGGAAGAAAATAGCGTCAATAGTGTCAAAGCAATATGCATTAGAGAATTTAAATATTACAAGGTTACAATTACAGGCAATAAAGGATACGGTTAAGGTTTTTAAAGTGTTTAACAAATCCCACAGTTATGAAAAAATAGATAATCTTAAGGACCAGTTGGAGGAACTCACTGACCAATTTATGGACGTGGAAAACCTTATCACAGAAGAGTCAACTCTTTTACAATTTGATGATAGTGAATTAGAAGAAGAATTAAATCAATTAAATGATGGTTCTTTAAGTTTTCCTGAAATCCCTATGCATGAAATTGAACTGACACCTGTAAGTTCGTCTCAAACAATGGCTGTGTTAGACCCAACAGTACAATGATCTGTGAAAAACTTCTTATATTTGTGCACAAAACTGAAATCCCTACACCACGCGTCGAATGAGATAGTATTTACCAGTAACAATAATTCTTCATCTGTTTTAATATCTTTCTTGTACAGTTTCTCCACCGTTTTTACCCCTATACCCTTTAAGTTGTATAAGCTGGATTCTGGGTGGGCTCTTAATTGTTTATATCTTGCCTTTTTTTCCTTCTTTTTTTCGACCGTGGATTGGAACGTCTCCAATATACATTTCTCCCCCAAGGTATGGTGCATAATTTTATGGAGAGCTACCGCGTCTTCCAACGCGTGATGAGCAAAGTATTTTTTATTAAACAAATGCTGATACAACAGCGGTTGCGAATAGCTTACCAATCCAGGTTTCAGTTGTCTCAGTAAGTGTAAACTATCAATGAATGTGACGTGATCAAAATCATGATCGTGACCCTTTAATACCTTTTCATCGAATGCTTTTCCGTTGTGAGCTACCCAAATATCGATACCTTCGGCTTTGTTCAACATACCACGTATTGCCTCTTCAGGGCTATAGATAATTGATTAAAGCTGTCTTCATCTTTACGAATGTCATTTTTTGCTTTTATTTCATCGTCTTCATGACGAGCAAGTGATTGCATCATACCGTTACGAACGTGTTTGTTATAGCTCATAGCAACATCGGATCGTTTTAGAAGCGTAGCAATAGCTTCGGCCTTCTCTATGACGGATTTTCTTCGCAACGAGGAGGGTAGCGCTTTTTTCCCAATCAACAATTTTGTCCAAAAATGCACTGTTTTCTCCGAATTCTGATTGAGCTTCTCCAACCCATCTATGATCTCCTTTGCATTGGAGTAAAATGGCAACGGATTTACAAGGTGCTGGTACGATCTATTTTCCGTTTTAAAGGCTATTTCCAAAATTTTGGTTTGGCCGCGTGTACAACCTTTGTTTACGAAACACGTTTCCAAGTCATAACATAGATACTTCCTTACTAAATTAGGGACGCTCATTTAATGTGACAAAAAAGAGTATTTATACTACTGTTGACTCAACAAATGGTAAGATACTTCATAGGCAGTGTACTGTCACCCTATGAGAAGGAAGAGTGTGCGGAGAATGATGAAACTTTTGGATTCACTCGCCAACAAGCGGATCAGTTGGACTTGACAAACATTCCAGTTAGGATGGAACACCATCCCGACATGAAGGTGGGCCATATAATTAAAAGCTGGAGTGAGAAAGACGGTAGCAAATGGTGCTTAGGCAAACTAGATCACGACGGGTTTCAAGGCAAATTTTCACAACACGCGGTTGATAAGAATCCAGACACGGGAAAACCATACTATGAAGGACTGTCATTACAACATGCCCATATTCAACTGGCGAGCGGGAAACAAACCGGTGCGAGAAAAGAAGCCATTGAAGTTAGCTTAGTTTGCGAACCACGAAGATCTGATTGTAAGATTGCTTTTGTTGATGGAGAAGACGAACCAAAACAAGACCAAATAAAAAAAACAACCTATATATTAAAACAAAAGCCAAACAAAATGAGTACTGATAAAACCGTACCTGAAGCTACACCTGATCAAACTAAACAACCAGTAGAGAGTGCACCTGTTGAAGATGGAAAAAGTAGTATGGCCGGCGCGATGAGCAAAGAAGCTATGATGAAGATCATTATTGAACAGCAAAAAAGTTTAGAACAGAATAAAACCAACCAAAACAGCGAACTGGAGGAGTTGCGTCAGTTAAAAGCGCAAATCGAAAAGCAGAAAGAAGAGGAGCAGCGTAAGCAGGCAGAAAAATCATATGCTATGGCCAAAACAGTTGTCGATCAATGGTCCGAAACGTTGGATAAACAGGATATGTCAGACGCAACGAAACAAACTATCTTGGATGCTTCAAAAAGCCATCCTGAGCAAATGATTGAACTATTAAGAGTAGCGCATTGTGCGTCGAAGAAGTATAAGGAAACACATGAACGATTTAATGAGTACAAGAGTTTGATGGAGAAACAACAACTTTCGAAGCAATTTGATGCCGTTATGTCTAAGAAAACAATCGCTCCTGTTGAACAAACACCAGCTCGTCAAGCACCAGTCGTCCACGCCGCAAGCAAGAAAAGGAAAGTTAGTAATATGAGTGACCCTCAAATGTTTTTGAAGGCTCTATCTCAATACAACAGCTCTGGAAGTGCAAGAGATCACATGGAAGCCGTTTCTAAAATTGGTGCGCGTAAATCATATAACCGTCAATCATATTATTAAATAAAACTTAACGTATAGGATAATTTTTAGGGTGACACTTAAATTTATTTACATAAACCTTGTCCCACTCACTTATCTCTGGCATTTCACTCTTCTCATCCCAAATAATTACTGCTCCGTGACAGTCTACCAACCATAAGGATTGTATTTCTCTCTCATCGGACGTCAAATAATTGTACTGGTTGTTATTTATATTCGTGTAGTACGCTAATTTTAACTTTCTATATTTTCCATTTATCAAAAATCCTTTTCCCATTGTACTACGTTCTATTCCAACACTTTCGAAAAACATTCCCAAATTGACATCACGACCTTCGACCCGAAGTTGAACGGGTGCGCTCCATGGATGCACGTGAATAATACCACCGTTACTTGGTGATCGATCACAATGGGAATGAACACCAGTATGATACCAGCTTTTTTGGTACGCATAGTCTACGGAGGAAGGACATGCTTCTGGAGCTTTTTCGTAGGCTATTTTTTCAGAAAGGTTTCGGTCATGGAATATAACAGGCTTTCCATCTAAATATAATTTATATAGCAAATGTATATGATCACCTACGATGGGTCTTAATTTCAACGTCCAATAATTGTTTTGCCAGGTCATTGGCGGCGTTACAGAGCTACAATTTTGAGGAAAATAATCCACGTAGGAGGTGGTAAAAGGAGTGGTGGTATGGAATCGAGCCACACTAAACTTACTATCAAACACAGAACACATGCTCTGAAAACTGTTCAAATAAAAACTACGTGAAATAGGAGTTTGTATAATGTAGAAGGTGGAGATGTATATTAATATTAATATGGTCAAAAATAATGTGAAGTAAAGCTTCATGTATTTCTTTAAATAAATTCTAAATTTATATCTACTATTTTTTCTAATATCTCAAATTGGAGAACCTCTTTTCACGGAACCCAACAGCAAAGCCACCACCAGTATCACCACCATCACCGGATGAACCATCACCCTTATTCTTCCTACAGCATTTCAACCAACCACATGAAAATACGCTATCCAAACAACCAAATGCATTGTTCAAAAAGTAAGTGAATATGAACACAATTGCGACACAGACGCCAACTAGAAGAATAATACCCCATGTATCAACGTTAATATCGTGTGTGTGATCCTTTTCCATTGCAGCTTTTTCAACTGGTGCGGAAGGCTCAGCAGCAGGAGCGGCAGGAGAAGCTGGAGCAGCTGGAGCAGCTGGAGCAGGAGCAGCATCGTCAGCAGTGTTGTAACTAGGCTGTTGCAAAGCAAGGCCAGAAGCAGAGGCAGAAACGGAGCTCGTGGAACTCAAGCGTTTTCTACTGTTCAACACCTGGTAGTGGGTGATCGATCGAAGTCTACGACGTGATGAAGCGTCATCAAGATCAGTGTTTTCAGCCAACAACACAAATTTCACACGGAAAATATCGTTGGTTGCATCTGCCAAAGGCAAAAAGTTGAATCGGATACGGTCGTACGAGTGGGTATTGGAGTTATTATGACCACATTCCAACGTAGTGAATGGAACTAATCCAAACACACGGTCTGCTTTTTCTTCGCATGCAGTTCCACTGTTGTACACTGTATTTTTGCTACCACACTCGCAAAATCTCTCACTAGACAACTGCGAGCCTTCAGAGCCGTCGAAGTTCTTTTCGTACCGTTCAATGTAAATATCAGCATGTCTGATTCTCCAGTTGGCATCAGTTGCTGCCGTGGCTTCAGCAGAGGTCAACAAGTGTGAGGTGGCAGTGGTGTTGGTGATGTACAATTTAACATCCGCGGTACCTAAATCGGTTGTGAATGCTTGTGTACAATCCTGTTCGTTTGCAACCGTTGGAGAGGCTTTCAGACCAGAAGTGATTGCGTTATCACAGTCAATCGTTGCACCTGCTCGTAGGTAACCCGTTGCTTCATTGGATATACTTAATGGACATTCTACGTATTTAGTAATGATATTCACGTCACTATCAACATCACTGTTGGTGAACTCCCCACGAAGCACGAGGTCGGTCTCTGTGTGAGACAAACTGGAGTATGCACTCTCGCCAGTATCACCAGCGGTAGATTGTGCAGTACATACGTTGTTTCCATTACAACGTTCATCACAATGTGCTTGAGTAACGGTGATACAATTGGATTCCAAGGAAAAAACGTCAGATGGAGCAGCAGCAGTCATTTGTCCCACATTTACCAAAAGATTATCGGAGTCAGAGGATCCTGACGAGGTTGGTTTCAACACTTTCTTCAAGTTGGAGGCTGCCCAATAAGCATCAGATTTTTCCGTATCTTTCTGTTGTGAAGCAATGTCAATTACCAATTTGAATGAATTGGTTCCGGTACATGCTTGCCATTCGATGTCTGTCACTGTGACAGCACGCTCAAGCGTTGGAGCACGAAGGGTAGCCACGGTAACGGTTGCGGTAGCATCACGTTTGATGGTGGTGACGAATGTTCTATCCGAACAGAAATTATTGATCGATTGAGTTGCCCCTGATCCAGAGGTATATTTCAATGTACGTTTGTAGCTCATTGCAACCTTGGTGGTGATGATGTATGCATCGTTTGCGTTGTCGTCTTCAACCCTGTTCGCACAATGACTCCATTCATTCAAGGTCAATCCGTTGCTCAAGAAATGCTGTTGGTTCGCTTGGTCACCCCATAATCCTTTACTTTGTGAACTTTTGTCACATCCTTCAAATACTCCAGTTGCATTGTTTCTTACAATAGCATTTAACGAACTACAGTAACCGTAGGATACAGTAACTTCCAAATCTTCCTTCAATCCCGAACCAGATCCAACGGATTGGTTTACAGCTTGGTAAGAGGTCATACTGGATAAATAGAATGCTTTTGCCGTTACCTTATTACTCACAAGATCATAACCTAGGGTAAATTCGTAGGTAAGATCAACCTCATCTCTAGCTTTTGCAGTGGTTCTAGAACATGGTATTCTTAGGTCGTACACAGCAAAGGTATCGTTCTTGTCTTTAAATTGCACATCAAGGAAGCCAGTACAGTCAGGACTTGAACGGATGGTATGCTCTTTCGCTGCGCCGTTTATAGACGAAGAAGTAAACAACAATTCGTTATCATTGGCTAGTTCACTACAGTCGTTGTTGGAATCAGACACTTTAGCAGCATCACATTTGTTGGAATCAGCATCGTAGCCCATCATGGTGTTTGTGCCAACAATGTCGAACATTAATACTTGAGTTGTGGATTCGGTGTATTTACTGATGGACATCGTGATTGCTGCCCCTGCTTTTTCAACGGTAGCCAATTTACGACGCAAAAGTGATAATTCGGCGTCTCCCACTAGGATTCTGCGTCCATCGACCTGAGTGATCTCTGCGTACACGGCTCCAGTACATGAAGTACCCTGACCACAATTGGATTTCTCAGCAGCAGATTTAAAGAAGATGATGTTGGACTTCTTCGCGAAGTCTTCATCTTTTACTACGATACGACACTTGTTGTAAAATAAATCGTTGGCGGCTGTCAACATGTCATTGCTCATGGTGTAGACTTTACCCTTCCCGTTGCTTGCGCACGAAGCGGCAATGGACAATCCGGACTGACCAGTGTTTTGTAGTTTTTTCGAATCGTCGGTAACAACCAAACGAGCCGTACTCAAAAAGTCAAATTCAGAGTCGTAGTCACCGTAGCTCGTGGTGCCTTCAATCTTTGGTGTAAAGAATTCACCTAGAACATGGCCATTGGCGTGCTGTGGATCGTACCCACCGTCTGAACCACAGTTTCCTCCGTTAGAGTCACAATTTGGTAGACGCAATGCTTTGCCATTCTCCACACCACTTCCAACAGTCTCAGCAAAGATGTTGTCTAGTGAAATGCAAGTGGTTCCACCACCAGCTACACAACCACTACTGAGTTGTTGCACATCAACATCAACGGCAACATCAATTTGCGGATCGTTGTTGTTTGTGTAACCTTGTATAGCCAAGCGGTTGGCGCAGAGCTGGCATCCGACGTAACCCTTCTTCCAGTGCTCAAGTCCACCATACGTGGCTTCGTAGGTCCCTTCCAATTTATACTGTGCGAAATTACGTCCGTAGTAGTCACCGGCGAGGGCGCATCCAGAAGCAGCCAAAGAAGCTCCAGCGGTTTGTCCTTTCTTCGTACAGTTACCAGTCTTGTAAGAGGAAAAAGCCAACGGCACAGCATTGACACCAGCGTTCAAAAAATTATTTTGCGATGCGTCGTAGAAGTTGGCATAATCACTGTGAATTTCCAACCCTTCTTTGATCAAATTGAAGTTACCAGCAGCTTGTAGTAAAACTTCTACACCGGATTGACTGTTGATCAAATAACGTTTGTCCATTACATTGAGTTTGTAATCAATTTTCAACTTTCCTTTGTCCGAAGTGGAGGTGCTGTAAATGATACCGTCAGATGACGATGGTTGAGACAACAATGCATGAGCGGTTGTCAATGATGGATCCGACGGAGAAGTCCCACTGGTGACACCAGCAACCGTTGGATCACCTGGAACGAACCTCATTGGCACTTTGATAATCTTCGCTGCTTTCTCACCTAATTCTAGGCTAGCATCTTTCTTTGTAAATGTAACCTGTGCATACCCATATCCCAAATACTTGTTGTTTTGTGGGACGTAATGGCAACTTAATTTCTTTTGACCAGCGTTTGCTACAAAAGAGTTTGCTGTAAGCGTAACACCATCCATACCAGCAGTAGCTAATGTGCCACTAGACATTTTAGTACCTATATTTCCAGCGTACGTTACGGCACACTCTGTGTCGTAATCGGCTGTGGTTTCATCGTCTCCTAGATACAAGTGTACCGCGTGCTCAATGCACCTCCATTTCGCCTCGGTGGTAGTTGGAGCAGTCGCGCTAACTGTTGATAAGTCACAAGAGATTGCATCACCGCTGGACGCTAATTGGGTTTCGGCGCGGATAATCTTAGAGGCGGTGTAATCAAAAGCGGTAGCGCCTTGATGTTCAGCCAGGGTGAACACCGTGCATCTACCTTTACCCGTTTGACTTCCCTCTACGCACATTGCGCCACCTGGACAATTGTCCAACTTAGGTGAATTTGCGTCAGAAAGGTCTTTTACTGTACATGCACTTAAAGTGTTAGAGGAGGCATCAAACATACGTGGTTGAAGTAGCGTAACTGTTGCCCGTTGCGCAAATGCAACTGAAAACAAATATAATAATACGATCAGAACTTTATTCATATTTTAATTTGGAACGGTTCATATAATATACAGAAAAAAAATTGTTTCGCAGCGTTTGTCGTATATAATGAAAGGTTGAACAAACATATGGCAAATATTAGATATCACCGGGTAAAACGTGTGATTGTGAAATCGAAAGGAAGGAAAAATCGGCATTGTCGGTTTGGTACCGGATGCATTCATGGATTTTCGTTTTGTTCCATTATAGTGGCTATCATTTTTATCGTAGCGCTGTTTTTACTGCTTCTCTTTTTTTTCCTTCAACCGTGTTCTTCTGATTTAGATTGTGCCGTTGACAACCCATGTAGTATAGATTATTGTCGAAGCAATTTCTGTAGGCATGAATACATAAAAGATTGTTGCAACATCGACAACGATTGCGATAAGACACAGTGCTACAATTCGTTTTGCAACAAAAATACCAACAAGTGTACCGTCACAGCAACGCAAAACGGGACGGATTGTTCGGATCACAATCAATGCACGGCCAACGATAAGTGCCATAATGGTGAATGTCTTGGAAACATGTTGAACTGTGATTTTAATCAGTGTGCAAATGGTCAATGTTATAAAACAAGAGGCTGTGTCTACACAAATAAGATTGATGATACACCGTGTGATGACAATGATAAATGTACACAGGGTGACGCGTGTTGGAATGGATTATGCACCAGCGGTATTCCAAAAGATTGTAGTCATCTAAGCGACGAATGCAACGCCGGTATGTGCAACTCTGCCGACGGGCAGTGCGTCCTAGTTCCCAAAACAGATGGTGTGTCTTGCACCAAAACGTTGAACACCTGTGAAGAATCAAATCCGGTGTGCAAGTCGGGCCAATGCACAGCTGAAACAAAAACTTGTTTCGATAATAATCCTTGTACCGTAGATGCATGCGTGGAAAATATAGGGTGTATGATACAGTACAATTTTTCTTCCGGTACCTGTCTCCCGGGGTGCCAGGAAGATTCTCATTGTCCAACGTCTTATATATGCCATGATGGAACTTGTATTGACATTCCACCAGATTTAAATGTGAATGTTAGATTTATTGATTACGAGATACAGAATTGTACCAGCAGTGGTCACCGTCTTTTAATGAGTTTTGTCATGGACGCTGGAAAAGATGTTTTAGTATCCGACACTTATTTTCGTGTCATAAAAGAAGCAGGTGATATTACTACTGCTACAACACAGCCGTTGGGGTTCATTGATGAAGTTTTAAATTTGGACTCCAATCAAATAAGTAACGATACTTCTAGGTCAGCGTTTACATTAACAACAGCATGTCAAAGTGTAACGTCAACGAATTGCAACAGTATTTTTGCGGGAAGAAGCTATGAGTTCGATTTGAAATTAACACACTGTACGTCAATCAACACAGAACCATTTCAAAATTGTATAGACCCAAACATTCATGTGCAAGCAAATGTTGAAGTCTCTATATCGGATTGTGGAAACTTTAACGAACAGCAGATTCTATATACCTATGGAAGTGGAGTGTTGTATCATAACGGCACCAAATACGTTGGAATGAACCCGACGAATAAAATTGATATTCGTTTTAGCACCGGTGAAGATACGAGAATATATGCTGGTATAGAGACAAATGTTTACCACAACACCCAGTTAGTTGCCAATTTGTACTCCGTACGTTTTTGTAGTCCAAATAATCTTCATCACCTATCAAATTGTGTTACGGGGCAGCAGGGGTCATCCTATTGTCCTTACACGGGTTGTTTTGGATGGGAAAGCACCTATGACTCGCCTCTGAAGCACCATGTGGATCTGATGCAAACAGGCTATATCACAGCTCTAGCAAAGAGTAACATGTACAACAGTTATGGATGTTATTTAGATGGAGTGTACTACGGTAGTGATATTTTAAAGTGTGAACAAAATCCCATGTGTCCAACGGCGTGGTGGCCACACGTTATGGACGATGGTATTTCATTTACAACAGAATGGATAAAAACACACCCTGAGTATACTGATGTGGAAGAGACGTTAGTTGTTGATATGGTATATAGGATAACAGCATGTACACACACTCTTCGTAATGTAAATGAAGAATTGCACCAAATTAGTACAATAAAATTATTAAAGTAAAAATAAAGAAGATACCCCGATGCTCATTTTTCGTTGCGCCACTTTTGTATGTTCTATTTCCTACCGTACACTCCACCCCTAATTTTGCCAATATAACGCCTTCCTGATGTTCTAAATCTAAACATTTCATAGGGCTAATACTAGGATACATCAAATGGTCGTAATAATTATGGTGTGAAATGCTACTCCCTGCACTGTAATAATACGGATGGTATAATTGAATGCCGTCTATGTACAACCCATATCCTGGAAATCTTTCGGTTCGTAAATTACAACTGTTGTTTACACTTAAAATGGACGTATTGTCTGAAAAGCGTATCACGGTATCGTACAATCTAGGATAGCATACACCAAATGAACTGTAGCCTACTATCCATTGGTTATTATATTCACGAACAGATCCAGCAAAAATAATTCCATGCAACAATTCATGCTTCAACACCGTTCTCAGATCGTAACGATAAGAGATGTTGGCACACTCCTTCTCGACAAACCATCCATTTGGAGGATTGGGGTTGAAGCCTATGCTCATATCGTTTCCAGTACCAGGTGTTGAATCCATCTTTTTTTTCATGCTGTCGTAAATTGTCGAAACCCATAACGCGTTGCTGTTTAAATATAACGTTTGAGATGCAAATGCCAAAACTGATGTATTTTCAATCGAGTAGTCAAAAAAAATGTTAATACGTGGCTTTGAAGGCAGTGATGGACAACTTGTGACCAATTCAGCCCACGTTTCCTCCGCTATCTGTGTTAGGTTTATATCGGCTGCTGAGGTGACATGATCAACATGCATGTTGCTTATCATTTCCCATTCCGATGAATCGCTATTTAAAAATTGAACCTCGCCACATGCCAAATGCAAGAACAAAAGTATGAGCAGAATAAAAAAACGCATATCCTATATATACACCTTCAACCAATATATATATGAATGTACTTGAAATTTTTCTGTTAGTTTTCTCATTTTTACCCCATGTTTTAGGGTTGTGTTCTATTCGTGATCTTTCTCAATACGGCGGTCCTTGCCATTACAACAAAAGCACGGGTATAACACTAGGCTCGTATAAAAATCCAACTACAGGTTATGTTAATGGTACAGGAATATACGTGAATAAATTAGTAAAAATATACAACGGCCCCGGCGACCAAGCGAGTGATCATGGACCAAATCCAGGATTTATAAGCAGTGTATCACCCTACCAGTTGAATTTAGAAAGGCATGAAAATGTAACCACTTACAATACGTGTTCTAATTTACCCTATGGTAGTGTAGAAGAATGGAATTTAGCTCATAATGATGGGAACCGTGTGGATGGTGATCACTACATCATACATGTAGACCAAAATGCAACTTCAACCTACGTGTGCACACCAATGTACCTACAGCGATGCTTAACGACTGCTTCGGGATTCACACAATATGATTTAACTGCTACGTCACAGGCCACCTGCTCTGGTTTATATGTACTTTCTGTCGCTATGTCTATATGTGAGTTGGAGGTTGGCGTTCAATGGACAATGACGGGCTATGGCATAACGCAATTACGAGGCAGTGTTGTAAATGATACTAACACCCTCACATTAGTTGTAAAAAATGCTGAATACCGCCATATAGGTCAATTTAATCAAATACCGTTTAGTCTTCCTGCCACGAATTACAACGGGAGACTCGTTAGCAATGCTTTTACACCATATTATGGACCTCTGTACACTGAAGTAACACATTACAGTACAAATAGTTTAACCATTTCGGAATCAACCGTGTTGGACGTGGCACTCAAAACATCCAAACCTTGTGCATTATATTGTGTAGGAAATACGTACTGGTTCAATTACACCTGTTTGAATCACACCATGATTAACAAAGGTGAATGCCAAGGGGGTGTTTTCACACAAGGCACCAACATGACCGACAGTAGCTGTGTTGAATGTCAAGGCAGTTATGATGTAAATAATGTATGTACTGGTTATTCGCATGCCGATTGTATTGGTGGGGTGTTTACGTTAGGCACCAACACGTCAGACACCACATGCGTTGAATGTAGCAACAGCTACGAAGTGAATAACAACTGCGTGGGGTATTCCCATACAAACGTGGCATGTGTGGGGTCAAAATTTACACCAGGTACCAATACGACCGATACGACGTGCGAACCGTGCCCATCTTACCACCGTGAATCGGATGATGGACTATCATGTGTGCCCTGGACTATGAAAAATAGTTCTGAATGCGTTGGAGGTACGTACACGAACGGTACAAGTACAGCAGACAATATTTGTTATGAATGTTTAACAGGAACATATGAAATTGGTAATGAAAATAATTGTACTTCATGGTCGTATCAATCGTTTGCACAATGCCAGGAAATTAGTCGGAGGCATATATTTCACCCTGGGTCCAATTCGACCGATTCAATTTGCATTGAATGTCCAGTTGGTCCAACTTATGCATTTGAGAATACATGTAGAGATTGTAACGGTTTAAAGAATCATTTTAACGCGGAGAATTGCTGTTTTGGAATGAATCAATTGGAAATGCCTTACACTTTACTTCTCCAACCTTTCCGAACAGTCTGTCAGCAGATTATAGATAGATGGAAAATAGATTGTAACCAATTATGTTTTGTTTAATATTTGATATTTTTATATTGTGTACTTCTAATCACGGTATTCGACTCATTCAAACCTAACCATTCTTGCATTCTTTTGCGTAAATCTTCCAACTCTACTGATTCTTGTCTGGTCAACGCCTCTTTATTAAACAATTTCAACATGCCTTCTAACTGTCCAGTCGTATCAATTTTATGTTTATCAGTTGGCTGGTTTGTCATGAAATAGTATGTCCCTATTAAGTTTCCTAATAAAATTGCTGATAAAAACCAAACGTTTCCACCAACCATCAATAAAAAGTTTGCGATATGAAGGACGAAGGAAATGAGTGTGTATCCCATCAACTTCCATACAAGCGCCGCGCGGTCATCTGAACCAACGGGTACGTTCAACGCTTCTCTACTTGCTTGCGAATTTTTTACCCAAATCCAGTTGCGAGCTAGTTGAATAAGAAAGGAACTGCCAACAAAAATCCAAAACCATCCAACTTCAGTACAATCAGTCAATATATTAATGTTGTAAAACCAATCATAATCTTGTGCACACGTAGACATTTCTAAAAAAAAAGCTTCTTTATATATGAATTAATTCTACAACACAGCGCAACAAGCGTCCAACACGATACATGCTGTTGATCTCGAATTTTCCAAACACCACTTCTCCCTCTTCAGGAATTGTTTCACTACTGTACCAAACGTAATATTTATTGGGGTTTTCTTCCTCCCATGTAGCGAACGTTCCTACGTTGTAATCACTTGCCTTAATCCAGCTTCTTCCCTTATTGTCTTTATAAACATTCTCTCCAGTGGGGCGTTTTCTAGGCACTTGTACAATGTACCTACGCTGTTGAACGGATTCAGGATTTGGAATGTATCGTGATCCCATCAAAATTTTAGAGAGTGTAAGCCTCCCTTTAATACTTGTTTTTCCTTTTTTGGTAACGGAGGAGCGATCTGTTTTAATGGAGGCTTCTTTACTTTTTCTAAATACGTAATGTTTTTTGTCACTGACGAATTATCTTTCTTCTGTATGAGAGCAAACAAGTAATTAAGTTGTATAACTCTGCCTGTGATTTTTGTTTCATCTTCCATCCATTTTACCGTGTCTCCAACTTGTATGTTTTGTCCTAAGAACACGTGAGCGGAGATGGTGCGTAAAAATCCAGTACCAGCGTTCAACGTCTTTCTAGGAATATCTTCTAATTTAAGTGGGGTGATGAACTTACTGTAGGGTGCTCCAGGGTATGCCGAACCTATTTTCCATTCACCCCAACCTTTGCTTGTCTGCTCCGCATTGCACATAGCTACCCTAGAATGATGATCGTTCTTCCCACTCTTAAAAATACCAGTTTGATAGCACCAGCTGACGCCAGCCATGCGAGCAGCTAAGTTTACACAATCGCCAAAAAAATCAGTACGGTTGTATTTTTCAAATGGCTCAATATCGGCCAACATATTTAATTTTCCTGTCGAGGTTCTGCTACCCTTTCCACCAGCGGTGTAACAAATGCCAATGGAACTACCCGTTGGTAAGTGCGAACATATTTGAAGGCATTTGGTCCACACGTCAGATGGCTTTGGTGTTATGCTATACACCCATCCTGTGTCGTTTTTATTTCTGTTTCTGCTCCATTTTATATCTAAATAAAACATAGAGTCTGCTGACCGCTTCACTTTGACAAGGCGTATGTTTGGAAAATCCTCTTGCATCGTTTCCTTCGTTTGATCGTGTACCTGTTTAAACTCGTTGACCATTGGTTGGTACAAATGTGGATCACGTTGAACATCGTCCCACTGGATGTGTAATTTGTAATGAACAAAGATCATGTAGCCATTCACTTTCTCTTCCGTTGATCGTACACGATCGTAGACAGGTATGGTATATGCAAGCCTTTCTATCGGAACCGGAAGCGTTTCACTTTGAATTACCATGTCAACCTCAAATCTACTATTCTCATCCGTAGTTGATTCGATAATAACTTTTGCGTTTTCTTTAGTAAGACCTATTCCGTCCTTGTAAGGGGCTCCCTTCGCTTCGGCACGTTCACTCTCCGCAATAACAGACTCCCAATAGCTCGTGTATACCCAATTATTTTCATATGACTTATCCCCCTTAGTAAACGATTCCAGTTCATACTTATATTCTATAGGTGCGATATCACTAAACGCAACTCCAACTCGAACAAACACAGCGTTGTAAAATTCTTCGCTCATGACGAATGTAAGGTTGTCTTTGTCCCATATATTCTCTATTACTTTGTCTTCGTTCTCCATTTTTAAGATATTCATGTCCCTACCTGTTTTGTAGACGTTTTGTAAGATATGTCCAACCTTTTTCACATGTTTGATCAACTTATCCTGATCTTCACATTGGTAAAAAAAAGTATATGCATCTCCCTCTGGACTGTTTGGTAACTGTTTTTGTTTTATGCCTTCTGTTTTTGTTGTCTTAAATACATATTCTGTGACATTGTTTGTACGTTTTACCGCATTCTTCATCCATGCGGGAAAGTTCATCCATAGTGTTGAACTTTTTTTGATGTCGGTGCTTATTGCCCCAAAGTACATTTAGTGAAGGTAAGAATTCATTTATAGTCAAAAACCTTAGATAAACATGAGGTATAAGTATCCGTTGCTGACTTGCAAATGAAGTTTGTGATATTAATTAGTATTGTCATTTTTGCATGTCTTACGTTTAGCATCAACAGAGAAAAGCTCACCAATCGTTACCACATGATTATGGTGAAGAACAGAGGGTTGCGTTCTACCGTGAACAAGACGTTGGAGAAATTAGAATCATTATGTGGTCGTTATGACTCTTGCGTAAAATACGTAAGGAAGATTAATGATGTTAAAGCAACTCCTAAAACGCCAACAGCAGATGCGAATATTTGTTGCCAGGCAGATACACCGTTGTGTAAAGCGTGTCATGAAGGCATTAGTGTAGAGGAATATTTGAAGAAACATGAAGCACATGTACCTAAAATAACAATGCTTATTGTAAATGATATGAAACACAAAGAGAAGTATAGACTTAACACAAAAAATTTAAATGAGTATGCCAAATCAAATAATTATGTATTTGTAGAAAAAACACCAGGGGATGAGGAGCGATGTAATGACGTAAAGAATTTCTTCTTTAAAAAGCACTGTATTGTTTATTATTATATGGTAGACAGTGTAAATAATAACGGATGGATATTCGTGCTCGACGGTGATAATTATGTACGAAATCCCAACACAAATATTAAATTAGAATCATTTGTAAAAGACAAGAAAGATATCATGTATTACTATAGATTTCACAACAACGAAATAGCTGCTGGAAATTACGCTATAAAAAATACACAGTGGTCTCAGGATTATTTAAAGGCTTATTATGAACTACATAACACTTACAAAGGGTTCAATGCTGATAATGGAGCCTTACATTACTATCTTCTTCCGGACAAGAAGAGGTGTGACAAGTTTTACCGTAATCCGTCATCGTCAGTGACTCTTTATGACAAATATGTTGGGTGTGTACATAAGGAGTTACAAGCTGCTAATTTTCCTTTGGAAGAACATATATTCGTATACAAGCATGGAAAAGCTTGGACTTACGATGGTTGGGTGGTGGATAACAAATGGTCAAAAGACACACTGATGCACCACGCAATAAAAAAACCACGAAATGAGAATAAGTATACGGATGAGAAAGAGTTAAAGAATCTGTTGGAGAAAAGCTTAGTTAGAGAGCGAAAAAAACGCCCTAATACAGGCTGGGAATACACTAAAGATGCATGGAACGTAGGTAAAAACATAATACGACAGAATGTAGTGCTTGTTCCGATGGTATACGATCATCTGAAATTGTTTAATGAAGGTTTACGAAAACAAATAAAGGATGCAATTTCTGTTATATATATAAGTGGCATAGGACATAAAGAATGTCCAGTTATTGATAACCATTATGTCCAATGTGAAAAAGAATATAAATTGAAGGCGGTGGGTTTGAACATTCTATTTAAGTATGTAGCAAAAAAGTATCCAAAAAACACACTGGTGACTATCATGGACGCGGATGATACGTTCAGTCCTTGTACGTTGAAGCAGATTGAAATGTTTTATGCAAAACATAATCCAAAAGTATTATTTCATTCGGTATCTAGAACTGATATTGTTGATCAGAAATGCAAAGACCCACAACTAACTCATGATGGAGTCTATCTATATGATTATGCTAAAAAAACTGAAGGGCAACGGTTGCATTTGTTTGATCATGCACACCATGGACATATAACTATGGATATAAGTGTCGCGTTGGACATTAATCATAAAGCTATACCTAGAGCAGGTACAGATACTCATTTTATGCGCGATGTTATAAAGAAATATGGAAGAAAAAAGGACACTATTATGTTCACTGAGGATATTTACACAATTTATAAAATATCTCGTGATGCGTGGATGAAAACTGTTAAACATAGCAGAAAAATCATGATAGGTATACCAATGAAAAATAGGAGAGGATATGTTAAATTTCACGCTAAAATTTTAACACAGTACAACAAAATCGACAGTAAAGATATTTTTATATTTGACGACTTCTCTGACGAATATGGAGAAGAAGAACTTCGAAATTGGTATGGAAAAGACATTCATTACTTTCGATCGGAAAAAGCTTTAGGTGCTGATGGCAACACTAGATTGCTGTTTAACGAGTTTTTAAAATCAGAATACGACATTCTGTTGACGTTGGACAGTGATTTACTAATGAAAAACAACTGGAAAGAATTTATTCATGACAACATTGATGAATCAGGCGTTATATCATTGTACCACTCAAAAGCACCACATCATAAAACCACTGATTGTAACGGCAAAAGGTGTAGAAAACATTCCATGGGTAATGCTGCTGCCGTCATGACCAAGGACATTGTTAGAAACATGTTAAAAGAGCACAATAACTATCAAAATTTTGATTGGGGGTGGGTTGAATATTTTAAGAAGCATGGGATACACATGTACGTACCTCAAAACTCAATTGTAATGCATTACGGTAAGGTTGGACAAAATAATGATTGTGAGAATGTATTAGAAGTTGCAAAAAATTTTGATAGATCTCATTTACCAGATTGGATAAAATCTGGCTTAGAATATTATTTTGACAAGTGTTCGGATCCTTCAACATCATACATTAAGGATAAAACCAAAGAACTTAGTATAGATGAAACATTCAACATGTTAGAATCAGGACACAGTATATCTCGTTTTGGCGACGGTGAGATAACGTTGATGCAAGGAACAAGTATACGGTTTCAGAAACACACCCCATTGTTACAGAAAAAGCTGCTAGAAATAAAAAACGACAAAAAATTTTGTATTGGTATCGTGCCTATACTACATGGAATACCTTCCTACTTCCAGGAACACACACGACAATTTTTTACACAGTATATACCAAAGTACAGGAAAATATTTACTGAAGACTCTTATTGCAATGCTTTTATAAGTAGAAAAGATAACGTAAACGGCTATTCCAGAAAATATTTTGAAGAAAAATGGAATAAGGTCTTTGATAATAAGAACGTATTAGTCATTCATTCGTCGGAAATAAGTACGACAGACAGTAGTGTCTTCAAACGGCATTTGAAAAGTGCCAAAAGCGTCACGTACATGAGTGATAATATACCAAAAGTAAATGCATTCAGTTCATACGATACGATTATGAAAAATGCGATTCAACAAATCGATAAAAACAATATAGATATTACTGTTATTAGTCTGGGACCGACTGCCACTGTCATGGCATACGATTTATATAAACAAGGCTACACGGCGTTGGACGTAGGACAGTTTTCAGGCGATTATTCTCCAATTGATGAGAACAGGAAGGGTAATCAAAATGCAAAAAAGAAAAAGTTGCTTTTTATTATACCATTTCGCGATCGGCATAAGCATTTTCATTCATTTAAGCAACACGTAAAAAGATTAAGTTCAAAATTTGCCGTAGACGTGTACGTGGTAGAGCAAGCAAATAAAGATTATTTTAATCGTGCTTGGCTTTTGAACGTTGGGTTGAAGGAAGCAAAGTTACGCAATGTCGTTTACGATTGTGTTATAACAAGTGACGTTGACATTTTCGGCGATGTTGATTACTCATGGTGTGATAGACCTACACACATTTGCTCGGAGATGTCGTGTCATGGCAATAGTGTCCCTTATGCCGCTAACGCTGGTGGTGTTGTGACTGCAAAATTAAGTGATTGGGAAACAATAAATGGATACACGAATAAGGCCGTAGGTTGGGGTGGTGAGGATGACGATTTGTTTTATCGCTTCCGCCAAGCAAAATTATTGACAGGAAAAACGTTACGTCGCCCTGCCAAAGGCAAAGGAAAGTGTGATTGCCTCCACGATGAGGATCATACAAAGCGTGTTCGTCATCAGTCTTCGTACGCAAACATAAAAAAGCAAATAGAGCGGATGAGTCAGAATAGTAAGGAGTGGAAAACTGACGGGCTCAATAATCTGGAGTATAATTTAATGAGTGTTAAGCAAATGAATGATGATGGCTTTTCAGTAATTTGGTATAAGGCAACGTCCATGAAGAATGTTGGTAAGGTTATTATTTCTGGAAAAACGATTACGTATAAATCACCATTAATGAGATCATCTGACATTGTAGTTGGTATCTTGTCGTATGATAAGAAGAAGCGTCAATTAATTCGAGACAAATTTGACGAAAATATATATTTTATTGTCGGGAAGCAAAATGGTAATTTTGATAAAGATGAATTTGAGAAATATAATGACATTATTGTTTTAGATGAAGAAGAATCATACATGGGTGAAGACACTATATTACCCTACAAAACGCAAGTTTTTTTTCATGCAGTTCATTCGAAGGTAAAAGCATATAAATATGTATTGAAGATAGACGACGACAGTCTCGTTGATTTTGTGGCTTTAAGGAAGGAATTGAAGCGAGTAAAGCCAGCCTACTGGGGGTTTGTTTTTAAAAACGCTCCGGTCGTGCGAGATACGAAAAATAAATGGTACATATCAAAATCTACTTACGTTGATGATAATTATCCAGACTATTGTAGTGGTGGTGGATATGTATTATCACGTAAATCGATAGATTGTGTGGTCACTAAATTGGGGGATTCATTATTTATGCCGAATGAAGACGTAGCGACAGGTATTTTAGCAAAAAAATGTGAAATATATGCTACACATACAAATAAAATAAAATCAATGAAATCACAAAGTGGAACGGACTTCATCATCTCACATTATTACACCTGGAAAACGGACGAAAAAAAAAAATACGTTGGGGTTGAACTGAAGGGGGGTCTAGGAAACAATTTGTTTCAATTAGCATCCACCATCGGCGTGGCGAAACGAAACAAAGCGACCCCTTGTTACACTGGAACGAATAAAGCCGTCGAATTTGTCAATACACATATTGCAAAGTGTCCAGGCGGCCATTTTGAAAAACAGAATGAGCGTGGATACGCCACGTTCACACCCTTCGATATAGATCAATCTACAAAAATTAGTGAATATCTACAGTCGTACAAATATTTCGCAAATACGCCCCCTTTTGTCGTTAAGCAGTCGATGAATAAGTTTGCCCGTGCGTACATTCAATCACATTCAAATGCAAAAACGAATGTTGGTATCCATATTAGGCGTGGGGACCATTTAAAACTAGGTTATTTGCGTTTCCCATCGTCACAGTATTTCGAGAACGCCATGGAGTATTTTCGCAACAAATATAAAGATGTGCAATTTTTTGTAGCTTCGGATGACATTGCATGGTGTCAGAAACAGCCTGTGTTCACAGAAGCCCATATCATTTCTGAAAAACATACAGCCGCTCAAGACCTTAGTATTTTGGCAAATTGCGACCATGTAATAATATCGTTAGGTACGTTTGGTTGGTGGGGTGGGCTGCTGTCAGGTGGTGAGGTCGTCTATAATGAAGACGAGTTTGATATGAATCACAAAATAAACAAAGGCAACATTGTCAAAGACGATTATTACCCTACTGCTTGGGTGTCGGGGTTGAACAAAGAGTCTCCACAAGCGTGTGTACCTACAAAAGGCATGTGGCACGTCATGATTATTTGGGGCCACGGATTGTCAGATTATGATTCAATAATGGACATGGTTCATGTATTAAGACCATCCGTCCGCGTGTGGTTTCAAAAAATGAAGCATATCAATTCAATTGACAGCTTTGTGAAACAAGTATATAATGAAGACGTTGTGCGCGTTGGGGCGAGCCATATTGCAGCAAAAACAAAATATCTCCAAAATACCGGTGACAAAATTGGTGTTATCGTCTTGTTTGATCCGAATCCCGACCTAAAGTCGTACGGCACTGGTAAATGGAAAATTATGGCAAATAAGCGCATGGTCGATTTGAAGTGGAACATTCGCCGAAAGTTCAATCCAAATCCCACAGGAAAGTTAAAGCGTGATTCTAAAGGTGTATTTTCACACCACCATGTTGTACATGTGTCCGATACAGACGAAGGCGTTGACTCTACATTAAAAATTCTCGAGTTTCCCACAACATCAGCACTTCAGAGAACACATCGTGATTTTTTCACGCCGTGGTTCATAACCCCTCCTAAAAAATACAAAGTGGAGATGGTCAAAGTTTCTACTCTGAAGATTGGTTGCGGAGTGTCAGCAGGCAAGTGTGTAAAGGGTAGTTCTGTTAAAGTGTCTGATTCGCCACACTACGCATTTGCAAGCGGTGACGAAGACGTTTATGCATCCTACTACACAAGTGGACGCTTAGCTGGCGTGTTGACGGATGACCACACAGTGGAATCATTTCACCAACTTCAGAAATCATTTGATCCCAACAAGTACCCAAGTTGTATGTGTGGGTACGACGGGGTTCAACGGAAATCTATGATATTGATTGACAAAAATGGCCGCATAATGGACGGAGCGCATCGCGCATCGATTCTACTCGCTAACGATATCGATTCACGCGTTCCAGTGGTGCGCATGGGGGTGGAGGGTCAACGGGTAAAGTCGTGTCAGAGGAACAATGGTATAATAACAAAAAAGTTGAATTTCAAATCACAAAAAGGTCAGGATGCCTGGATTTACAATATTCTCAATGAATGGTCTTCAAAATCTCCATATGGTTCACAATGGAAGGGACGCTCGCATTTCTATGTAGACCTAGCCGCAAATGATCCTTATCACTTATCATCCACCGCGTTTTTTGACAAAATTGGATGGGAGGGTATTTGTATAGATGGTAATTCAAAATACACTGATGCTATTAGAGCTAGTAAACGCACTTGTGCGGTAGTAGAAGCTATTGTGGATGCTTGCATGGGAAAAGAGATACAATGGGCTGACAATGGAGTTCTTGGTGGGATTGTTTCCGACGAGACTGACAATAAAAAGGCGTCGTCTGGAACTAAAAAGGGAATCTCAACAACATTGGAACATATTCTTGACTTAAATAATGCGCCACGAGTCATTGATTTTCTAAGTTTAGATGTTGAAGGTTCAGAATTCAGAATAATGGAACATTTTCCATTTGACAAGTATTCCTTTCTTACCATCGCGATTGAGAGACCACCTCCGTGGTTAAACGAATTACTATTTAAAAATGGATACCTTTTTGCGGGTTTATCTAGTGACGGTTTTGATAGTTATTATGTCAACCAACTGCTGAGCGATGTAGTAGATCCCAATATAAAATTTCACCAAGTAGAAAATAAGTGTATAGGGAAACCGGGAAGCAAATGCGCATGGCCAAATACAGTGCCATTAAAAACTGTATGTTCTGATATAATTTCATTGCCACAACAAATTGCGATGACGTGGATTCAAAACATTCAAAAAACGACTCGTTTGGCCGTGTTCAAATATGCGGATAACTTTCCTGACAATCTAAAGTCTGAGAACGATGTTGATGTACTCGTGGAATCTATTACGAAAGCTATTGATGCCATTCGTCGGGCACCTTTTGGAAATAACATTCGGGTTGAAGAGCTCCATGATGCAACTCAGGCCCATGTGGATTATATGCGTGAAAATGAAATTGTTATGCGTCTAGATTTATACGAACAGTTTTCGTTTCCAGATGTATCGGAGCGCAAAGCGCCTACACCAGACGATATTTTTAAGCAATCAGTTACGGTAACTTCTGACAAAGGATGGGTATGGACACACACGTCACTTGAGCACGAGTGCCGCCTTCGTTGGATGGAGTGGGCACAATGGCACAAAAAACGTCCCGACAAAATCAAACATTTGAAGTGGATGGAAAAACACGGTTGTAATCATAACATAGGAAGAAATGTTGAACAAAAAGGTAACAAAATTGTGCCAAACGTCATGTGTACAATTGAAGTCCCCAAAGGTTCAACCATTAAGTACGAAGCAGGTGGAATGTCGCGAACGCTGGCAAAGCCAATGATTGCCAACTACGGTTTTGTGCCGAACACGTTGGTGTCGGCAGAACGACGATGGGATGGCGGGATGTACGGTGACGGAGACCCATTGGATTGCATAGTCGTTGGGGACGCTCTCCCTGTCAACACCACCACGCGCATGGATCTACAAGGTGTGCTCAAAATGGAGGATCACGGCAAATTTGATTGGAAACTCGTTGGTCGTCGTGAGGATCACTTGCCACGCTCTGACCTGTCCCGCACGGAGTGGGATGAATTACAAACGTGGTTTGCAACCTACAAAACGATGGTTAACATTCGTGGATTTGGTTCTCGCAACGACGCATTGACGCTTTGGGACCATACGAAAATAAAATATATATAACATTTTCATGTACACACATGCTTGTATAAATATAAGTTATCCTATTTCCATATGTATGGTGACTATCCATACAGTCTATTCCTAAACACAGCGTACTTGTTTGTCAACTCCCTATACACCTACTCATCATGGGTGTACAAGGGCGCACCATCCATTCAACTTTTACTCCAATCCATGTTTAAGATTGTCTTCGTCACGTGCATTTGCAAAATGAAAACCGGGACCGTACCGAAACTCATCTTATACGACAAATATTTGATTATGTCAGCTATACTCTTCACTTGCTCTAGTTTTTGCACATTTAAAATATGGAATTTTTATGATATGACTCCATATGTATACTCAATGGGTGTAGCTCCTAATCTATTGTTTACGGACGTATTGCAGAACGGGCGTAACTTTCATCTGCTTTCACTGTTGTCATTATTGGCATGGAGATTCGTCCCAACGGGTACATTGCCGTTGTTTTTGACGAAATGTATACTATCGTCGCTCGCATCATATATGTCATCTTTAGGGTTAGAGTTCAAACAGTCTTCAGGGTTTGAAAAACGAAGTTCAAAAGTAATTAGTTTTTCGCTCATTTCGGCCGTGATACCAATGTTTTGGTTATCCACTACAAAATTACCGAACAATCAATTTTTGGAATATGTCCACGCGATGTTAGGCGCCGCCAACGGGTTGTTCACCGCGTTTCTGTTGTCATACAATGGCGCATTGGTCAAGGTGAGCTTGGCGTCTATTAAAGATATCCTATTTTTATGGTTACAGCATGAATATTTAACGTTCTGGTCAATCGTCTCTATGGTGTGTCAGTGCGCCGTGGCGTCAGTAGTATCTATGCGTCGTGATACCTCCAACCCTAAACCCTTAGAAATAGAACCAGAGGAAAAAGTTTAATTTACAAAGTAGTATACAACTTATATTTTATACGGGTATATTAACTTTTTTTACAATCATTTTTGTCGCTTCTTTACGATTTAGAATCATCAATCCAAATAAAATAAACGCACAACCTAAAATTTTATTCCTTCCAACTTTCTTACCCATATACATATCTATCACGTTTGTTATGACGATGACAGACGGTTGGACAATTGGAATGAAGTCACTCGGGTTTAGTTTTTTACACAATAACATAAAAACGACTGAAGAAAGAAATGTTCCAAACACACTAATAAAAAACCATCGATTAAAGGTCGGAAAAAACATGTCACTTCCAGCCACTTTGTATCCCCTCAAGGCATTCAACGGTAGTATAGAAAGCGACTGCCAAAATAATATTTGTGAACTAGTAATCGAAAGCATTGCCCACTTCTTAAAAAAGGGTGCAAAAGTCCATAATAATATAAGAAATAAAATGTTTGGTTCCATTTGAAACGAGACAACTTCTCTTTATACTACAAAAAAAAGGGAGTACAAAAGTCTTAAACAATATAACAAAATGATAAAGATCGCTGTGGTTGGAGATACGGACGTAGGGAAGAGTAGTTTAGTTAGTCGATTTGTAAATAGAAATAAAAAGCCAGACACAGATCACACCGTTGGGGTGGATGTAACTGTGACAACCATACATGTACATAATATTATTTACCACGTGAAATTTTTTGACTTGAGTGGTATGTATGGATACGACTCTTTATATGATCAATATCTTCAAAATGCGGAGTCGATTGTGGTTGTATATGACGTGACTTCCTATAAAACATTCGTACGAGCAAAAAACTATGTAGATAAGATCATAAACATGCATGGGGCGGAGTATCCTATTTTACTTGTAGGTAATAAGATGGACCAGGTTGCCCGTAGACGTGTGGATATGTCAAAGGCGTTGGGGTATGTAAAGGGAAAAGCAAATACTTTCTATATTGAAACCAGTGCTGAACACGGAGGGAATACGACAGACTGTTTGAAAATGCTTGTAAGTGAAGCATCTCGAAACAAAAAATGTACAAAAACTTCATTTTTAGAGGAAGAGAAACCAAGCGGGTGTGGCATAGTATAAATTACTTACATGTGTTACCAAATGGACATCCTTACCAACTCCACAAAAATGTCTGAATTCGAACAAACACTGTTGGACAACCTGGAAATAGCTGTGTGGGTGATTGCAGGAGTAGCTATTTGTGTAGCATTATCATGTATGAAAAGTTTCTGTGAGAGCATTGTTTATGCTTTTAAATGTATATACTACATCATGTGCTGTAGATGTTGCTGGCCACAGCCTTACAAAAGGCAACGTGACTGTGACGAGTATGGTATTTAAATAAAAATATGATAATAATAATATGAAGGTACTTTACTTATGTGTACTTCTTATTCTTTCTATATGGGTCTTAATAATGGTTGCTTTTTTCTCTTGTTCAACAGCCATGCAACAACCACCAGTACAACAAACACCAGTTGAAAAAGATCTCGTGTATGTCTGTGGACTATCTATGGCTCTGGAAAAAGATGAAAAATTGATAAAACGAATACATTCAATTGTAAAGCCAGACAAAATTTTTGTTGTGACAAAAAAAGTATCACGAAATTTACCGATCCCTGTAATACAGATAAAGGAACCTCAAAATTTACCTAAAATACGTATCGATCGAATAGCAAGTTTGAGAAATTACTGCTTAAAAAAAATTCAAAATTATAATTTGTATATGAAAAATAAAAATGACTGGAAGAACATTAAATTAATATGGGTAGATTTGGACATGCTAATACCAGATAAAACGCTTAGAGTTGTGAGAAGTGAACTTACACACAATTCAACGTATGATGTTATCTGTGCAAATGGGAGAGCGAATTTTGATGACAAGATTTACTATGATGTTTCAGCTACTATTTTAAACGACGGTACTTTTGCTTATTTGACACAGTGGGTTGTACACCCTAAATTAAATAAGCACGTAACGTTTACTCTTATAAATGGTGTTTTTCCACTAGAAAACAATGAAAAGAAGTACACGCCAGTTAAAAGTTGTTTTGGAGGATTGACTATATACAAATTCCCAATCCAAAACTGTAGGTATGAATTATCTAAGAATTTAGTAGACAAATTTTATGACAGGTACAAATATAACGACTATGGCAAGGTCAGGATATGCGAACACATCCCGTTCAACCGTTGTTTACAAAAAAGAGGTGCTAGACTTGCTGTCAACCTTGATATGAAAGTGTTTTGGAGTGGACGCTAGTATATAAGCTGTAAATTATCATAATAAATGTCTACCGCCTTCTGGTTAAATTTGATTGTGTTGATACTAATTTATGAAGATTATGCCCACTCTAAAGATGTAGATCAATGTTCTTGTACTGACGTCTGTGGGGAGAAGAATAAGGAGTTACTAGGGCAGGGTACGTGGAGATTACTACATGAAATGGTAGACAATGTAGAGCGAACCGATGAGAATGAACAATTATTTAAGAATTTTGTGTTAAGCTTAGAGCACCTTTATCCCTGTGCTGAATGTAGAGCACACATAAAAGAGATGAAGTTAAGTCGTGATACTATTGAAATGACACCGCAATTTATGTGCGAGTTTCATAATAAGGTGAACAAACAACTAGACAAAGAACTGTATAACTGTGATAACTTTACTAAATATTTCTTATATTAATTCAGACCTTCATAAAAGGTCCGTAGTATTTTAACGGTCCATTACGATTTAATTAAAAAATTACAAATATCACATTCTGACGGTGGGTGGTAGTTTATTTTTTCCAACATCTTCACCGGTAGAGGTTTAGACCGCCATGCTAAATAGGAATTATATAATGTTTCGTTTTCCGCCACCTTCAAAATATAATTTGCTAAGTTGTCTCCATAATCATCGGCAAAGATCATAGAGTGTTCAGGAATGTATTCGTAAATGGTCTTATGACCCCAATAGATAGGTACAGATCCGCTCATGAGCGCATGAAATATTTTTTCTGTATGATAGTATGGAGAGTTATCATTTTCAGCGGCAAACATAAATAAGTATTGTGCCGCATGTGCCATTTTTTGGGCACCGCTTTGCACCCAATTTTTCGTTTTATCTGTATCCCATTTCTGTATCTGTATGTTAACGTATGGTAATATTTCGCCAGTATTATGATCTCTGTCACATTTTCCATACGATGCGTATGATACACCCTTCTTTTCCAACCGTTTCAACATTTTCATTCGCTTACGAGCTCCAACCATAAAATTACAGTTTGAAATCCACGAACTCATCACCTGCTTATTTTTCTTTTTAACTTTATATGGCACAACCTCTGCTATATTTTTTGGCTTAAACGTATCAGTCATCATAGTGTAATAGCTAAAAGTCGCATCCGCGCGGTAAGACCGGCTGAAATCAAAAGGCTCATTACCAATCGATGGATACTTTCCATCTGACTCCCAAAACTGAGCTATCCACTTCTGGCTTTTACACTGACGTTTTATCCGTGTTTTATGTGGATGTGCAAAGACGAAATCTGCCTCTGTTACATTATCTGTGTATTCACAAGAAGCACAGTGTGCATTTTTCCATCTGTTATCATTATACTGTGAGGATAATTGTGTCCATTTTTTTATAACATTAGGATTAGTAGGTTTTTCTTCAATTTGTCTTACCATGTTTTCTATCTTCCTGTTAAATCTACGTAGTGACTTATTTTCTTGCTGTGCGTCATGTAATTGTTTGAACCCAAAGTTCATACTTAGTACTAGTATTATCCATATTACAAGCATAAATACAAAATATTTTGGAACGATTAAATCCATTTTAAAAACTTATTACTGTTTATATACTCACTGTACCCCTCCTTTTTTCTCGCGATAGTTCGATCCCAATGACTTCATGGTTTGGTTGTGGTTTAATCCTGAAGTATTCTTAGCAGCGTGATAATTCTGCTGTACAAAACTCTGCCATTTTGGCGCCGGTTGAACGGGTTGTCTAGTTCCATTATAATTTAGTGTACCAGTACTTATAGCATTTCCAAATTGAGCAGTCGGTGTATTATTATTCATTTGCTTTATCAGACTGCTCTTTTATATGGTTTATTTTTTGAAGGAGCCACTCATACACATCATCAGGCTTCATGTGATCGATATCCAACGTATCTTCTATTGGTAATAGATCGTTCTCTTTGATCATATACATGACGAGTTGAGAGCAGAAAAAAATCTCCGGCCTGGAAGTTGTTGGGTATGAAAAGGGTGTAAGAAGGAGAACCGCTCTTGGTATATCGTAGTTTCTTCCTAACATTTTCACGTTCCATGCTATAAGATCGTGATACTGTTCCACTTCCAATTGTAATGGTAAGGTTTCGTACACAGGCTCTTTTGGTATCTTTAAAAATTCGTCTTCTTCGGTATCTGACAATATTCTCATCGACATAACGTCACCGAATAGTATGTAAAATGCAACGGTGATATTTCCGCTCATCTTTTCTGTATTATTTAAAATGGTTTGACATATGGATGGACAATAACACTCCCCTAGTTGCATGTCGATTATAACACGCAACACAGCAACGTCTACTTCGAAACAAACTTCAACATGACATAATTTTCCGGCGCATTTATTGATAAAATTATCGTAGCACGCAATAGGGTTGGCAAAATTTATAGATACTTCCATATGTTAAAAAAATAAGTGTGTTTATAGGTATAAATAAAAAGTAAGCTTTAATAAATGCTTACAGTAGTGATAACTGTATTACTATTGATATTACTTCTTTTAGCTGTACTATACAAGACATATGCCTATCCAACAGATATACAAAATGATGAACCGTTACTAACTAATCTTTTGTCATTTAACAAAGACGAGAGCGAAGGTAAAGAATATTCTTTAATTTAAGTACAATATTTAACTTTATTTTATTACGCACATACGGAGTTCGTACACACGCCATCGTCACACTCGTTGTTATGAGCACATGCTTCCCCTTGTTGTTTTGTACCATATTTAACAAAGGCATTACACGTTGAACTAGTTTCATCAACACAAGCGGTGTTGTATCCATGATAAATTCTATTACATTGATAATCATATCCTTTTATGCAACACCGTAAATCAGCATACCTAGTCTCGATGTCTTGTTTACTATCCGCATTTCCATAACATTTCTTGCAAGTCCTGTCTGAACCACCATTATTATTAATGTTTGGAGAAGATGGTGTGTATTCATACTCGTCTGCCTTACAACACTTCGTTCCCCCATTAATATTTCTATCATCAAATCCAGGAGTATGTTCACCTGTCGCACATGCCACGCACTGTCCATTTTCAACCCTGAAGTTTTCTGGACAATAATTGTCATCGCAAACAGTGTTTACTAGTGTAATACTGTCACCTTCTAGATTAAACGTTCCCTCTGCACAAGGAACACAGTTTGAGTCAACAACGTGTTCATCCCGTCTACACGATGTTGCTTGTGGATCACACGCATCACCGGAGGGAGCTATGACATAACCGTCCGCACACGTGCAAGTTCCTTCCGCATTCATAATGGAATTTAGTTTACATCTATCATACGTGTTAACATTTCCAAAATTGTCAATTCCACTACATTGTTGTTGAAGATCTGGAGGAGTATTTTCCATACAGTTGGATGAACTTTTTAAATTGAACCTCCTTTCTAACACATGCAATGGCCTGTATAATCTTCTACGTGCCGTTATTGGAAAGTATTGGACACAATTACCGCTGTTACAACATTCTACTGTTGTTGTTCCATCTGAACTTGAACAGGCGGTCACCTTCTCACATAGAAAACTTTGGAAGGACGTGCACAATGTTTTTCCAGCTTCTACGGGCTTCATCAATACCGTTTTTTCTCCAACGGCTTCGCCTTCTCTGTTAATTGGTTTTGCAAGAACTGGAGCTGCTTCTGCTGCTGCTTTTGCCGCTGCTGGAGTGCTACCACCCTTTGGCGGAATATAACGATTATTGTCATCCACCGTACGTATGATGTCAGTGGCAACGCCTTCAGTAGCAAACAAAATAGCAATAACAGTTTTCATTTGTGTTTTCTTCAATGAGGTATCAGCTGAAATAGTATTGGTACCCATATCGCAACCACACTTAACACCTATTTTACCTGCTCCAGCATCTGAACATCCACTCGCTAGAGGCTGATAGAAGCATGCATGCTTGTGGCACGTTGAAGGGATGGTAGGGCCGTCGGCAATTCCATTGGCACTATCCTGGTCAACGACCTTCAACGATTGTCCAGATCCTTCATTCCAACTAAAATCACTATCGGTGCTATCCTCTTTATTGTTTGTAAAAGTGGAATTTGTGATGACGTGAGATTGTTTAGCACTTAAAGTGGAGGAAGAAGCTCCTAAATGCATGGCTGCTCCAGCTTTTTTTCCACTAACCTTTACCAAATTGTTTAAGAAACTTGCTCCTGAAATTGTATTTGCACACGTATGGTCTCCCGTTTCATAGCTACTGTAAATACCTGCTCCACCTTCTTCTGCTTCATTGGCATCAAATATAACTTTATTTAACTCCGTTGAAGAACATGATAATGAGTGTATCGCTCCTCCGTATTTTTCAGTAGCTTTATTTTTGGAGAATGTCGTATCTTTGATATCCAGATTGTTTTTTTCGTATCCTAAAATGGCACCACCTTTCTTTCCTGTGTTACTATCAAATGTACAGGAGGTGCATGTCAACGATGATTCTTTTGCTAGTGCCACACTCCCACCTTCATCGGCACCATTGTTTTTTAACACTGTGCTTCCCATTGTAATTCCTACGGCTTTGTTGTTAGCTGTATCTGGCTCGTCCAAGTAAATAGCACCTCCAGCACCCCCGTTGGCATTATTGTTTTGAATAGTCGTTCCTGTTATCGTAATCAATGCTGAATCTTTAGCATAAATAGCACCACCCTTTTTTCCGCTTGCTACATTATTGTTCTGTAGAATGCTATCTTTAATGGTAACTTCGCCAGATTCAACGCGTATGCTTCCACCCTCGTTTTCACTATAACCTTCGGTAATATCTAAACCTTCCAAGACCAATTTATATCCATTTTTAACTATGAAGTGTGAATGTGTGTTGTCTCCACTCAGTACCAATTTGTTTCCACCACGCAATTTGAAGCGTCTACTGGCGGCGGTATCGGCCTTAATGGTAAGATCACCAGCCAGAGTAATTGTATTCTTTAATGTGCACGAATTTTTCAACGTCACCGTTCCGGAACTACCAACGTTGTCACATTGTTCAAATTTTACATTTATTGTACCAACTACGGTAGCAGATCCACCCGTAGAGATATAGTACAACGTTTCCACCTTTGTTGGGGTAACAACAGCCACACTTTCCTCTGTAGCGCCTTGAGGTGCCACACTATCTGATGTTGATATTGTACTTGTTGGAACAGAAGCTGGGACGCTTCCACTGACACAATCAGGACAATCCGTGGCAGATAGAACTCGTAAAGGGTTTCCTGTTGAAGTACGAACAAAACTATATGTTTTTCCAACCCTTAAAGTTATGGTGGGATTGCTTAAAACGTTATTATTCGAATCTTTTGTTGTGTACTGATTAGTACTGAATCCCATATAAACCACGGTGCCTTCGTAGGCACAAAATGTATTACCAGTCGTAGGTGCATCGCCAGCGGCCCTCGTAGCTCCAGCGAAACATTGGACACATTGTCCAGCACTTACACGGTAATTTTGAGCACACACACACTGTGATGTTGTTTTTGAATGTTTTTTCTCCAACGTGGTATAACCTGCCGTACACTGTTCACATGTTCCGTCACCTTTACTTCTGTAGCCCAATGTGCAAGTACAGAATGTCTCATCGAGATTCACATCGTCATTTTCAAGTCGTTCACTCCCACCTGGACACTGTGCACATGTACTTGAACCAGTAGCTTTGAATCCATGTGCACAACGACAACTAGTGGCAGCATCTGTCTTATCTCCTTTCGCTTTCATATAACTTGGTGTTGGACAAGAGGAGCATGTACGTGCCCCATCACTACGATAATTTTCGTCACAGTAACAATATGTGTCGCTACCAGATGCCTTTGCGTTGCCATCAAAATGACTGTTTGCTTTACAGTTTGTACATACGTTTCCTTCAACGTACTGATTTTTTCCACAAATGATATCATCACATGTAGTTGGCTGGTTTGCAATAGCAATAGAAGCTAATTTTGATTTTCCTGGATCACATGCTTTGCATGTACCGTCTGTGTCTGTGTAATAGTTATCTTTGCACCTACAAAAAGTATCTTCACTGGTTGTTTTATCACCAGCGTTTCTAGTGGAATCATCGGTACAGGTGGTACACACATGATCTTTTATGTGTTGATTAAGTGAACAAGTAACATGTGTACAAGTAGTGTCCCCTCCGGTAAGTGGAGTATCTGCCGCATGGGTAGAACCATCGGCACATTTGAAACATTGTGCGTCTTTAACATATTCATTCACAGCGCATTTACCAACCAAACAAGAAGTGTCGCTAGCAGATGCTTTTGCTCCTGGAGCAGCAGTTGAACCAGCGGCACAATCCTTACATTCGTTTGTGTCTACGTATTGATCGCGACCACAGATAATATCTTGACAAACATCACTTACAACACTAACTGTATCTGTAGTTTATTGTGTTCCAAATGTAGAAGTTCCCTGTGGACATGTACCACATTGGTTTTGTGAGTTGACATATTGATCGACAGCACATGTAACAACGTCACAAGCACTGTTAACGTTGGTTGGGTCTCCTGCCACATTTGTTGTACCGGATCCACAAGCCTTACACACGCCAGCCGCTACATATTGATTTATTAAACATGTATCGGCGGTGCACGCGGTATTAGTAGTAAGTTGGTCATTAAATTCACCAGTTGGACATGATTTGCATGTACCACTACTTAAAAACTCATTTTTCCTACATTTTGTACTGTCAACATTCCTGTAAAAAGACAAGAAGTCATCACTTAAAATTGCTAGGTCACTCAATTTGAACGCCATTTTCTTTCCGAAATTAGCTTCACCATTTGCATCAAATTCTTTTGTTAATATATATTGAGTACCAAACGACCCGTCAGCTAACTGCTCCAACATGTATAACTTTATCTTTCCAGGAATTTTTACAGCGATCATGCACAACGACATTTCTACATCTTGGATATCTCCTAAAATATTTTGTGTTTTGGTCCAGGTGCCTGTATCAACATCCTGTAAGTATATTATTATCAAATTGTTAGAATTGAATGCTATTTGTGACCCCTTACAGCTCACGGTAGCAGACACTGATGTTCCTATATTAATTGTTGTGCTTTCTTGTTTTTGAAGTTCTGTCAACGCTGAAAAAGTAATTTTATACCATGCTACTAGTTTGTTCTCTACCGATGCTATTAGAATATCGTCGTGATTCAAGTCTACATGAAGCGTAGAGGCAGTTGTAGTAAGCTCCTTCGTGTGAATTTTTGACCATGCGTCATCATTGTACACAAATACATAAACTTGTTTACTTCCAACTGTCGCAGCATACTTTCCACCCGTTGGCATAGCTACTTCTTTTCCAATGTCATCGTCCGTGGAAATATAAGAAAAATCTTCGGTAAATGAAGCTCCAGATTTTTTGTAAAAGTAAATATATTTCGTCGCACTGTCTCCTATCATTATTTGTGTGTCACCAGTCGTAGTATCCAAATGAGGTCCCTTCGAAATAGCAACTGAAGTACAGGCTTTAGCAATTGTGGCACTTTCTATGTACGTTGTTCCGTCATGGCTGTAGTACTTTACTTCAGTTCCATAACATACGGCGACTTCATTAGATTGAGAATAATCAACATCAACTATGTTCGCTCCTGGTATTGAGTTTTCAAATTTATATTTCCAGTACTGTTGAAGCCCATTCTTACTAGCTGCCGTGTAGTGAAATAGTAGTAAGAGTATAGATGCATATATTTTCATCACTAGCATGATCACTTAGATCATTGTCATCATTTCCATTTCATCATAGTCAATTTCA
>PVBE010559088.1_pt1 | contig 37246 bp, 26 predicted proteins | sample 1631181 | NCBI WGS metagenome assembly PVBE01 (sample SAMN08397723, study PRJNA350692) | Marine metagenome, whole genome shotgun sequencing project. | isolation source: water | place: Pacific Ocean | collected 2012-04
CGCGTCCTGTGCCGCGGCGAATGCCAAAGGAAGTAAACCGATGACCGTCGCAACTGCGAGCCGTCGTGTAGAAATTTGTGATCGCATCATCTTTAGTCTCCTTGCGTCGTGTACCAAAGCCACCCAGCGGACTCGAACCGCTGACCTGAGCTTTACGAAAGCTCCGCTCTACCAACTGAGCTAGGGTGGCCAGAATCGGGAGGATAGCAGGCCCCCTACAGGGCCCTTCCTGGCTTGATCAGGAACCAGCCGACGTCGTCGCCGTCGTGGTGACATGCGAGACCGTGTCGCGATTCATCGATCCGTAGAGTCGCGCTGCGGCTTCGGCCACATCGCCCGAGCCGTCCCGAGGAAACGCTTGAGGTCGGCAGCCTGACGATCGGTTGCCAGGTCACCAAATCGGCGTACCGATGAGGCCGATGCATCAAGCAGTGCGATCTGCTGCTGCGAATCGGTAGTCTTCAAGGCCGCATTGATGATGGCCCGCTGAGCGGTGCCCTCACCAATACTGGCAAGCACATCGGCCACGACCAGTTGCCGGCCGCCCGTCGATGAGGCCAAGGCAGTCGTCAGGGCAGGCAGCGCGTCGTTGACGTTCAAGCCACCAGGTCGGACCTGAGCCAGATCACGCAGCGAGCGGAGTGCGTCCATGGAGTAGGCCGTCTGCTGCGCAGCGTCCATTTTTGTACCGACGTCCAGTGACTCAATAACCGAGGCCAGTGCTTGATCGTTGGTGCCAGCAAGCAATGGTGCTGCCCCTGGTATGGAGTCAAACGCTGAACGACTGTCGTTGAGTTGTGCTTCGGAGACCACCACAATGGTTGGTACACCAATCGCAGCAGCGGCCGTGGCGAGATCTTCGCCCTTGACTGGAGCGTTACTGGAATCGAGGTACACCAGATCAAATCCGCCTGCACCCCCACCAGAAGTGAGTTGGCTCAAATCAGCTTCGCTACTTGTTACATCAAATCCGAGTTGCTGCAACCGTTCGATCGCTTTCCAGCGTCGATCACCGGCAGGCACAATCACCGCAGCGCGGGCACCGGAACTACCGTTGACGGCTGAACCAAGCAGCGGCACCACGCGATTGCTTCCCGGGAAAGGGAAGGAAGGCATGGCTCTCGCCACGACCAGCGCGGCCTCGTATTGAATAGATCGATCTGGGTGCATGAGCGCTTCGGTAATGGGCTCACGTTGTTCGCCGCTGACGAGCGTCTGGGCGCCACCGGTGCGGGCAAGAGCCGCCAAGGCATCGCGAGCCAATCCGCGGTCATCCTGATCGATGGCGATCAGAAGCACATCGCGTGCCACGGCCGGGCCATGAATCGTCGCGTGGAATTCGGGTGAATACTCGGCGTTGGGCAGCGGAAGTACCTCCTCGCGGTCACCCAAGCGATTCTCAAGCCGCAAGTTGCCAGCGACAAAGGTCGCCAGTGCTTCGCGGTCAGTCGGAGAAAGTGTGCGGGCTTTATCAGCGTGCCCAATGGCCATCACTGGCCAGTACAAGTCATCGGGAACCGTCACAGGCGTCAGGCCGAGTTCCGAAGACCACTGCCAGATGTTCTGGCGACGTTCAATCTCACCGTTGGACATGCGGACCAACACCGGCCGAGCCTCAAGATGACCCAATTCCTGTAGGTACTCAAAGGCCAGTTCGGACTCAAGTTCGGCCAAATCAATGTCATCGGCATTCTGGTATCCAAGACGGGCCAGCGTGTGACGAGCTGCTTGGTTGACCAGATCACTCGTGCGTGCATCCCGCGTCAGCGCAACCAAAGCCGGAGCAGCGTGCGGGTATCCAATTTCCCCAAGCGCGGCCAGTGCCACGAGTTGTTCCTGTTCAGAAAGATGCGGAAGCGCAACGCTCAGGGGCGTCACGGCTTCGCGACCAAGTGCCGGAAGCGTCTGGCGAATGCTCAGCGTGGTGGCTGCATCTGTCTCGGGGTCAGCCATCACCACAAGCATGGCCGGAACAGCTTGCTCGCCGGCTTCCAGTAATCGACGGTGCGCCAACATGCGAGCACGACGCGTACCGTCGAGCATGCCGATGGCCTCGTTGATTCTCGCTTGGTCCCTCGCCAGGTCCATACGGCCCTTCTCGACATGCGATTCAATTGCCGCGGCCACGGGTTTGAGATCCGGCACTTCACGTGCCCACCGCAGCGCCAAGAGCAAGCGATCCGCAAGCCGCGGATCGTCGTCGATGTACGAAGCCAGATCGGCATCGGACAGTCCGCCGTTGAGCAGCGCCTCGCCGTTAGCCTTGGCCAGTTCAACCTGCGCGGTCAAGCTGTAATGGATGAAGTCATCCAGCAGGACCGGCATGGGCGTCTCGGCCGCAGCACGACCGCCAACACACAACGTGAGGATGACGATCAGGATCGACGACTGCACGCCGACTCGAATGCGATTCAACATCTGGCTTGGCTCCAAAATCAACCAGTCCGCCAGAACCCCCCCACGCATTGCAAGAGGCTGCGGACTGTCCAGAAGGGCGAGGATAGCCCGCATCAGGGTTTCCGACAAGGTGCGGGGCCCGCTGATCCACGTGTTCACCACCCCTCTCGGGCACCCCCACACGGTGGGATCGCATCGACTACAGTGCCACTGGCTGCGGTGCCAAGGGAAGTGCGGTGAAATGCCGCCGCGGACGCGCCGCCGTAACGGGATCGGAGGCTGTAGTGCCCTTGGGCACCCACACGCCTCCCACTCCTCGGAAAGCCACTGCCTTAGGCATCTGAGCCTTCAGGCGGGAAGGTCCGAGATGAGTGTCCCCGGAGCCGGAAGACCTGCTCTGCAGCCACTCATCGCTGGACCCGCGCGCCTACGGGTCGGCAGGACATCGCCACGCAGCTCCTCGTGTCCAGACCTGCCGCCCCACCTGCATCGCCGGAGAAGGCCCTTTCCCGTGTGGAGCGACGCCTCGCGAACAGGCGCCTGTGAGGACCTGAGATGAACCTACTGCTGCTTGTGCTCGCTCTCCCAGCCTCAAATCCATGGGCCGACACCGTCGTGCACTTTGACCCTGGGGCTGGAGGCAGCCCCGGATACGACCAGCCCGAAGTCGTGCTGGGACCGCCGACCTCGATGACCGGTGCAGGGTCACAGTGGCCCACGGTGGTCTCGCCCTTCTCCCCAGCATGGATGCCAACTGAAGTGGTATCCATTGGAATCGGCGGGGCGCTGACCGTTCGATTCGACGAACCAGTCGCCGATGACCCACACAATGTGCATGGCATCGATCTGATCATCTTTGGCAACGCCGGCTGCGTCGATGCTGCTGCACCCTCTGGACAGTGCGCTGGCTTTTTCGGTGGCGACGGCGGCCGCGTACTGGTCAGCAATGATGGCGTGACGTGGATACACGTACCCGATATGGAAGCCGACGCGCCGTGGCCAACGATGGCGTGGATGGACGCAGGGCCCTACGACGATATGGCCGGCACCATCCCAACCGATCCAACGCGGGGCATGGATCCCGCATTGAATCCATCGCAAGCCATCGGATTGCAGTACGACGAGTTGATTGTGCTGTATGACACCAGCGCTGGCGGCGTGGGCATTGATCTGGCACCGCTGAATCTCGCGTCGGTGCAGTGGGTGCGTATTGAAGTCGATGCAACCGCATTCCTCGACGTTGAAATTGATGCAATCGTCGACGCTGGTCACACGAGCGGTGCCGACCTTAATGGCGACGGTACGGTTGGGGTAGATGACCTGTTGCAACTCATCGCTATGTGGGGCTCAGCCTCAGGGCCAGCAGATCTCAACAATGATGGAATCGTCGGCGTAGACGACCTGCTGCTACTGCTCAAGGCTTGGTCATGAGGCGAGGGTGGACACTCATCGAAGTCGTCACGGTCGTAGCCATCTTGTCGATGCTCATGGTGGTGCTGCTTCCTACGCTTGCTCAGACGCAACGTCAGTCCATGCACTTGCAGTGCGATGCGCACCTGCGACAACTTGCTCGCGCCGCGACCCTGCACACAACCGAACGTGCTGGCATGTTTCCACCAGGACTGCTGTATGGAACAGACCATGATGCAACGTCTGGCGATGTGCGTTGTTGGGATTGGTGGAGACGCCCCGACGGTGGGCTGCGACCAGGGCCGCTCTGGCAATACACCGATGTCACCGACCCCAGTCAGGTACTCCGGTGCCCGCTGGCCGAGACGACCGATCCAACCTGGGCTGGCGATCCCGTGACCGGCTACAACTACAACGTGGCATTCGTGGCTGCTGAGTCGGGGTCAGTCAGCGGCGCTGCACCAGGCATGGGTGCGTGGGATTTAGTCACGCCCAAAGCCAATCTCGACGGACTCGGTTGGCTGACGCGAAGCCAGTGTCGACGTGCCGGTGACACAGCCTTGTTTGGCATGGGTGGTCGCCTTGGCGGCGTCAACAAGTTCATGCGCAGCCCTGTGAATACCGGCGGATACGACGTTGCCTATGGAGGCGGTCAAGCATTTTCAGATGGACGAACGCATGTGGGGTGGATCGACGGGCACGTCTCGAGCAGGCGCCATCCGTTTCAAGGTCAGCACTGGGACGATCTCCCAGATTGGTTGACTTCCAATCTAGATTGGCCCCGCAACGGTTTCCTGAGCAGCAATGCTCTGGCGTATGATCCGCGTTGATTCGATTGTTCCGATGACCGATGCGCCACGCCAACTCGAACGCCCACGCACCATCGTCACGGTGGACCGCTGTACCTGCCATGATGTGCGGTTCGCAGCCATCGCACAGTGGTCCACCGCTCGAGCATCCACCACCATCGAAGACATCGAAGATCAGTGGTGCTGCGGAACCAGTTGCGGCATGTGCCGTCCCTATCTCAGCCATATGCTCAAGACTGGCGACACGACGATTCCCATGATCATGCCCTCAGACAACCCATGAGTCTTCAATGAACGACCGCCCGGTATACCAAGACGCGTTGCACACGACGCTCGAATCCATCAAACCCCTTGGGGAACGGGTGCAGGTCAATCTCATGGAAGCCATCGACCTGGTGCTTGCAGCGTCAATTCACACCGACCGCGATCTGCCGCCTTTCAATCGTTCCGCCATGGACGGGTACGCATTCCGCGCTTCCTCATGGCGACAGACCATGCCGGTCCACGCGACGATCGCCGCTGGCCAGCGGTATGAAGACGACACGCCTGTCGATGCGTGCGTCGAGATCGCAACTGGTGCGGCGGTTCCGGAACTGCTGGATGTCGTCGTGCCCCACGAACACACCGACCGAGGCAATCCCGTGACCTTCGACTTCGCGGACGCCCCGCCTATTGGAGGCTGCATCCATGCCCGCGGCGCCGACGCGGCCAAGGGCGATGTCGTGGTCCAAGCTGGCACAGTGATGGGGGCCGTCGAAGTCGGACTCGCCGCACTGGTCGGCGTCACGGCTGTAGAGGTCCACCGCCGACCGCGAGTTGCCATCTTCACCAGCGGCGATGAACTCGTCAATGACAGCGTCGCGCCCGGTCCACATCAGATTCGTAATTCGAACGGACCGATGGTCCAGGCCACTGTGGAACGATGCGGCGGCGACGTTGTGCACCGGAGCAATCTGCCCGATACCAGAAATGCCGTCCACTCGGCCATCGAAGCAATCCTGCCCGAAGTGGACCTCATTGTTACCACCGGGGGCATCAGCGCCGGCCGCGCCGACTACATTCCCGACGCAATGGAATTGCTCGGGTGTCGATGGCTCGTGTCGGGCGTGCGAATGCAACCAGGCAAGCCGGTGCGGACCGGGCGTATCAACGACGTTGCGATCGTCTGCCTCCCGGGCAATCCCGTCGCGGTCGCGGCGTGCAGCACGCTTTTTCTCGCACCAGTCATTCGACAACTGCTCGGAAAGCACGCACCGCCCCGCTGGCGGATGGTCACGTTGTCGACCGACACGCAAGGCAACACCAGGCGACCAGCGTTTCGGTTGGCGGTGAGCCAAGGCGACGACACCGCCCGTGTACCAACCTGGCAAGGAAGCGGTGATCTGGCACATGCAAGTGGCACGCAGGGTCTGGTGGAACTGCCGACTCAGGCGACCATTCCAGCCGGGACGGTCGTTCCCATGACGAGTTGGTCTTGAACGACAAACAGATCATCATCGACGTGCGTTACTTCGCCGTCCTAGCCGACCGAATCGGGCTTCAACATGAGCGTCTGGAATTGCCTTGCGGTGCCGTCGTAGCCGATGCGATCGACGTGCTTTCGGACACACACGACGTCATCGCCGAACTCCGTGGCAGTCTTGCAACAGCAATCGGGCGAGACTATGTCCCGCCCGATTGCCTGTTGGTATCACACACTGAGTTGTCGCTGATCCCGCCAGTCAGCGGCGGTTGATCCGCCTCCGACGACACCCGGTCGCTGCTGCCAGACCCAGCAGCGCCACTGCGCCCGGTGCCGGCACACTCTGCATGTAGATCCGTGGATTGTCCAGCCAAGTCGTTTCCGATACCCCCGTCCAGGTCTCGCCGCTGATATCCATTTGGGTGACATCTGAGAGCACGTACTGAATATCCCCCAGCGTCGCGACTTGCGTACCCGAGCCGTAGTTGATCTTCCACCCGGTGGCCATCGCAAATGTCCAGTCGAAGCTGTGCCAAATGCCAGCGAGCGGATCGGGATCGCTAGCCATCCACAGGCGGGTGCCGCCTCGATAGAAGGACAGACTGACGCATTTGCCAGCCTGAATCATGTCGGCCTTCCAATTGAAGGACACACCACCGTTGTTGGACACGGCCTGCGAGAAGTCGCCCTCGAATGAATCGGGGGCCTCAAACACATAGCCACCCTGCGTCACATCGGCGAACTCAAGATGACCCGTCGGAACACCGCCAGTGGGCATCCAGTCCGGCGTGAAGTAGCTGATATTGTTATTGACTGTATCGCGGACCTGCCAGCCTTCGATGCTGCTGTCAAATGATGTGTAGGCGAGATCGATCGTGGCAGCTGCGGCGAACGAAGCACCACACAGGGCGGCCAGAACGGCAATGGCGGGAATACGAGACATTTGGGAGCTCCTGAAGTTGGGCAGCCGGATATGACCGCCTACAGAAGGAGTCCGCTCCACAGGGGCGAATCTGTCACTCTTTCTCCGGAATCAGCGACGACCGAATCGTCGCTCAAGTTCTTCAATCGAGAGTCGGAGCGTCGTCGGACGCCCGTGCGGGCAATTGCTCGATCGTTCCACCCGATCCCGCATGCTCAGCAAATCGGCCATTTCACGCTGTGTCATGGGGTCCCCCGCCTTAATTGCAGCCTTGCAGGCCATCATGTCCAGCACATCCCGGACGGCAGTTTCGGCATCGGTCATCTGGCCGAGTTCCCCCGCTCGCTCCAACAGATCGGTCACGAAGGACTGCGTGGAGACATTCCGTTCGGTCAACAAGGATGGCACCGCGTGCACTGCCACCACATCGGGCCCGGCAGGTGTGATGTCGAAACCAAGACGATCGAGCAGCGACCCGATTGTGTCGAGCCCTTCGATCGCCTCGGGGCTTGCCTCGATCATCTCGGGCATGAGCAAACGCTGCGAAGGCAGTGGGCCAGCCTCGATGCGATCGATCAGCCGTTGGAACATGACCCGTTCGTGCAGGGCATGCTGATCGATGATGAGCAATCCCTGCGCGTCTTCCGTCACCAGAAACATGCGGTGCACCTGCACGACAGGGCGCGCTGCCTCGATCGCATCCACCCGATGTTCCCCGGTCGATGCCCCAGCGGCGAGTACCTCCCGCGCGGTCACCGCGTCGAATCCGCCGGGGGATGCGGGCCGATCCCGTGGACCGAACAGGGCTCGCTGTGGGGAGGATCCGGGCACCTGCCCCAAGGCGGGCTGGGGCATGGTCGGTGTGAGGTCTGCCCCGGACAAGGCCGCCTCGAGCCCACGGCGAATGATGGAGTACACCAGTCGGTCGTCCCGAAAGCGGACCTCGGTCTTGGCCGGATGCACATTGACATCCACTCGATCAGGCGGCACTTCCAAAAGCAAGGCCACGGTTGGGTGGCGTGATGGTTCGATGAGCCCGCGGTAGGCCTCCCTGATGGCATGGCGAAGCGATCGATCTGCAATCGGGCGGCCGTTGAGGCACAACACCTGATGCGATGCTGTTGGCCGCGCACAACTTGGTCGGCCGGCCAATCCGTACAGACCAATGCCATCACGCTCCGTATCAACCTCGATCATCTCATCGGTCAACTCGGCGCCCATCGCTGCGATGAGTCGATCGCGGGGCGAGGTCGCCGCGAAGTCCAAGAGCACGCGCCCCCCCGATACCAGTCGCACCGCGACATCGGGATTGGCAGCAGCCACATCGCGAACAACTCGGCGAATGCGCGATGTCTCAGCCTGGGGGCTCTTGAGAAATCGCCGACGCGCCGGCACGCGAGCAAAGAGTCCACGCATGGTGACCCGTGTGCCTAGCGGACACGCCGCTGGTTCGACCTGACCGATGGTTCCATGATCGACCACCAGCAGTGAACCAGCATCGGCCTGCGCCGGCCGGCTACGAATTTCCAACCGTGAGACGGACCCGATGGATGCCAGTGCTTCACCACGGAAGCCCATCGTGGCAATGTGCTCCAAGTCCTCGGCCGCGTCGACCTTGCTCGTGGCGTGTGGCGCTACCGCCAAGAGCAGTTCATCTGCCGGAATGCCCACGCCATCATCGATGATTTCAAGCAGGTCGATTCCCCCACCCTCGATGAGCATTTCTACTCGCGTCGCCCCCGCATCCAAGGCGTTTTCGAGCATCTCCTTGGCAACACTTGCCGGACGTTCCACCACCTCGCCCGCCGCGATCTGGTTGATGACGTGCTCGGCAAGACGACGAATGGGCATTGAGACATGCTAACGAGCGACGATTGGCCACCGCCGGCCACGCCCAAAACTGCGTCGAGCGACCTTGGGAATCACTGCGGCCTGTGCTCGCTTGAATTGATTGCGGTCGATAACCGCCATCCAGTACGCAACAAAGTCCTCATCAAGGCCTGTGCGGCCAGTGGCCTCTTCGACACCGCAGTCATGGTCCACGACTGCAGCGATGATGTCATCAAGTACGGCATAGGGCGGCAGGGAGTCCTGATCACACTGATTCGGAGCCAGTTCCGCAGTCGGTGCCCGGGCAATCGTGGCCAACGGAATGGGAGGGGACTGCAGTCCAATCGCCTCATGGTTGGCATTCATCCACTTGGCCATTGAGTACACCTGCGTCTTGAGTACATCACCGAGCACCGCCACGGCACCGCACATGTCGCCGTACAGCGTGGCATAGCCAACGGCCAATTCTGACTTGTTCCCCGTGGCCAGTACGAGACTGTCTGAAGCGTTGGACATGGCCATGAGTAAGACGCCACGGGCTCTCGCCTGAAGATTTTGATCCGTGATATCTCCGTCGCACATCGAAACGGCATCGCCCAACGTGTCTCGAATCGATCGGTGCAGGTCGCCAATTGGCAGAGTCACCAGCGGCCGCATGCCCACAAGTTCCACTAAGGCCGCCGCGTCATCGTGACTCTGTCCAAGCGAGTACATCGATGGCATGCTGACACCTTGGACGAGATTTGGTCCGATGGCCGCCGCGGCAATAGCGGCGGTCACTGCAGAATCGATGCCGCCGCTGAGACCAACCAACACGCCGCCCGATCCCGTGCGTTGGACATAGCAGCGAACCGATTCGATCAATGCTCGGCATCGGAGTTCATCGTCAGATTGCGTAATGTGATCGACGCGGGTTGGATCTTCAAGATCCACGATGAGCATCGCATCGGATTGCCCCATCGGTGGGCGACCTGGGCACATGCTTCCGTCTGGATGCACGGCGAGGGCGGCGCCACCAAAGACGAGATCGTCATTGGCCCCTGCTTGGTTGAGCGATACCACTGGACAACGGTGCGCCGCCGAGACCTCGACGAGACGGTCAATCTGCCGTTGATGTTTGCCAATGACAATTGGGCTGGCCGACGCTGCGATCATGACATCACAACCCTTGGCTGCAACGTCCGCCACCGGATCGCAGCACCATCGGGCATCAACCTGCGCATCGCCTCCTTGCCACAGGTCCTCGCAAACAAGTAGTCCCAACGTTCGGCCTGCATGGTCAACCACGCATGCCTCTTCGCCGGTCGTGAACCAGCGAGTTTCATCAAAGACGTCGTACATCGGCAGCAATCGCTTGTGAGCTGAGGCGATTCGATCACCATTCCGCAGGGCGATGAGTGCGTTGGCGATGCGCCCATCTCCTAGGGAGACAGGTGAGCCAATCAAAACCAAAAGTCCCTCGGGCGTCTTCGATGCGACGCGATCAATCGCCTGCTCACACGCTTGGACGAATCCTGAGCGAAGCAGGAGGTCGTGTGGTGGATAGCCACAGATAGCCAGTTCCGGGAGCAGCAGCACGTCGACGCCGGCCTTGGCCGACGCAGTGGCCAACTCGATCACCCGGCAGGCATTGCCTTGGAGATCTCCAACGATCGGTTCAAATCTGGGAAGGGCCAGTTTCACGCCGGGCATAGTAATGCCGTACGAACGGCCCACCACGCAAGAACGGGAGGCCGCCTGATGGCAACCTCCCGTCGTGCAGTCTCAAGATTCGTGTTAAAGCGTGGTCAGACGACCGAGGCAGCCGATTGGACGCACTCAAGTGCCTGCCGCACCGTGAAGGGCTTGCGGAGCGATGAGTCGTAGCCCATACGAGCCATCGACATGGCTTGCCCGTCGGTCGCAGTCCCGCTCATTGCCACCACGCGGCAGTGATTCAGGTCTTCGTTGTCTCGAATAGAGTTCATAAAGGCCGCGGCGTCGAATCCAGGTTGGCTGGTATCGACGAGCACGACGTGCGGGCGGAATCGTTCGCACTGAACGCCTAGTTCGAACATGGTGCTCGCAGTTTGGACTTCGCAGTTGGACTCCTCTTGGAGTACACCGCATAGGGTCTCGCAGACCCCTTGGTCCGAGTCACAGATCAGGACCCGCGTCGAACCGGTCATCAGACCATCGAGGGGAATCCCATGGGACTTCATGAATTGCATCAGGTTGGAAACCGGGATTCGGCGGTCCTTGGAACCAGGAATCCGGTATCCCTGCAATTGGCCAGAGTCGAACCACTTGCTTACGGTTCGGGCTGCAACATTGCAGATTTTGGCGACTTCGCCGGTTGTCAGTACGTCCTTGTCGAACATTGTCATGGCTGTTTCATTCCTCGAGTGGCCCATGTGGGAGAGTGAAGGTGCGGGGGGTTCCGCCAACTAGGTCGGACCATCGAGAGGGACAGTTCATTAAGACCCACCGTTCTTTCAGGAAGAGTCCTCAAAACCCACACTTCGTTCCCCCTTGGAATATGTCCGCCCCGCCAGTCAACTGATTATCGGACTCACTCTATCCTGAGTACAAATTTGACCATGGACAACCGTATCAGCCTCTCTAAACAGCACTTACCCACTGTGCCCCCCGCGACCCCAAGTGCCCCCCAAACGCTGGCTCAGGTTGCCGTGCCCCAAATTCCCCTCAAGTACTGGCAGACCCCTCCAACTGCAATGAACTGGGGCCGTGATCGTCTGCCTATTGGTCATTTTGCTGCTGATTGCGCAACCACTTCCCGCTGTGCTTGCAGATGCGCCCACTACAGCGGGCCCCACCGAATTGGCCTCCACCCCCTTTCTTGTGCCCCCTGAATGAGAGATCTCAGCGTCGCAAATCTACTCCCGGCAAAAAGCTTGGCCGTGAACCAAGCGTTCTAATATCACAAGCCCCAGAGTTTCCACAGGGAACTCTGGGGCTTTGTCATTCAAACAGAACGAAACGCAATTGGTCAGACAGTCGGCCCCGCAGACCGCACCTCATCGCTGAGTTCGTAGTTCGCATCATTGGCACGGAACTTGGCCGCCAAGGCATTGGCCGCCGTCATCCAGTCGGCCGGGTCGTTCCATGTATTGCGTGCTTGCAGGACGTCCGAAGGAACTCCCTGACAGGAGTCGGGCGTATGAAGTCCGAAGACCGCATCGACGGTCCAGTCCGAATCTTTGAGCGAACCGTCAAGAATGGCCCGCACGATTGCTCGCGTCCAGGCCAAGCGGCAACGCTCACCAACACCGTAGGGACCACCAGTCCAACCGGTGTTGATCAGCCACACGTCAGCCCCCTGTTCTTGCACGCGACGATCAAGCCAATCGGCGTACACCATGGGCGGTCGTGGCAAGAAGGGGCCACCGAAACACGGGCTGAAGTTCGGCGTTGGCTCTGTAATGCCTGCTTCGGTTCCGCCGAGTTTCGAGGTATAGCCATTGACGAAGTAGTACATCGCCTGCTCGCGGGTCAATTTGGCCACTGGTGGCAGTACGCCCGAAGCATCGGCCGTCAGAAAGATGACGTTCTTGGGATGTCCACCCACCGATGGAATGCGTGCGCCGGGAATATAGGTGACCGGATAGGTCACGCGAGTATTTTCCGTCTTCGTATCAAGGTCATAGTCCGGCACGCGGGTGTCGGGGTTGAGCACGGTGTTCTCAAGAACGGATCCGAAACGAATGGCATCCCAAATTTGGGGTTCGCCAGCGTGGGACAGTTTGATGCATTTGGCGTAGCAGCCCCCCTCGAAGTTGAAAACGCCCTTGTCGGACCACCCATGCTCATCGTCTCCAATCAGTGGGCGATCCGGATCCGCTGACAGTGTTGTCTTGCCAGTCCCCGACAATCCAAAGAAAAGAGCCACATTCGACGTGTCATCCTTGGAGACATTGGCCGAACAGTGCATTGGGAAGACACCCGCGTCAGGCATGTCGTAGTTCATGGCGTAAAAGATCGACTTCTTCATTTCGCCGGCATACTCAGTACCAATAATGACGACCTTCTTCTGTTCGAGCGACTGGAGGATCGCCATGGGACCATTGAGCCCACGCTCCTTCCAGTCGTCGATCTTCAACGTCGATGCGTTGATGATGGTCCAGTCTGGGTCGAAGTCCACTCGATCTTCCGCCGAAGCCTTGATGAAGAGCGTCGCGGCAAAAAGACTGTGCCACGCCAGTTCAGTTACCACACTGACCTTCAGGCGATAGTCGGTATCAGCGCCGCAGTAACCATCGAAGCGATACAACTCATCACGCGACCCAAGATGCTCTCGGGCCAACTCTTCCAGTGATGTGAACTGGGCCGGTGTGATTGGCCGATTGACCTTGCCCCAATCGATGCTGTCATGAATGCCAGGCGTGTCTTCAAGAAACTTGTCGTTGGGGCTGCGACCTGTTCGTTCACCCGTGTCACACGCCAGTGCACCATTGGCCGCCAGCACACCCTCGCCACGTCGAATGGCCTCTTCGATAAGCCAAGCCGCGGGCTTGTTGTCATGCATGGTGGTTGGGAAGGAGAGCGAGCGGTGGGTTGTGGCGGTGGTCATAGCCGGTGCTCCGTGTAACGCCTCGATGTAGGCCTTCGGGCAATCTCAAGGGTGAAGAGAGAGATTGTACCTCGTCAATCGTCCCAAAGGGGTGTATTTCACCACTGAGAGCGTGCAAGATCGTGGACGATCTGTCCTCCTTACATAGCCCTTTCTGCATTGGCGCGGTACGCTAGGCATCTTCACTACGGCGACCGTAGCTCAGGGGTAGAGCACCTGGTTGTGGTCCAGGATGTCGCGGGTTCAAATCCCGTCGGTCGCCCTTTCAGCCCCATGCGGATTCATTGCGTCCAGTTCGACATCACGTGGGAAGACAAGGCTGCCAGCCACGCTCGCGCCGAGGCCATACTTGATGCGAGCAACCCACCACCCGGCGGGCTGATTGTGCTGCCGGAACTCGGGGATGTGGGCTTCAGTTTCGCGCTTGATCGCATCGTGGATGACCGCTCGGAGCAGTGGGCATGCCAACTCGCCGCCCGCTGGCGGTGCTGGGTGCTGCATGGGTGGCCGATGCTTGGCCCGGACGGCAAGGGGCGAAACGTATCGGGGCTGTGCTCGCCAGACGGGACGCTCCTCGGAATTGCCGAGAAGATGCATCCCTTTACGATCGGCAATGCTGGCGGGGTGTACATGCCCGGAGATCGTGTGCGGGTATTTGATGTGGAGGGTGTTTCGCTGTGTCCGCTGGTGTGCTATGACCTGCGGTTTCCCGAAGTGTTCCGCCGCGGGATGAGTGAAGGGGCGGAGATGTTCACGGTGATCGCAAACTGGCCTGCACAACGGGCCGCGCATTGGCGGACGCTGCTGATTGCCCGGGCGATTGAGAATCAGGCGATTGTGGTCGGATGCAATCGGGTTGGAAGCGATCCGTCGTTTCGGTATGCGGGCGGTTCGCTGATTGTCGATGCCGAAGGGGTGGTGGTTGCGGAGGGGGGAGACGAGGAAGAAGTCATATCGGCAGAGGTGGATCCCGCAGAAATGCGGACGTGGAGAAAGGTGTTTCCGGCGCTTCGGGATGTGCGGTAGGCTCAGATACCCCGCGAGAACCTTTGAATTCCGGCTTCTTGTCGGGGTGATGCCCTCGACCTAAGGTCCGGCTCCTTCCCGCAAGCGAGCGGGGGCGGGGACGCGCTGCTCGTCCGGTCTTCAGGACGGCGGCGCAGAGAACACGCAACGAGCAGGTGAATCAATGGCGAGACCCGGACTTGAACCGGGGACACCGGCATTTTCAATGCCGTGCTCTACCAACTGAGCTACCTCGCCGGAGAGGGGCAGCGTAGAGGTTCTCGGCGCTCCGGGCAAGCGGTGGATCAGGCGGCGGTTCGCGCAGGCGGGTGCCCGGCATCCGGCAGCATCGCGCCGGGCAGTGGGTACTTGCTCCCGAGCGTTCGCAGCAGGTCGGTGCGGCTGGTCATGACGAAGAAGGCAGGCCGATCCACGGTGCGGGCGACGAAGCGGTGGGCCCGGACGAGCAGCGATGGAATGGTCGCCACCATGAGTTCACCCTCGTCCCATCGAATTGGCACGATCCCGAACTGCCACGCCTGCCGGCGGGTGATCAGCGCCAGAACGGCTGGGTCAAGCGACTCCCGGGCGAGATCGACCGTCTGGGTCAAACTGGCGTACTGATCGGCCCACGCACGCTCGATGTCACGCGGATCGGTGCCGAAGAGCCGCTCGCAGACCAGCCCGAAGGGGGCACCTGTCCGTGACTGCTCCGCCAAAGCTCGTGTGACCTGCCGGGCCTCCAGCACGCCATTTCGAACGAGTAGATGTCCCAATCGCGATTCCATGCAAACTAACTCCCTGTTGCTCCTGTGTTCGTCCACCCGGGGACTCATCTGAAGCGGAATTTCCACCCGATGGAACCGAACAGGCCACACTCGGGCCGATCATGCGGTCTGCGCGGCGCAGCCGCCCTGCTAGCCTTCACGGCCATGCCGAACACCCTGCGAAACCGTTTTCTCGGCGCCTGGGGCTCGCTGGTGGCCAGACACCCTGTCTGGACGCTGCTGATCTGCGGACTCATTGCGATCGCCTCTGTGCTGGCCGCGGTGAACGGGCTCACCATCAAGACCGATCGCAACGACCTGATGTCTCAGGATCTTCCGTGGGCCAAACGCTATGCCCAGTACCGCCATGACTTTCCGCGATGGGCTGATCTGGTCGTGTGCCTTGAGGGTCCACCCGGCGACAACCGCATCGACACCGCAGCCCGCGAACTGGCCGAGCATCTTCGGTCCACCGCATTCGTCGCAGCGGCGGATGCTGGCTTTCGAGGCGATCAGGTTGGTCCGCGGCTCTGGCGGGTTGCGCCCCGAGCCGAGTTCGATGCGACTCTTGAGCAACTGTCTAGGGGTCGCAACATCACGGCCGCTTCCAGCCCATCGGCTGCGTTGATCACCATGCTCCGCCAAGACGACGGGCGCACCGAACCCAATCCAGCCGAAATGCAAGAAGCCCTCGCGCCGTTCATCGATGCGGTCGCTGGACGAGCGGTGCACTTTGCGCTCGACGGCGATGCCGCCGATCACTGGCAGGCACTGGCGACGGCCAACGGCCGCATCCGCACTGTGCTCGTGTCCCTGTCAGATCCAACAACGGGTTCCATCGCGGGCATCGCCGATACGCTCGCGACGCTTCGCAGCTCGGCGGCGGAGTGGATGAATGAGAACGGCTTCGGCGACATCCCGTGGGGCGTGACCGGCATCCCGGCCATCGAGTCGGATGAAACGGACCAAGCCACCCGCGACTCCACCATCGCCTCGATCGTCGCCTTCGGCCTGATCACCATCATGCTCATCGGCGTGTTTCGTCGCATTCGATTGCCGCTCATGGCAGCGACCTCGCTCGTTGTCGGCATCGCATGGAGCTTCGGATGGGTCGTCATCTCGATCGGCCACCTGCAACTCCTCTCGATGGTCTTCTCGGCCATCCTCATCGGGCTCGGTGTTGACTTCGCGCTGCACATCGTGACACGGCTGCGCGTCATTGAACCGGAGTGCGCAGATCTCCCCGAAGCAATGGGGCGAACCTTCCGCGATGTGGGGCCGGGACTGATTACCGGCGCCGTCACGACGGCGGCGGCCTTCGGATGTACGGCCTTCAGCGAGTTCCTCGGTGTGGCCGAGATGGGCGTCATCGCGGCGGGCGGCGTGCTGCTGTGTCTTATTGCGGTCATGAGTGTCTTCCCGGCGCTTCTGGCTCTTTCGAGCCGCTGGCGGAACGACCTTGCGATCATGAGGCCAGTCGGCACAAACATGCTTCGGCGGATGGTTCGGCCACTCCACCGTCACGCGAAGTTGGTGCTGCTCATCGGCCTGTTGATCACCGCCGGTCTGATCGCCGCCGCCACGCGACTGACCTACGACTCCAACATCATGAACTTGCAACCCCCGAATCTCGAGGCTGTGTCGTGGCAGCGGAAACTGGCCGCGCAGCCCGGAGGCGACTTGTGGAGCGGGCTGGTGATGACGACACCGGAGGCCGCGACTTCGCTGACAACGAAACTGCGGACCCTCGCAGATGTCCAGGAGGTTGGCGGCATGGGGATGTTGTTGCCACCGGACCTGAACGCGCGGGAAGCCAAAGTCGCGGCAGTGCGTGACTTGCCGCCGGTGGTCGAACAGGGCGCCGATGGGCTCGGCTTCATCCCCACCGTGCTCAGTTCGGTACGCGATCGACTGCGGCCTACGCCAAAATATGCTCCGCTGGTCGCCGAACTCGATACCGCGGTGAAGTCATGGGCCACGCTGGATCGCGACATCGCGGAACGGCGTAAACGCATGGCGAGGCTGAACGCCGCCTGGCAGAAGGCGGCGCCCGCAGCCGCAGAAACGATCAAAGCCGCCCTCGCCGCGGTACCGCCGGGCCCAAGCGATCTGCCCGCAGTCTTGCGGGCGCAGTGGATCGGACTGGACGGTCAGTGGCTGCTGCGAGTTGCGCCCACCAGCGGCAAGGAGTCCATACTGGAACCTGATCGCCTCGATGCGTTCGTAACCGAAGTTCGCACCGTCGCGCCCGATCTGTTCGGTCCCCCTGTTCAGATTCTGGAGTCATCCCGGCTCATTGTCCGCGCGTACACGATGGCCGGTTTGCTCGCGATGGGCGCGGTGCTGCTGATCCTGCTGATCGACTTCCGGTCGATCGCCGATGCGATCAGCGCCATCCTCCCGGTACTCGTGGGCTTTGCCAGCACGTTTGGCTTCATGGGGATGATTGGGCTTGACCTGAACTTCGCCAATCTCATGGTGCTGCCGATGATCTTTGGCATCGGCGTTGACGCCGGCGTACACGTCATTCACCGGTGGCGAAGCGACCCGCGGGTCCGCCCGCCTGGTCTCTGGGGTGGCACAGGAACGGGCATCCTGCTTACGACCACAACAACCGCCATCGGTTTCGGCTCGCTCATGCTCGCCGAACATCGCGGCATTCAATCACTTGCCATCGTCATGGTCATCGGACTGCTTGCCACGCTCGTAGCAGCGTGGACGGTGCTGCCCGCGGTACTGCGGCTGCGGCAGAAACGAATGCTCAGCCCTTCAACCGATCGGCATTGAGCGGCAGTAGATCATCGACGATGAACTCGCCGTCCCGGCGGATCGTCTCGCCATCGAAGATAATCTCGCCGCCGCCGTAGTCCGCCCGCTGAATGAGGACGAGATCCCAGTGGATGTCACTGCGGTTGCCGTTGTCGGCGTCCTCGTACGCCTGGCCAGGCGTGAAATGCAGTGAGCCGGCGATTTTCTCATCAAAGAGAATATCCATCATCGGCTCGAGCACATACGGATTGAAACCAATCGCGAATTCACCGACATGCCGCGCCCCGTCGTCGGTGTCGAAGATGGAGCCGAGATGTTCCGCCCCCACTTCAGCATCATGCTCGACGATGCGGCCATCCTTGAATACCAGTCGCACGTTGCGGAAAGTCGAACCTTGATACACACTGGGCGTGTTGTAGTGGATGACACCGTTGATGGAATCTCGCACCGGCGCGGTAAAGCACTCGCCGTCGGGGATGTTGTGCGTGCCGGTGCAGGGGATCGCCGGAATATCCTTGATCGAGAAGCGAAGGTCGGTATCACCGGGTCCTTTGATGTGCACTTGATCGGTCGCATTCATTCTGGTCTGGAGCGCCGCTGCAGCGCCAGCCATTGCCTCGTAGTCGAGTGTGCATACATCGAAGTAGAAGTTCTCGAACGCCTCGGTGGAGGTTCCGGCGAGCTGCGCCATCGAGGGGGTGGGCCAGCGAAGTACGCACCACCGCGTCTGGTTCACTCGCTGCTGGAGGTGCACAGGCTTCATGTACAGCGACCCCCACGCCTTCATGCGATCTTCGGGGACACCGGACATCTCGTTGACGTTGAATCCGCCCCGCAGGCCGATGTAGGCGTCCATGCCCTTCATGCGGTGCAGGTCGTGCCCTGCCATCGCCTCGATCTGCACATCGGCGCCACTTTCGATCAGTGCCCGCATGACACGATTGGACCGCACCGCCACGTGTGGATGGCCGCCGCGATCGCGACAAGCCTTGATGAGTTCGATCACCATCGTGTCAGGCACATCGAAGGCTTCGATGAACAGGTGCTCGCCCGGCTCGATGGTTGTGGAGTGTCCTGTCAGGAGGCAGGCCAATTCGGTCATTCGTACGTCGTGCATCAATGATCCTTCTGGTCAATCAGTCCGAACCGTTTTCGTTCAACAACCGCGAGACCAATGAGGCCATCTCGGCATCGGGAGCGGGATCATCGCGGAAGTACAGGTCCGCCCGCAAGGCCTGCGACGAAGGGAGTACATCACACCAGCCACAGATTCTCGATTCAGGGCGGCTATTGTCCCGCCAAAAGCCGTCTTCGGCCCGACCGATCGCCGTGCGGCCTCCCCGTCCAGGCTGGGCGTCCCAACGCTCCTCCGTAGCGCCGAGCAGCGCTGCTTCAAAGTCCACTGCGTCGTCGGGACGATTGCCAACCACCAGAATGACGTTCTCCTCGCGAGGCATGAATTGACGGTACGCCTTGTCGAGCAGCCGCCTGATGCGTGCCGTTTCATCGATGAAGCCGTCCGGGAGCCCGATCGCGAGTGAGACGGTGCTGCCTTCCCACGGCCCAACGACCCGAATAGCACCGATCTCAAGGCCCGACTCGTCGCGAACCGTCAACTCGTCACCGATCTTCGCCATCTCTAGAAAGGTGCTCGCGCGAACGACCAGTTCCTGCATGAGTTCATCATCGAGTCCCTCTGCCCACCGAATGCGAACGATGAAAGGACGCTCGATGTGCTCAAGCACTCGCAGCCGCGGCGAGATGTCCAGCCTGCGGCCGCGACGGTCACCCTTGTCGAGCCGCTTGATGTGCAGATACCAGTCCAGATCGTCCACCCGGACACGAAAGTCGCAGGCTCGCCCGGCCGGTGTCTGCACTTCTGTTTCCAACTCACAGCCCGCCCTGTGCAGTCGGTCGGCCACCATCGCTTCGACCCAGAGGTCGAGGAAGCGACGACGCCGCTTCTGCGAACGAAGTGATTCGAGCAGTCCCCGCAGCCCGACGTGGGCGTCCCAGGTTCGCACCCGCTCAAGCAACGTCTGGTCGACCTCCCCTCCGAATCGTTCGAGGCCCCGTTTGTCAAGGCTCATGACGCGGTCCACCTCGCGGCAACGGGCATGCGGCATGTGTCGGGCGATATCGCGACGGCAGGCCAGAGCGTGTCCATCAGTTCGCCCAGCGGTATCTCGCCGATGCGGACGCCTTGGGCAATCGAAAGCAACTGCTGCGCTTGGCGGGCGCCGAGCGTGGTACACATCGTGACGGTTCCATCGCCATACCGACGCTCCTGCACCGGCGTACGTCGCTCAAGAAACATGACCGCCTTCGAGTCACTGCTCGCCACCGTGACCTCAAGATCCAATTCCGATCCGATGGCGTGCGTTCGAACGATCTCGGCCAATCGGTCGAGCCCCTCACCGGTTTCGGCGCTGACCGGAATCGCATCGGGATGTTCCCGCAGCCACAGCAGCACCTCGTCGGCATGTCCAAGACGGTCGATTTTGTTCAAAACCAATTGTCGGGGTTGCTTTGTGGCACCGATGTCGTCGAGGGTTTGGAGCACCGCCTCAAATTGCTCATGCGCCGTTGGATCCGCCACATCCACGACGACAAGCAGCAATTGACATTGCACGGTTTCTTCAAGCGTCGAGCGGAATGAGGCTACGAGGTGGTGTGGCAAGTCACGAATAAAGCCGACCGTGTCGCTAAGCAGCACATTGTTGCCATCAGAGAGTTGCCACCGCTCAACCCGGGTCGAGAGCGTGGCGAACAACTTGTCATGCGCAAAGGCGCCGCCAGTGGTGAGCGCATTGAAAAGGCTGGACTTCCCCGCATTGGTGTATCCGACGAGTCCCACTGTGTAGTGGTCTTCGTTGCGGTGAAGCACTTCGCGTTCCTTGCGGGCGTGGATGCCGTCGAGTTCCTTCTGCAACTTGCTCAGACGCTTCTGCACGAGCCGGCGATCGATTTCGAGTTGCTGCTCACCCGGCCCACGCGTTCCGATGCCAACCGGCGCGCCGCCGGTGACCTGTCCGAGGTGATCCCACATTGCCCGCAGCCGCGGGTAGGTGTACTCGAGCTGCGCGATCTCAACCTGCAACTTGGCGGCATGGGTCGTAGCTCGCCGGGCGAAGATGTCCAGAATCAGTTCGCTGCGGTCGATGACCTTGATCGACAGGAGCTGCTCAAGATTCCGGATCTGCGCAGGTGTCAGATCGTGGTCAAATATGACCAGCGTGGCCTTGGTCATCTCGGCGAGGTGGCCGAGTTCCTCCACCTTGCCCTTTCCCAGAAAGGTCCGTCCGACCGGCTTGGCTCGCTTCTGTGAGAGCAGACCCACCACTTCGGCCCCCGCGGTGCGGGCCAGAGCCTGCAATTCCTCCAGTCGGTCCTCCAGATCGATCGCCACCCGAGGAAACTGTACCGCCACCAAGACCGCCTTCTCCTGCGCAACCTTGAGCTGCTCACGCTGCATCTGAGACATGGATGGTCGCTGGGCCTCCGCTGGTGGATACGATGAACTTGGAACAACCCTGATCGTACCGACCTGCATGAGCACCACCGAGGCAACACACCGATGAATATCAGACAAATCCTACCCCCCCTGCTGCTGCTGGCCCTCGTGACCCTGCTGGCAATCGAACTTCCCGCCGCCATCGCAGGTCGCGCCCGCAACTACGACTGGTTCGGGCCGGTCATCGACGCCCGCGCCATGCTGATGAGTAGTTATGTCGAGAACCCGGACGAGGACGCCATGCAGAAGGCCATCCTCACTGCCCTGGTCGAGAGCCTCGACGACCCATACACCATCTACGTGCCTCCGACCCATACAAACGAATTCCAGAAAGACCTCAGCGGCCACTATGTCGGCATCGGTGCGCATGTGCGGGGCTTCGAGGGGCGGCTCAAGATTCTCTCGCCGATGGAAGGTTCGCCTGCCCTCGAGGCGGGCATCCGCTCGGGCGACCTGGTGCTGCAGATCGAGGACTTCGACACCCTCAACCAGCCGATTCAGGACTGCATTGACCAACTCATGGGCGAGCCGGGTTCGGATGTCGAAGTGCTCGTTCGTCACTCGGACGACGAAGAGGAACAACTCACCATCACCCGCCGGGCTATCAAGGCACCGACCACGGCGGGCCTGATCCGTCGCAATCAGGCGTGGCAACATCTGATCGACGAAGATCGCGGTACGGCGTACATGCGGGTCACCCAGTTCACACAGGACACGGTGCCACAAATGGTTGCCTCGCTCGCGCCACTGGTCAGCGCCGACACGCTCAACGGGCTCATCCTCGATCTGCGGAACAACCCCGGCGGCGCACTTCCTGCAGCCGTTGCGATGGCGGACCTCTTTCTGGCTGAGGGTGACATCGTCTCAATTGGAACGGATCGACCTGAGCGGACTGCCGAACGCCGCGTCTATGCCGCCCGCCGCGGGCATCCGCTCGAGGACGTTGCCGTGGTCGTACTACTGGACGAATCTTCGGCCTCGGCGAGCGAAATCGTGGCTGGAGCCCTGAAGGACAACGAGCGGGCGCTGATCGTGGGCGAGCGGTCCTACGGCAAAGGGTCCGTGCAAGAAGTGCGTCCCCTCGACGGAGAGCACGGCATGCTCAAGTTCACGACCGCCCACTACTACCTGCCAAGCGGACGCAATCTGCATCGCGACCCGAAGGAACCGGACCGGGATTGGGGCGTGGACCCCTCGCCCGGCTGCATCGTGGCCGAAACCATCGAAGACAAACTGGACCGCCTCGAGGCTCGATGGGCTTTCGAGGCCATCATGGATGACGAGCCGGAGGTACCGGACAGTCTCGATCCGAACTGGCTGCGTGAAGCCATGCACGACCCGGCACTCGCCGAAGCACACGCGCTGCTGAGCCACTATCACGACCACGATGCTTGGCCGGAATTGGACGAAGACGAGGACGTCGCCTTTCCTCCCTTGCAGGCCGAACTCGATGTTGCGCTCGATCAGCGAGAATCCCTCGCCAAGCACCTCCTTGAACTTCAGGACAACATCCGCCGACTTCGCGGAAGCGAGCAAACGGTGGATCGTGGCCTGATTGGACTCCCCGATGACGCCGATGTCAGCGGCGCCGAGATCGTGCTGCGAGACAAAGATGGCACCGTTCTTGGCACTTGGCGAGTCGCTGAGGGTGAGAACATCCGCGCCAGTCTCGATGCCGTAGAACTCGAACCGGTAGATGTGCCGCAGCCCGAGCTGGCACCCGACGCCGGCTGAACAGACTGAGCCACCGATGCCGCTGATCCTCGGAATCGAAACGAGTTGCGATGAGTCCGCCGCCGCCGTGACCGAAGGACCGCGGACGGTTCGCAGTAGCGTGGTCGCGACGCAGCATGACCTGCATGAGCGGTACGCCGGCGTCGTGCCGGAACTGGCCAGCCGCGCTCACTTGGAGCGGCTCATGCCGGTCATCGAGGAGGCGCTGCATGAAGCCGGAATCACGCTGAGAGATCTCGATGCGATCGCGGTTGGACATGCGCCGGGCCTGATCGGCTCGCTTCTGGTCGGTGTCGCCGCGGCCAAGTCGCTCGCATGGAGCCTCGGTGTGCCGCTGATCGGCGTACACCACCTGCTCGCCCACCTGCATGCCCCGGCCCTCGATGACGAGCCAATCGCCTTCCCTGCCATCGCGTTGATCGCATCGGGTGGACATACGGCCGTCTATCGCCAAGAGGACACGCTGAACGCCGAACTCCTCGGCTCAACCATTGATGACGCTGTCGGCGAAGCCTTCGACAAGGCCGCCGTCCTGCTGGAGGCTGGGTATCCCGGTGGACCCGCGATCGAGCGACTCGCAGCGGAAGGCGACGATCGGGCGATCGACTTACCTGTGACGCGGCTGCGGGGTGAGCGGTTCGGTTTCTCCTTCGCCGGACTCAAAACCGCTCTGCTTTATGCGGCGAGAGGGCATCCGGTGGGTCGGGGTCGGGCATCGCGATTCCCACGAGACGTTGCTGATCTCGAACCGAAAGCACGGGCCGACCTTGCGGCCAGCTTCCAGCGGGCCGCGGTCGATGCACTGCTCCTGGGCGTAGAAGATGTCATGCAGCGGGATTCGGTCACCAGTCTCTGCGGAGGCGGCGGCGTACTGGCCAACACGCTGCTGCGGGCCAAACTGAGCACGTGCGCGGCGCAACATCACGCCACGCTGCGGATTCCGCCGATGCGGTACTGCATCGACAACGCGGCAATGATTGCTGGACTCGGGGCGTACATGCTTGAGCGCGGGCAAACCACATCGTTGGATCTTCAAGCGGTGGCGAGGCTTCCCATCGGGGCAGGCAGCACATGAGCGAAGAATCCACGCCAGCCCCCAGACCACCCATCATGATCGAAGGGACGCACCCTGCGACGCTCGACGATACATCGCTGCGGCGTGAGTGCGAGGAAACCTTCGGTCGGCAACGCGGCCCGGGCGGGCAGCACCGCAACTGCCGAGACACCGCTGTACATCTGCTGCACAAGCCCACCGGTGTCGAGATCGTCGCCGCCGAGCGACGCAGCCAGGCGGACAACCGCCGCGTGGCGTGGCGACGGCTGCGGCTGAAACTGGCTCGCTCCGTGCGAAGACGCATCGACACAAATCGCTACCGATGCAGTGACCTGTGGGAGCAGCGGCGGCAGGGCGAGAAGGTCCCGGTCAGCCCCACACACCGTGACTATCCCCCGCTGCTCTCCGAAGCGATGGATGTGATCGAAGCGAGGGCCTGGGATGTCGCCGGTGCCGCCGGCACACTGGGCGTCACGATGTCCCAACTCGTCCGCCTCGTCCGCCACGACGCTGGTGCCTTTGAGCGGGTCAATCGCGGAAGGGCCGCCCGAGGCTGGCATCTCTTGCGGAAGTAGAAGGGCAGTGCAGTCAGGTACCATCGCCGAAATGCCTGACATACATCCCATCATCGAATCGCATCTGAGCGACCTTGTCGACATCCGACATGATCTGCACGCCCACCCTGAACTGGGGTATGAAGAACACCGCACAAGTGAAATCGTCCAGCGTGAGCTCGCCGCGGCCGGCATCGAGTTCAAGGCGGGGCTGGCCGGAGGAACGGGCGTGCTGGGCCACCTTCCCGGCGGCGAAGGCGAGCCGATCGCGTTCCGCGCCGACATGGATGCGTTGCCGATTCTCGAACAGACCGGGCTCCCGTATGCCTCGCAGACCGAGGGGCGGATGCATGCCTGCGGCCACGACGGGCACACGAGCATTCTGATTGGTGTCGCCCGCGTGCTGGCGGCACTGTCGAAGGAGAGACCGCTGACCCGCCCGGTCACGCTGATTTTTCAGCCCGCTGAAGAGGGCGGTGCCGGTGGCAAACGGATGGTGGAGGATGGATGCCTCGATGGTTCTGTACTCGGCCCGGCCGTGAAGTCGATCTATGGACTGCATGGATGGCCAGCCCTGCGGCTTGGACAGGTCGCATCGCGTCCCGGACCGATTCTCGCCTCCGCCGATGGCTTCGAGGCTCGAATCACCGGACGCGGAGGCCACGCCGCGATGCCACACCTGTGCATCGACCCAATCGCCGCTGCAGCGGCGGTGATTCAGTCGGCTCAGCAGGTCATCTCCCGCGAGATTGATCCCGTGCAAGGCGGCGTCCTGTCGATCACGCGTATTGAAGGCGGAACGACCCATAATATCATCCCTGAATCGGTTTATTTGCAAGGCACAACCCGATTCCTTCATCCAGAGGCCGGAGAGGCCATCCACGCTGCCTTCAGGCAGATCCTCGAAGGCGTCGCCGCAGCCCATGGCTGTACGACCGAAATCACCCTCCATGATGGCTATCCCATTACCTTCAACGCCCCCGAGGCCTATGACCGCTGGCAGCGGATCACTGCAACGACGTTCGGTGAGCAACGGGTCGAAACCATGGCCCCAGTCATGGGAGGCGAGGATTTCTCCTTCTACGGCCAGCAGATCCCAGCCTGCTTCTTCGCCCTGGGCCTGCTTCCAGCAGAGAAATCCGACATGCCGGGCCTCCATCACCCTCGCTTTGACTTCAACGATGATGCCATTGCCATGGGAATAGAGGCGTTCGCGGCGTTGGTCTGCGATTAGATTCGGCTCCCCGGCTTCTCGGAAGCGGGGCATTCCGCGGCGCTACTCTGGCGGCCATGCTGGCGCACTGCTACACTTCCGGGCTCGAAAATCAGCGCCGCACACCACTTCGCTTCCTTGGCCGGACGGGGTGGGAGGCAGGAGGTTCAGATGGCCAAAAAGCTTGAGAAGCAGTTCAAGATCGTCGCGCCTGGCGGGCAAGCAACGCCCGCCCCACCACTCGGGCCGGCCCTCGGTGCCAACGGCATCAACCCGGGCCAGTTCATCACGGCATTCAACGAACGAACCAAGGAACTCAACGGCAAGGCCGTGACCTGTCTGATCTCGATCTACAAGGATCGATCGTTCGACTTTGAACTCAAGAGTTCCCCGGCCTCGGCCCTTTTGAAGGATGCCGCCGGTATCGACAAAGGTGCCGGCACACCGCAGGATCCAATCGCGAGCGTCACGCGTGATCAGATCAAGGCGATCGCTGAAGAGAAACTCGAAGATCTCAACGCGCCCACGGTCGAGTCCGCCATGCGGATGATCGAGGGGACCGCCCGCTCGATGGGCATCACGGTTGAAGGAGGTGCCGCGTGAGCGACGAACCGACCCCCGCTGAAGACGTACCCACACCCGCCAAAGAAGTCGTCGAAGAGACGCCGGTAAGTGAAGCGGCAGCGGAAGCCAAGCCCATCGATCCCGCCAAGGCCGAAGCAAGCGAAGACCGCTCGGCCTGGAAGTCCCGGCTCCGCCGTCGCCGCCGCCGCACACGGTCCAACCGAGTTGCGGAGAATCGCAAACTCGCGATCGCTGCCGAAGGCACCCACGTTCCGGCCGACGCGGTCAAGGTGCTCAAAACCTTCAAACCGGCGAAGTTCGACCAGTCCATCGAGTGCTGCCTGCATCTGGGCATCGACCCTCGGCAGGCCGAACAGCAACTTCGCGGCGCCGTCTCGATGCCCAAGGGCAGCGGCAAGTCGGCTCGCGTCGTCTGCTTCTGCGGAGCCGACAAGGTCGATGAGGCCAAGGCCGCTGGCGCAGTCGATGCCGGAAGCGATGAACTCGCCAAACGCATCAAGGACGGATGGTTCGAGTTCGATGTCGCCATCGCTTCGCCCGACATGATGCGAGTTGTCGGGCAACTCGGCAAGATACTCGGCCCCAAAGGACTCATGCCCTCGCCCAAGGCCGGCACTGTGACTCCCGACGCGATCAACGCCGTCAAGGAATTCGCCGCTGGCAAGAGCGAGTACCGCAACGACGACGGCGGCAATCTGCACGTGGTCATCGGTCGGCTGAGTTTCTCCGAGGAAGACCTCACTGAGAACCTGAACTTCTTCCTCGATACGATCGACAAGCTCCGACCCGCTGCGGTCAAGGGGCAGTACATGAAGAAATGCGTGATCTCCGGAACGATGACGCCCAGTGTGGAGGTGGCAATCTCATGAGCAAGCCCATCAAGAGCATGATGGTGGCGGACTACCGCCGCCGATTCGAGAATGTCTCAAACGCCCTGCTCGTGGATATTCGCGGCATCGAAGCCAACGAGAACAACGCGATGCGGCAGGGGCTGCACGCATCCGGCATCAAGATCACGGTCGTGCGAAACTCGCTCGCCCGAGACGCCTTCAAGGATACGCCGCTTGCGACGCTGATCCCGGCACTCGATGGTCCATCGGCCATGGCCTACGGCGGGGAGTCCGTTGTCGATGTGGCCCGCGCGATCGTGGATTGGGCCAAGAAAGTCAAGGAACTCGAACTCAAGGCCGCGTGCCTCGACGGCGAGTTCTTCGAAGGTGCCGATGGCGTCAAGCACCTCAGCACCTTCCCGACCAAGGAAGAGGCGCAGGCCAAGGTCGTGCAGCTCGTGCTCGCCCCCGGCGCCAACCTGCTCAAGGCGGCCACGAGCCCGGGCTCGAACCTCGTGGGCATCGTCAAGGAAATACAGGAACGCCTCGAGCGAGGCGAGGAGATTGCCAAGGTCGGCTGAGCCGGCGCAAAGCACCTACTACACCCATACACCGTGTTGAACTGGCCCATCAGGGTTAAAAGCCGCGCAGCGGCTCCTCTTCAGCGCAGTCATTTGAAACTGGAGATGGACACATGTCCGAAGACACCGCAACCGCAACCAAGGAATTCGACGCCAAACTCACCAAAATTGGCGACGAGATCGCCGGACTCTCCCTCAAGGAAGCCGTGGATCTTGCTGACTACATGAAGGATGCCTACGGCATCGAGCCCGCCGCTGGCGGCGCCGTCATGATGGCCGGCCCGGCCGCTGGGAGCGAGGGAGGCGACGAAGAGCAGACCGAGTTCGACGTCATCCTCGAAGCCGCCGGCGACAAGAAGATCGCCGTCATCAAGGCCGTCCGCGAAGCGACCGGTCTGGGCCTCAAGGAAGCCAAGGGCCTCGTCGACAGCGCCCCCGCCCCGGTCAAGGAGAAAGTCTCCTCCGATGACGCCGATGCCCTCAAGGCCGCCCTCGAAGAGGCTGGCGCTTCGGTCAACATCAAGTAAGCCTCTGCCGGCCAGGCCAACTCATTGCGCGATGGGGTCAGGTACCTGAATTCAGGCACCTGACCCCTCTCGTTGGCTGAAATCAGCAATTTGATGGGGCCTTGTCAGCACCTCTTGGCGGCGAGGCCACCGCAGGAAGGCTGCCGAACTGGAGGGGCCCTCCGATTGAGCGATCGCCAGAGGGCGGGTTGACGGACAATATCCTGCTGCCCAAGAAACCCCTCGGCAGTCCTCAATTCCTTTCACTTACTACACTTACGTCATTTTGCGGCGTGATTGGCCACAAAAAAAACGATCCTATATCGGTTCAGGAACAGGATTTGCTTGCAAGAACGGTTGTGAAATGCTACGGGGGGCCCTACACTGCCCGGCTCGGCGCAGGCAGTGAACACACATATTTCGACCTTGATTCATCAACAGTGCGGTTGTCCGCGTGCTCGCGGCTACGTACTGCCCCACCGATGGGTCTCCGGATTCTCTCAGAGGTGACCGCATGATTCCGATGACGGTGCGCAACTTCTCAAAGCGTGGCGATGCAATCCCGGTCCCGGCTTTGACCGAAGTGCAACAAGCCGCGTATGAACGCTTCATCCAACTCGACAAGGATCTACTCAAACGCGATCCGACCTTGGGCATCGAGGGACTCCTCAAAGAGGTCTTCCCCATCGAGTCCTATGACGGCACGATGCGGCTTGAGTACCTCTACTACAAACTCGACAAGCCACGCTACACCCCGCACGAATGCAAGGAACTCCGTCTGACCTACGGACGCCCCTTCCGTATCGGTGTGCGGTTCGTGCGTGAGGGTGTGTCGGAATTGTCGGAGGAAGAAATCTACCTCGGCGAGATTCCGATCATGCTCGGCGGCGGCGAATTCATCGTCAATGGTGCCGAACGCTGCATCGTCAGCCAGTTGCACCGCTCGCCGGGCGTCGACTTCGGCATCACGCAGGATCTCGGCGACCGGCCCCTGCACTCAGCACGGGTCATCCCGGAGCGAGGCTCCTGGATCGAACTGGAGGTGACCAAGAAGGACGTACTGGCGATGAAGATCGACCAGTCGCCCAAGATTGCTGCCACCGTCTTCCTGCGAGCGCTCGACGAGTCGCTCAGCAGCACCGAGAAGATTCTCGAAATGTTCTACGACGTTGTCAGTCTGCCTGTGGCCAAACTGCAACCCGAGCACTACTCCGCCGAGATGATCATCAACGAAGAGGGCGAGGAACTCTGCCGCGTCGGTGCCCCGCTCGGCGACTCGCTCGAGGCGATTTTGGCGTCCAACATCAAGAAACTCGCCGTCGTGCAGGATCCGAGCGATCCGCTCATCCTCAACACGCTTGCAATGGAACGCCTCGACTTCATGGCCGAAGCCACCGAGCACGAGGCCGCCCTGCTGCGGATCTACAGCAGACTCCGCCCCGGCAACCCGCCGCAGCGGGACAAGGCGAAGACGCTCTTCAAAGAGAAGTTCTTCGACGAGAATCGCTATCGCCTCGGCAAGGTCGGCCGCTTCCGTATCAACCGTAAGTTCGACATGGACATCCCTGAGGATGTCATGCACCTGCGGGGCGAAGATTTCATGGCCGTCACCCGCTACATCCTCGACCTGCGGGCCAAGCGGAACAAGGCCTATATCGATGACATCGACCACCTCGGCAACCGGCGTCTTCGGACACTCGACGAACTCGCGGTCGAAGAGATGCGAAAGGGCTTCCTGAAACTCCGCCGCACCGTGCAGGAGCGAATGAGCACCAAGGATCCAGAAGACCTCAAGAAGATCGCCGACCTCGTGAATTCGAAGTCGATCAGCAGCGCCATCGACTTCTTCTTCGGCCGCAGCGAACTCTCGCAGGTGGTTGATCAGACGAATCCACTCTCGATGCTCGTGCACGAGCGACGACTTTCCGCGCTCGGACCGGGTGGTCTGAACCGCAAGCGGGCAGGCTTTGAAGTCCGCGATGTGCATATTTCCCACTACGGACGTATTTGCCCGATCGAAACGCCTGAAGGCACGAACATCGGTCTCATCGCCTCGTTGGGCATCTTCGCCAAGGTCGATGACTATGGTTTTATCCTCACGCCCTACCGCCAGATCGACGGCGGCGAGGCCAAGGGCGACGTGGAGTTCCTGCGAGCCGACCAAGAAATGCAGTCCGTGCTCGCAACCGCCGATTCCCTCGACGGGGGGAAGCTGCGAGGCAAGCATGTGCTCTCGCGGGTCAACGGCGAACTGAGCACCGTGCCCGCCAAGGATGTCCAGTACGTCGACGTCAGTCCCAAGCAGATTGTCGGCGTGTCCGCTTCACTCATCCCCTTCCTTGAGCATGACGACGCCAACCGCGCCCTCATGGGCTCGAACATGCAGCGGCAGGCTGTGCCGCTGATCAAGATCGATCCCCCACTGGTCGGAACGGGCATGGAACAGATCGCGGGTGAGCACTCCGGCATGATCGTCAAGGCACGTCGCAGCGGCACCGTCACGGCCGTCGATGCGGAGCGCATCGTCATCGACAACGCAGATGAATACGAGTTGCAGCGGTATCGCCAATTGAATGAGCGCACTTGCCAGACACAGAAGCCGGTTGTCAACCTCGGCGACACGGTGAAGGTCGGGCAGATCTTGGCCGACGGCGCCTCGACCTCGCTGGGGCAGCTCGCGATCGGCAAGAACGCCCTGGTCGCCTTCAACACCTTCGACGGATACAACTTCGAAGATGCCATCGTCGTGTCTGAACGGCTCGTCCGCGACGATGACTTCACATCGATCCACATCGACTCATACACCGTCGAAGTGCGTGATACGAAACTCGGACGCGAAGAGTTCACCGATGACATCCCGAACGTCTCGGAAAAGCAGCTCAGCAACCTCGACGAACGCGGCGTGATCCGATGCGGCGCCCGCGTCGGCCCCGGCGACATTCTCGTCGGAAAGGTGAGTCCCAAGAGCAAGTCCGAACTGACACCCGAAGAGAAACTGCTGCACGCCATCTTCGGCCGCGCAGGCGAGGACGTAAAGAACGACTCGCTTGAAGTCTCCGCCGGCGGCAGCGGCATCGTCATCGGCACGCGGCACTTCAGTCGCCGCATGCACCTCAGTGACGAGCAGAAGGCGCAGATCAAGGCCGACATGGCCGCCTTCGGCAATGAGATGGACCAGAAGGCCATCGCCCTCTTCGCCGAGATGATCGGCATGATGAACGAACTGACCGGCTCGGAGATGATCGACCCAACCACCCGACAGAAAGTCGGCGCGTCAGACATTCCGGAAGTCATCACCGAGCAGATCGAGAACTTCTCCGAGAAGTGGATCAAGGGATCCAAGGACGTCCGAGCCGAGGCCATCAAGATCAGAGCGCAATTCTGGCCCCGCATCATGGCCGTGCAAGAGGAGAAGGAACGCCGACTCGCCCACATGAAGCGAGGCGACGAACTCCAGAGCGGCGTGCTTGAGATGGTCAAGGTCTATCTCGCCAACAAGCGGCAGATCTCGGTAGGCGACAAGATGGCCGGTCGCCACGGCAACAAGGGTGTTGTTGCCCGCATTGTTCCGCAGGAAGACATGCCGTTTCTCGAAGACGGCACGCCCGTGGACATCCTGCTCAATCCGCTCGGTGTCCCGAGCCGGATGAACGTGGGGCAGTTGCTCGAACTGCACATGGGCTGGGCCGCCAAAGTCCTCGGCTTCCAGTGTGTCACGCCGGTCTTTGACGGCGCCACCGAGCAGGAAGTGCTTGGCTGCATCGACGAAGCGAACGCCCACGTCGAGAAACGCGTGTCGGACTTCGAATCCACCGGACAGAATGCCGGAGACGCACGCGAACTGCTCGCCAAGGTGCCCTTCGGCGGCAAGGCGCAGCTCTACGATGGACGGACCGGCGAGCCCTTCTCGCAGCCGACCTCGCTTGGCTACATGTACATGCTCAAGTTACATCACCTCGTGGATGACAAAATCCACGCTCGTGCCACCGGCCCCTACAGCCTCATCACCCAGCAGCCACTCGGCGGCAAGGCCCGCACCGGCGGGCAGCGTTTCGGTGAGATGGAAGTGTGGGCGCTCGAGGGCTATGGCGCGGCGCATGTGCTGCAGGAACTCCTCACCGTCAAGAGTGACGATGTCGAGGGCCGAACCAAGATCTACGACTCGATGGTCAAGGGCACCAATACGCTCGAGGCCGGCATGCCCGTCGTCTTCGACGTGCTCTGCCATGAGATCCGCGGTCTCGGCATGAATATCGAACTTGAGAAAGCCCACGACGATGTCGGGCCTCTGCTCTGATTCCCCGGATCTGAACCTTCCCTCGGACTGAGACGGAACCCATTCCATGACCGAGAACGTCTTCGATCACGTCAACGACTTCACGTCAGTCAAGATCACGCTGGCCAGCCCCAACGACATCCGGTCGTGGAGCTTCGGCGAGGTCAAGAAGCCTGAGACCATCAACTACCGCACCTACCGCCCTGAGAAGGACGGTCTATTCTGCGAGCGGATCTTCGGACCCGAGCGAGACTACGAATGCGGCTGCGGCAAGTACAAGGGCACAAAGTTCAAGGGCATCATCTGCGATCGCTGCGGCGTGAAGGTGACGCACTCACGTGTGCGCCGCAAGCGAATGGGGCATATCAACCTCGCCGCGCCGATCGTGCACATCTGGTTCTTTAAGGCGCTGCCGAGCCGCCTTGGCACGCTGCTGGGCATGAAGACCTCCGATCTTGAGAAGGTCATCTACTTCCAGGACTATGTGATCACCGACCCGGGCGACACCGAACTGGAATACCGTCAGGTCGTCGACGAAGACACCTGCCGAGAACTACAGCGGGAGTACGGTGCCACGGCCTTCAAGGCCATGATGGGCGCCGATGCCGCGATCGAACTGCTGCAGGGCATCGACCTCATCGCCACGGCGGCCGAGATCCGCGATGGCCTCACCAAGACACGTTCCAAGCAGAAGATCAAGGATCTCGCCAAACGGCTCAAAATCGTCGAGCAACTTCGCAACAGCGACAACGAGATCACCTGGATGGTGCTCGATGTGATTCCGGTCATTCCTCCGGACCTGCGGCCGCTGGTCCTGCTCGACTCGGGCAACTTCGCTACCAGCGATCTGAACGATCTGTACCGCCGCATCATCAACCGCAACAACCGCCTCAAGAAGTTGATGGACCTCAACGCCCCCGAAGTCATCATCCGCAATGAAAAACGCATGCTCCAGCAGGCGGTGGATGCGCTCTTCGACAACGACCGGTGTCGCCGCCCCGTGCTCGGCAGCAGCAACCGCCCGCTCAAGTCGCTCACCGACATGATCAAGGGCAAGCAGGGCCGATTCCGCGAGAACCTACTCGGCAAGCGGGTCGACTACTCGGCCCGATCCGTCATCGTCGTGGGGCCGGAACTCAAACTCCATCAGTGCGGCCTCCCCAAGAAGATCGCGCTTGAACTCTACCAGGCCTTCATCATCCGCAAACTCAAGGAACACGGGCTCGCCGATACGATCAAGTCGGCCAAGCGGATGCTGGAGCGGCGCGATCCCGAGGTATGGGACATCCTCGAGCAGGTCATCTACCAGCACCCGGTCCTGCTCAACCGCGCGCCTACGCTGCACCGCATGGGTATCCAGGCCTTCGAGCCAGTTCTCGTCGAAGGCAACGCCATCACGCTGCATCCGCTGGTCTGCACTGGCTACAACGCCGACTTCGACGGCGACCAGATGGCCGTCCACCTGCCACTGTCCTTCGAAGCGCAGACGGAAGCGCACGTCCTGATGCTCTCGACGCACAACATCTTCTCGCCAGCCAACGGCAACCCGATCGTCTCGCCCAGTCAGGACATCATCATGGGCATGTACTTCCTCACCTTCATGCGTGAGGAGAACAAACCCGCCGAGCGGGACATGCACGCCTTCCGTGATCTGGCCGAAGCGTTGCTGGCCCTTGAGCACAAACAGATCGATCTGCACGAACCCATCATCGTGCGGCTCTCCCGCTTCACCATGCAGGTCAAGAGCGAGAAGGGTCCCCTCGAACCCATCGCTGAGAATGGCCGCGTCGTGACGACCGTCGGTCGGCTCCGCTTCGCAGCCCTGCTGCCCGACGGCGTTCCCTTCTACAACTGCGCTCTGGGCAAGAAGGGTTGCAGCCGCGTCATCGACGACACGTTCAAGTACTGCGGCCGCGCCGAAACGCTCACGCTGCTCGATGATCTCAAGGAAATCGGCTTCAAAACGGCCACGACCTCGGGCCTCTCAATCGCCATCACAGACATGCGGATCCCGTCGAACAAGTCCGAGTTGCTCGCAGCCGCGCAGAAGAAGGTCGATGCAGTCGAGCGTGCTTACGGCGCTGGCGCGATCACCGAGCGGGAGCGGCATAATCAGCTCCTTGATATCTGGGCGCACTGCCGCGAAGAACTCACCAAGGCACTCGTCTCGACGCTTCAGAACGATCGCCGCGACATGAGCACGCTCGATGAGGTCGCGATTGACAGCAACGACGGGCGGCACTATCTCAACCCGGTCTTCCTGATGAGTACCTCGGGCGCTCGTGGCAACGTCAGTCAGATGCAGCAGCTCGCGGGCATGCGCGGTCTGATGGCCAAACCCAGCGGCGAAATCATCGAAACACCCATTCGCGCCAACTTCCGCGAAGGGCTCAACGTGCTTGAGTACTTCTCGTCCACGCACGGTGCCCGCAAGGGGCTGGCCGATACAGCGCTCAAGACGGCCGACTCGGGCTACCTCACCCGCAAACTCTACGATGTGGCGCAAGCCGTCGTCGTCACCGAGCACGACTGCGGTACGAAACGAGGCATTTCCAAGCGGGCCATCTACAAGGGCGAGCAGGTCGATGTCCCGCTGCGGGAGATCATCATCGGCCGCACGAACCGCCAGACGATCATCAATCCGCTCACGGACGAAGTCATCGTGAAGGAGAACGAGGTCATCACCGGCGAAATCGCCGAGAAGATCGAGAAACTCGGCATCGAATCGGTACAAGTCCGCACCCCGCTGACGTGTGACACCACTCGAGGCATCTGTGCCCGCTGCTACGGCATGGACATGTCCACCGGCAACCTCGTCGAAGGCGGTCTCGCCGTCGGCACGATCGCCGCGCAGTCGATTGGCGAGCCGGGAACGCAACTCACCATGCGAACCTTCCACACCGGCGGCATCGCATCACGCAGCCTGACCGAGACCTCCTACCGCGCCGCCCATGGCGGCACCGTACAACTTCGCGAGTGCCGCGAAGTCACCGTAGATGTCGAAGGGACCAATCGCCTCGTCGCCCTCAAGCGACAGGGCGAATGCGCCGTCTTGGATGAGCGTGGACGCGAACTCGAGAAGTACAAGGTGCCCTATGGCGGCATCATCCACTTCGCCGACGGCGACACCGTCAAGAAGGGGCAGGCACTGATCGAGTGGAATCCTCACCTCACGCCGATCTTGGCCGAGGAAACGGGCGTTATCCGTTTCCGGGACATCGAAGTCGGCAAGACGATTCGCGTGGAGGCCTCGAAGGGAGCCGAGAAGGACGAAATGATCGTCATCGAGCATACCGGCGAGATGCACCCGCAGATCCTGATCGAGGACAAGGACGGCAACATTCTCGATTTCCACCACCTCCCGGCCAAGTGCCGCATCGAAGTGACGGAAGGGCACAAGATCAAGCAGGGCGAAATGCTCGCAAGGCAGCCCAAGGACGTCGCCGGCTCGGCGGACATCACCGGCGGTCTCCCCCGTGTGACGGAGATCTTCGAGGCGAGGATCCCCAAGGATCCGGCCATCATGTCCACTGTCTCCGGCACCATCGAACTGCATGACGACGTCCGCAAGAACAAGATGACCGTCCGCGTCATCACCGATGTGGGCGAGGAGATCGATCACCACGTGCCGCAGGGCAAGCACCTGCTCGTGCACGCGGGTGACTGGGTGGAGGCGGGCGATCCACTGACCGAAGGCCCGCTCGACCCGCAGCAGATCCTGAGTATTCGCGGCGAAGAAGTCGTCTTCACCTACATGCTCGACGAAGTGCAGAACGTGTACCGCGCCCAGGGCGTGCCGATCGCGGACAAGCACATCGAGACCATCCTCTCGTGCATGCTCTCCAAGGTGCTCGTCAAACGTGCCGGAGATACCGGATTGCTTCCCGAGGAAATCATCGGACGACACGCCTTCCGCGATCGCAATCAGGACATCTCAAGCAAACTCTGCGTCACCGAAGCGGGCGATACGTCGCTTGTCGTGGGCGACATGGTGGATCGGACCGAGGTCAAAGAAATCAACGCCATCGCCGAAGCCGAGGGCAAGGCACCGGCCAAAACCAAGCGAGCCCAGCCCGCCACAGGTCAAACCCTCCTGCTGGGCATCACCAAAGCATCCCTCCAGTCGGATTCCTTCCTCTCCAGCGCCTCCTTCCAAGAGACCACCAAGGTGCTCACCGAGGCCTCGCTGCGAGGCGCGACCGACGAACTACTCGGGCTCAAGGAAAATGTGCTGCTCGGCCACCTCATTCCGGCCGGCACCGGCTTCCGCCCCTATGTGGACATGCGGGTTGAGCATCTGGCCGAACCGCCCTCAACGGAAGAGGATGACGCCCACGCCGAAATGATGGCCGCCGCCGAGCGGGCCGAGGCCGCCGGGGCCGAGCCCCCAACGGTGATGAGCCCGCCGCAGGTCGAGGGGACGCTCGAGACGGCCGCGGCTGGACCCTCAGGCGAGTA
>PVBE011742677.1_pt1 | contig 37246 bp, 38 predicted proteins | sample 1631181 | NCBI WGS metagenome assembly PVBE01 (sample SAMN08397723, study PRJNA350692) | Marine metagenome, whole genome shotgun sequencing project. | isolation source: water | place: Pacific Ocean | collected 2012-04
CCTTAGCTAAGGAACACTTCAACCGAACCTAACGACGGCTAACCGGATGACGCCACCATTTTACCCTACAGTTGATGCCAAAGAGATCTAATGACCGGTACGGAGAGAGACGGGGAATAGTTGTTTCGGCCAGTAAAGGGGGTTTCCAACACAGTATTAGTGAGCTAGATGCCAGTGGCTATAGGCACCAGTGAGGAGTACCAACAGCAACATTGCGCCTAAACCAAGCACCATGACTATCCCTACCATTGGGATAAGCTTGGTATTAGTGTCTGTTTTGCCAACTATCGGGATACGCAACATTTGACACATAACACGGAAATAGGTAAACCAAACTATCATTACAGCAATGGTCGGGAGCAAAAGCCAGGAAAAGGTACCACCGGGCAGACGGAAGGCCATCCCCGGGGCAGTCCCCATCTCACCGAGTTGCTGAGATGATTCAGGGCCGATAACAATTTCTGGACCGAGAACCGGTAGCTTAATGCCAGCCTCAGTATTATAAAAAGGAGCCGTTGCCTCAGCCAAAGTGAGTGCGGAGACAGTTTCCAATAATCCTGACCTTGCGCGGTACTTAGCGATGACCTGAACAGCCCCGGAAAACCGCGGGGTATATCTAACGTGAGCCTCTCCCTGCTCATCAGTGACGGCTTCGCCGATCTCCATTAAGCCATCGTCCAAAGTCAAGAAACTCACTCCGAGCAAAAACTGTACCGTCTCCCCAGTAATCGGATCACCCTGTCCATCCTCAAGGACCGCGGTAAAGGTCAGTGGCTCGCCAACTTGACCCCTCTGGTCCGGGGACGCTATGTCTCCCACAGCCAAACTCAAGCTTGGAGGAATCTCTACTACTTCTGGCGCGGGGGCGGCAGCCTCTGCGGCAGCCTCTACGGGGGCCTCTACCGCCGGAGCCGCTCCTACAAGAGACCATATGTAGGTCAGCACCTGCCACCGTTGCTCTTCAGAGAGGCTGTCTTTATAAGTCGACATCCCCTTCTCCCCTCCCTCGGCCGGTACCCTGTCCAATCTACCTTCGCTCACAACCCAGAAATAATAGTCTGCCGCATTTTCTAGGCTCGTGGGAGTCGGTGTCTCTGAAGGCCACATTTCATCACCTTTGAGGCCATGGCAACTTAAACAGAACATTCCGTATATTGTTTTCCCCTTCGCTTGGGCCGATGTATCATCCCAAGGAAGCGGGTTTTCTAACCCAGTATAGGGAGGTGGAGGTGTTTCTGTCTCTTGAGCCAAAACGGCGGCCGCCGTGGTAGCAAAAAGAAACACGGCCGATATTATCCCAAGCCATAACTTCATTTTCATCCCGCCTCAGCTACCTCCCCTGTCGATTCTGAGTGAGCCTCGGTTTCTGCTTCTTCAGCTAGCTCCCAGATGGAGACTAGAGGTATTAACTTACTCGCCACGGTGAAGATGAGGATAAATCCGGCGAAAGCAGCAGCAGTAATCGACCATTCCACCCAGCTCGGTGTATAAACACCCAAACTTTCGGATATCTGAGGCACCTGGAGGGTGGGGACGATTATGAGGAGCCGGGAGACCCACATGGCCATATTAATGAATATGGCGGCGGTTATAATCCTGTGGATAGTCTGCCCAACGCGGAAAACAAGCAGAAAGGCGGGTATGACAAAACCGGCGATGATAAAGAACCAGAACCAAGGAGCGGCCTGACCAGTGAAAAGAAGGTTAAGCAGCTCTTTCTCTTCCAGTTTTAATTTATAACCAATGGCCAGGAATTCGGTGACCACGAGATAAAGGTAAAGTAAGAGCGATGTGAGTAGCAGATAGCTGAGATAGCGGAAATGTTTCTCGGTGATATATTCCTCCAGGTGGAAGACCCTACGCGTGATGGCCATAACAATAAGAACCGTAGCCAAGCCGGAGAAGAGCGCTCCGACGACGAAGTAAATGCCATAAATGGTGCTGTCCCATCCGGGACGCAGCATCCAGGCAAAGATAAAAGAGGCGACGGTATGGGTCATCACCGCCATAGGCACGACCGCTATCGCCATGATACCGATGGCCTTCTCCAGCCGGTGTTTTTGCTCCACGGTATTTTGCCAGCCGAGAGCCAGCAGATTGATGACTTTTCTCTTAATGGTGGAGGCCCCATCGCTCAATCGGTCGCGCATCAACGCAAAATCCGGGATTAACGGCAAGTAGAGGTAAATGAGACTACCGATCAAGTAGGTTGTAATGACTAAGATATCCCAGACAATAGCTGACTGGAAACGTCCGTAGACAAATATCTCCCAGACGCGCTCAGGGCGGCCCATGTCGATAACGGGCATCAAACCGCCAATCATCAGCGCGGCGACGGTAATAATTTCAGCCATACGGGTGATGGGCGTACGCCAGCCAGCATGAGTCAGCCGGAGAATGGCGGAAATAACCGTTCCCGCCATGGCAATACCCAAAAAGAAAACAAAGTTAAGAATATATACTCCCCACATTACCTGGTCGCGTAAGCCGGTAGCGAGGAGACCAAACCGTAGCTGGACGATATAAGCGTAAAGACCCCAGCCAACGACCCCAAGCAGAACCAAGACGAGGAGATAAAAACCAACGCTAGTTTGAGTCAGAGGATTGAATATAGTACGCTCTAGGCGCTCTCGGTACCCCCCGATATCTCCTGCTTTCATCTAGAAATCCTCCCCCCAAGGCCAGATGCCAACACGGCGATTAGAGTCGTCATCACCCCACAACCACTGCGGTGGCATTAACGGACGATGATCTCTGGGTGTCCGACCAGCAAGCTGACCATAACCAGGCAGGTACCACACCCGTGGCTGAGTACCCAGTTCTTCCTTATATCGGTAAGCACTATTTTCATCAAGGAACTTCGAAAATTGCACCACTTCGGCCCCATTAGTGGCAATATCCTCATTCAAGTCGCCGATGTAGAGGGCCTTCGTCGGGCACCCTTTTACACAATAAGGTAACTTACCATCGTGCAGAAAATGAGCACAGAACATACATTTAATGACAGTACCCTTCACTGCCGGGACAGGATACAAGGGAGAGTAGTGGCTTAAGGCAGCCGCAGCCGGTAATTTGGGAGTCCCCCAGTTGAAGAAACGCCGCTGGTAGGGGCAGGCGGCCATACACATACGGCAGCCAATACAGCGGTTATGGTCGATAAGGACAACGCCATCTTCGTCATGATAAGTGGCCGCTACCGGACAGACGTTAGCGCAAGGAGCATTCTCACACTGGTAACAAGGAACAGGCATAAAATAATGTCCCCCGCCAGCCAGCTCCTTTTCAAAAACTTAAATCCACTGCTGTCCATTGGGGCCATAATGCCCATTGATACAAGCCTGAGTACACTGCGGTGGTGTTTCAATGCCAACACAGCCATCGCACTTCTTGAGATCGATAACCATACCCCAAGCCCGCGCTTTTCCCTCAAGCTGAGCCTGGTTAGCTGGGTTTTTTGATGTTAGACCACGACCGACAATCGAATCTTTACGTAGCTTCATTAACTGGGGTACTGGTAAGTACATAACCCCCAGCAAACCAGCTAAACCAAGGGATTTCTTAATAAAACCACGCCTGCTTAAGTCCTTGTTCTTATCCGCCATACAAAACATCTGCCCTATCTAATATTATTCGGACTACCGTTGCCGCAATATACTATGAACATTACCCTTTGTCAAGCCCATTGTTAAAAAGTTAAACTATCAAATGAGAAAAACTCAGTCCATAATAGATACGCAGTGAGTAGCACCATAGAAAAGTCCGTCCTCCTCAAGATGGTTCTACTTCGGGATACGAATCTGATTCAAGATTATGACTCTAATTGAACCTCCCTTTTCTTGTGCATAATTCCAGTGCTATAATAAACAACCGAACGTGGAGATGTGACCGGTAATGAAAAGGAAGTTCATCATTGGTGGTTTGGTTCTATTTATCGCCATCGGCTATCTCGGTTTTACAGGTTTTCGTAGTTCGGCGTCTTACTACTACACAGTCAGCGAATTTCTTGCACAGGGCACCTCAGTCAACGGCCAAACGGTGCGGGTAAATGGACAGGTTGTCCCAGGTTCGGTAGAACAAAAGACCGACGACCTTAGCTTAAAGTTTACCATTGCCAAGGACGGACAAAGCCTATCCGTAGTCTACCGGGGAGTCGTTCCCGATAGTTTTCAGCCAGGTGGTGATATTGTCATCGAAGGTAGCCTTGACGCCGGCGGCGTTTTCCAAGCCAAGATCTTAATGCCAAAGTGTCCCTCCAAGTATGAGCCGAAAGGTACGACGCCGCCCATCAAGGACATTACTTCATGGCAGACATAGGCTACACCGCTCTATTTCTGGCACTGGCAGTTTCGTTTTACTCAGTAATCACTTATATCCTCGGCGGGAAGAGCAGAGACCCGGTACTTCTGGCCAGCGCTCGAAACGGTCTGTTGGCGAGCTGCGGGCTGGTATCGATATCAGTAGCTGTGCTAATCTACGCCTTGGTAACTCATAATTTCCAAATAGAATATGTTGCCGCTTATTCTAGCCGCGATCTATCCATTAGCTACCTACTCAGCGCCTTATGGGCCGGTAACGACGGCTCGCTACTGTTCTGGGCCTGGCTCCTCTCGATATTTGCCACCGTGACGGTACTGCAGAGACGAAACGTTGGTAAAGAGCTCGTCCCCTACGCTGCGGCGATTATCATGTTCACTCAGATTTTATTCCTTATTCTATTGCTCTTCATTGCCAACCCCTTCCAGAAACTCTCTTATGCAGTCAATCCTGGACTGTTTAATTATGTGCAAATTTACGCCGATGGGTATGGTCTTAATCCCCTACTAAAGAATCCAGGGATGCTTTCCCATCCACCAATGCTACTGGCAGGCTATGTTGGCTTAACTATTCCCTTTGCCTTCGCCATATCCGCCATGCTGACCCGACGGCTCGGTGATGAGTGGCTCATCACCATCAGACGATGGACGCTGATTGCCTGGCTCTTTCTCGGTGTCGGTAACCTTCTCGGTGCCTGGTGGGCCTACGTTGTACTAGGCTGGGGCGGTTATTGGGCCTGGGACCCGGTAGAAAATGCCAGCTTCATGCCCTGGCTAGTAACCACCGCCTTCCTCCATTCCATCATGATGCAGAGACGACGAGGGATGCTTAAGGTCTGGAATATGATTCTGGTCATTATTGCCTTTACCTTATCAATATTGGGCACTTTCCTGACCCGAAGCGGTATTTTGTCCTCGGTACATACCTTTGCTGAGTCGCCACTATTGGGCACCATATTCTTAATATTTATCGGACTTATCCTCATCAGTGCCTTTGGCTTACTCTACTATCGCAGTCAAGACTTAAAGAGCGAAGCTGAGATGGAGTCCTTAGTCTCTCGGGAAAGCACTTTCCTGCTCAATAATCTGCTCTTAGTAGGGGCGACTTTCGCCGTCTTCGTCGGCACCTTTTTCCCAGTGCTGTCGGAGGTAGTACGCGGGGTCAAGATTAGCGTCGGGCCACCCTTCTTTAATCAGGTAAACACGCCAATTTTCTTAGCCATAATCCTTCTCGCCGGTATTTGTACTCTTATCGGCTGGCGACAGACCTCGGTCAAAAACCTACGACGCAGTTTCCTCTGGCCACTAGTACTTACACTCATTATCGGAATAGCCCTTTTCCTATCCGGGATAAGGGGATGGGGAGCTATGATCGCCTTCACTATAAGTAGCTTTGTCCTGCTCACCATACTCTACGAATGGTTCCGTGGAACACGGGCGCGCCATCGAATGAGAGCCGAAAATTATCTCAAAGCCTTCTGGGAATTAATTATGGCTAATCGACCACGCTATGGTGGCTATATCGTTCATATCGGCATTATTCTCCTCGCTATTGGTGTCACTGGCTCATCTCTCTTCGATGTCAGCAAGGAGGCCTCACTCAAACCAGGTGAATCGATGATAATCAAGCAGTATGACCTCCTTTATGAGAATACGGACCAGCTTATAACCCAGAACGCAAATATAACCACAGCTACTATCTCGGTATCTAATGCGGGAAAACCTATTGGCCAACTAGCTCCACAAAAAACTTTTTACCGCAACTCTCAACAATGGGTAAGTAAAGTCGCCATTCGCTCTACTCTTCGTGAAGACCTATACATCATTTTGATCAGTTCAGAGGAAGACGGCACCGCGGCCTTCAAGGTTTTGGTCAACCCACTGGTCAGCTGGATATGGATGGGGGGGATAATCCTAGTACTAGGAGGGCTGATTGCTTTCTGGCCGGAAAGACGCCAGTCACTAGCTCCGGCACGGCTCGACTAAAGAGGATATTGGAATAGGATTAAGATGATTATTCTTGTGGCTTTAGTCTTGGCAATACTGACCACCGCTGTTGTCCTCTTACCGTTTTTCCGGCAAGGGTCACACCCGATTTCTACCGTAACCGATGAGAAATCACAAGAGCTATTGTTCAAGCGGGATACCACTTATTCTGTACTCAAAGAACTGGAGTTCGACTACCAATCGGGTATCCTGAACGAGGAAGATTACCATGTCCTCGAAGCCAAATACAAAAGAAAAGGCGTTTCCATTCTTAAGGAAATTAACAATCTACCAAAAGATACCGAGACAGACGCGACAAGAGAGAAACCTGGATCTTCTCCTACTCGTTGAAACGACTGGAATCCAGATTAACTACGGGCTGATAGAACACTATGTCCGCCCCAATCAGGAAAACTTCATTGATGCCATGCCCCGGTATTGCCGACAGATAGGGAGATAGTCTATAGTTACACAGTACCTTATAGTGACAGGACTTATAGTTTTACCAACAAGATGAAGTATCCTGTCGCACAATTAGTCAGGTTCAGTAACGTGTCGAGAGAGGCTAGTAATCATCGATGATAGGGGAACGGGATTCGCCGGGTCGACCGTGGGCTATCAAGACTGAAGGGCTGACCAAATCCTTCGGTGCTTATCCGGCGCTACGCGGTCTAAATCTCGAGATAGAACCTGGGAAATCGGTGGTCATCTTCGGACCCAATGGCGCCGGCAAAACCACCCTCATAAAGATACTAGCCACCATTATGAATCCCTCGTCAGGCACAATCACCGTCGACGGACTGAATATAAAGAGCCATGCCAAGGAAATTCGCCACCGAATCGGTGTCGTCACGCACCAAACTTTCCTCTACAATAACCTCACCGCTTATGAAAACTTAGAATTCTACGGACGGATGTTCGATGTCCCCAACCTCAAGGAAAGGGTTCACGAGATAATAAGCTTAGTAGGCATGACAGCGCGCCTGCACGACCGAGTAGCGACTCTCTCTCGGGGTATGCAACAACGACTCTCCATCGCTCGAGCTCTATTGCATAAGCCGACCATTATACTCCTGGATGAACCGGAAACTGGCCTAGACCCAGAAGCCATTCCGCTACTCTGGGACGCTTTACCTAACGAAGCAGGGAGAAAACATACCGTTGTGCTGACTACCCACAACCTAGAACGAGGCCTCGAGCTGGGCGAGCGCCTATTTATCCTCGACAAGGGCAAGATCGTCTATGAAGAGGCGCGAGAAGTTCTCAACATAGCCAGTCTCAAGAAAGCCTACCGAAACAGCACGAGAGTGAGCACATGAAATTCTGGAGCAAGGTTATAACCATTGCCTGGAAAGATGCCCTTTCCGAAATGCGCACCAAGGAAACTATTTCTGCAGTGCTGGTTTTTACGCTTTTGGTAATCGTCATTTTCAACTTTGCCTTTGGCGCCAATCAAGAGGTGATGACCGTGGTCGCCCCGGGCATCCTCTGGACAACTTTCGTCTTTGCCGGCGTCTTGAGCCTCAACCGCGCCTTTATCCCCGAGAAGGAACAGGGCTGCCTCGAAGGGCTAATGGCCTGTCCGGTCAATCGTGAAGTAATCTACACCGGCAAAGTAATGAGTAATCTATTTTTCATGCTAATCGTCGAGTCCATCGCGCTACCCATCTTCGCCTTCCTCTTCAACCTTCCAGTTCTCTCGCCACAAATCATCGTTATTGCCGTGGTCACAACTATCGGCTTTGTTACCGTCGGTACGCTGTTCTCGGCCTTAGCCGTTAATACCAAGGCGAGAGAAATGGTTCTACCCATCCTCTTCCTGCCTATCGTTATCCCCATTCTCATCGGCGCCGTCAAGGCTTCTGAATTGACTCTCGCCGGCCAATCATGGAACGACTTAGCCTTATGGCTCCAAATAATCGTGGCCTTCAATGTTATTTTCTTGGTCGTCTCATTATTAATCTTTGATTCCGTCATTGCAGAATAGAAAGCACAAAGGGAGCTTATGAAAAGAAATGCCCTGTTGATGTTGAGTTTTATCCTGATGGTAGCCGCCCTTTACCTTATCTTCATCTATGTCCCTACCGAAAGTAAGATGGGCGTTGTACAGAGGATTTTCTATCTTATGGTACCGATGGGCTGGATAGCCATGCTGGCTTTTATCGTTACCGCTACTGGGAGTATCCTCTATCTAACAAAAAAGAGCGACAAATGGGACGCCCTCGCCCACTCTTCATGTGAAGTCGGGGTCGTTTTTACCACGTTAGCGCTAGTCACCGGCTCAATTTGGGCCAAACCGGTCTGGGGAGTATGGTGGGACTGGGGAACTCCCCGGCTGACGTCCACCTTAATTCTCTGGTTCATCTACCTGGCTTACTTCCTAGCGCGTAATTTAGCCACCGAAGAATACCGTGGCGCCACCTTTGCCGCCGTCGTAGCCATTATCGGCCTCGCCGACATTCCTATTATCATCCTAGCGACCACCCTCTGGCAAGGACTACATCCACCACCCTTAATCTTCCAAGAAGGTGGCCTCGACCCAAAGATGAGGTTCACAGTCCTGATGAGCGTAATTGCCTTCACTGTCCTCTATATCGTTTTACTTAGATTCCGAATTTCACTACGGCAGAGTGAGGCTGAACTAGGAACATTAAAGGAATTAGACGAATAGTCGTAGAATTTGACTAGGAGGATAAATAAAATGGAGAATGGGTATTATCTGCTGGCGGCTTTTACCGCAGTCTGGGCTGGAGTTTTTGCCTACCTGCTCTTTCTGTCCGGTCGGCAGGTAAGACTGCACCAGAAAATCAACGCAATAAAACAGGTGCTTACAGAGAAAAAGTCCAAATAATTAAGGAGAACGAGGATAATACGGCAAATATAGCTCGTATTTTTCCGCTTTAAACCACAAGCTGCATACCGTTACCGCCAGAAAACAAACAGATACACGAAACTCATGCAAGCGTCATACGGTATTGACAAAGAAAAAAAGAATATGCTATAGTAAGTCTACTATTGAGCGGAAACAGACTACCGCTTATCAGAGGACTCGCCGATGAAGAGAATTCATATAAAAGAAGAGGTTTGCATGGCCTGCCACCTTTGCGAGATTTATTGCCAGTTGGAGCACTCGCCAGTGAACGACCTGATTAAGACCTTCCAGCTAAAATCACCACCACTACCGAGATTACGAATCGAAGAAAAGAGACCGATATCCTTTTCACTACAATGTCGTCATTGCGATGAGCCAGACTGCGTCTATGCCTGCCTCACCGGTGCGATACAGAAAGACCCGGAAACCGGTAGGGTCACTGTGGATGAAGAAAAATGTATTGGTTGCTGGACTTGCATGCTGGCCTGTCCATTTGGCACCATTCGGCAGGATATGGAACATGGCCGAATAGTCAAGTGCGACCTGTGCGCCGGGCGAGACATACCTGCCTGTGTCGCCAACTGCCCCAATGAGGCTCTGGTCCTCGCAGACGTAAAGACTAAAAATTAGCCGGAGAAACCTAGATGGCGGAACAAAAAGTAATTGCGATAATTGATTACGGTGCAGGGAATTTACGCAGCGTGGTTAACGCCATTAGTCGGCTGGGCTATCAACCCAAGGTCACCAACCGAGCGGCGGAGCTTTTGGCTGCCCAGTTGGTTGTCTTACCCGGGGTCGGAGCGGCCGCATCGTGTATGACTAATCTCCAAGCCCTAGGGATAGACAATACCATCCGCCAGCTCATTACGGAGAATCGCCCCTTCCTGGGTATCTGCCTTGGATTGGAGGTCCTGTTCACAGCGACGGAAGAGGGCGGTAAGCACGAATGCCTCGGCATTTTTCCGGGACAAGTACGCAAATTCCCGGTAGGACTAAAAATCCCGCATATGGGGTGGAACCAGGTAAAACAACGAGGTAATCATCCCATATTCGCCGGCATACCGGATAGTACCAACTTTTATTTTGTCCATAGTTATTATGCGGAGCCCGAAGATGAATCGATGATTACCGGTGAGACAGAATATGGCGTTCACTTCAGCAGCATCATTACCCGCGACAATCTGGTCGCCACTCAGTTTCACCCGGAGAAGAGCGGCGAAATCGGACTCAAAATTTATGCCAACTTCATCTCGCTGGCGGACCGGAGAGATAGTGGGCGACTAAATATGCGGAGACAATAATGACCGAGATAGCAAAGGTAAAGTACCTGATAATTGGCAACTCGGCCGGTGGCATTGGGGCGGCTGAAGCCATCCGTGAAGTAGACCGGACAGGAACAATGACTATCCTTTCTGATGAACCCTATCCCGCCTACTCGCGACCACTAATCTCAAAGTACCTCGCTGAGAAACGACCCTTGGGGAAGATGCTATTCCGTCCGACCGATTTCTACAAGCAGAACAATATCCAGACTCTACTGGGCAGTAACGCACAGAAACTAAACATCACTGAACACACCATTGAAATCGAAGGCGGCAAAAAGATCGCCTGGGAAAAATTACTTCTAGCCACCGGTGGTTCACCGGTTATTCCGAAAATAGCAGGCCTTGAACGGAAGGGGGTTTTCACTTTTATCACTCTGGATGACGCAAAGACCATTAACCGCTTTCTTAACCAGCTCCCTCAAGGGACTATCCGAGCGGTGGTCATCGGCGGCGGCCTCATCGGCGTGAGCGTTACTGAAGCCCTGGTAAAGCGGGGCGTTCAGGTGACAATTGTCGAGATGAAGGATTGGATCCTAAACACCATGCTTGACAAGGAGACGGCGACCATAGTCGCCAAAACACTCCGGCAGGCTGGAGTCAATATTATCACCGGCCACACAGCAATCAAGATAACCAGTGATTTAACCGGAGCTGCTGATGGAGTGACTCTGGACGATAACCAATCGTTACCTGCCGAATTGGTCATCTCGGCGAGCGGTGTTAAACCACGCACCGATTTGGTGATTGGCACCAGAATAAAAATAAACCGCGGCATCGTTGTTGACCATCATATGACGACCTCCGTACCTGATATCTATGCCTGTGGCGATGTCGCTGAGATTTACGACTTCATTTACGAAGAGACCCGGGTAACTCCAATCTGGCCCAGTGCCTATATCGGTGGCCGGATTTGCGGATTCAATATGGCCAATGTACCTAAAGAATACCCTGAGAGTACCGCGATGAACTCGCTGAACTACTTTGGGTTAGACGTGGTCTCAGCCGGAATGTGCAGCCCACCTACCATAATCTCGAAGGGACGACAGGCAGACCCGCCCAATAATAGTTACGAAGTGCTAACCAGCCAGAGCAATCATACCCACCGACGGATAGTCCTCAAAAACGGACGCGTCGTCGGTCTGGTTTTTATCGGTAATGTGGAAAAGTCGGGCATCATCCATAACCTGATAAAGGAGCGAATAAATGTGAGCCGTTTCAAGAGGGAGCTTTTAGCCGATGACTTAAGTTTGGCAACTCTACCCCGAGAAATCTGGCAACCGCACTTAACCCCGACTAATGTCACGATGGCTCATATGGAAAAGCCTGAAGGAGTAACCGTCGGCGAATAAGCCGGAAAGATTTTATTTCAGGAGCCAGGAAAATGGAAAAACTCAACCGGGTACAAAACCCTTACCAAGACGATAAGATAGTTGATGCCTGCTCCATATTCGGAGCGATGGATACTTCGGGCAAACGATTTTCCGGAGAAAGTATTACTAAGGCAATTGCCAATATGCATGCTCGTAGCAACGGCCTGGGCGGAGGATTCGCTGTCTACGGATTATATCCACACTACGCCGACCTTTATGCCTTCCATATTATGTATATCAGCCCCAAGGGAAAGAAAGAGGTCGAGGCTTTTCTGAAAGACCATTTTGATACAGTTCGCGCGGAAATAGTGCCAACTCGAGCGACACCAGCTATCACCAACCCGCCGCTGGTCTGGCGCTACTTTCTTGAAGTGGGGAAACACCGTCTTGAAGACCAATCCGAGGACGATTATGTCGTTGACCAGGTTATGGAAATCAATACCAAAATAAGCGATTGCTTTGTCTTCTCCAGCGGGAAGAATATGGCCGTGTTTAAGGGTGTCGGCTATCCGGAAGAAATCGCCAACTACTTTAAGCTGGAAGAATACGAAGGCTATCTGTGGACCGCCCACGGCCGATTCCCGACCAACACGCCGGGCTGGTGGGGTGGCGCTCACCCCTTCAGTCTCTTAGACTGGACAGCGGTTCATAACGGCGAAATTTCATCCTACGGCATAAATCGGCGTTACCTGGAACAATTCGGCTATCATTGCACAATGCAGACCGATACTGAGGTAGTCGTCTATGCCGTTGACCTACTCATCCGAAAACACAACCTACCAATTAAAATCGCCGCCAAGATTCTGGCTTCTCCCTTCTGGTTAGACATCGAGCTCGAATCTCCACGAGAACAAAATCTTTATCGCACCCTGCGTCAGGTATACGGGAGCTTACTCTTAAACGGACCCTTTACTGTAATTATCGCCCATCAGGGCGAACTAATTGGGCTTACCGACCGTATTAGACTACGTCCCCTAACAGTCGGCGTCAAGGGTGATAGACTCTACCTCTCTTCGGAGGAGGCTTCTATCCGCTTAATTTGCCCAGACCTAGATAAAGCTTGGATTCCGGTGGGAGGTGAACCAATTATCGGAAGGCTCAAGACATCACCCCAACGCATAATGGTCAGGAGGAAGGTAACCGCCGATGTTGACCAAGAGAATTATTCCATGCCTTGATGTTAAAGACGGACGGGTGGTCAAAGGGAAAAGTTTTATCAACCTACAGGATGCCGGCGACCCGGTAGAACTGGCCAAGTTCTACTATACCGAGGGTGCTGATGAACTAGTTTTCCTAGATATCACCGCGACTCCGGAGGGGCGCGATACTATGGTTAACATCGTTGAACGTATTTCAATGGAAGTGTTCATGCCTTTAACGGTAGGGGGTGGACTACGCACTATTGAAGATATGAGGCGTATGTTGATGGCCGGCGCCGATAAGGTCTCAGTAAACACGGCGGCGGTACTCAAGCCAACCCTAATTAGAGAGAGCGCCGAAAAATTCGGCAGTCAGTGTATTGTCATCGCCATCGACGCCAAAAGGCTGAATGGTAATCCCCCGCCTACCAATACCCAACAGGTAGACCCGCCGCGTTGGGAAGTCTATGTCCAGAGTGGCCAGAAACCAACGGGGATTGACGCCATTGATTGGGCACGACAAGCTGTTGAATTCGGGGCTGGAGAAATTTTACTGACCAGTATGGATGCGGATGGCCACCGCGCCGGGTATGACATTGAGCTCACCTGTGCCGTAGCCAAGGCCACGGCTGTGCCAGTTATTGCCAGTGGTGGAGCTGGTAATCTAGCCGACTTCTATCAAGCTCTAGCTAACGGTAAAGCCGATGCCGTACTGGCCGCCAGCATTCTCCATTATGGCACCCATTCTATTACCGAAACCAAAAAATATTTAGCCCAGCAGGGCATACCAATACGAATCTAGTCTAGGGAGAACAGACAGTGAAAACCTATCTACCAGCCAAATTTATCGTGGAACGAAATGCGGAGCGCTGCATCCGCTGTAAGGTGTGCGTTAACCAGTGTAGCTTTGATGTTAATTGCTACGACGCTGAAGATGATAAGATCAAAAGCTATGAGGAGAACTGTGTTAGTTGCCACCGCTGTGTTATCTTCTGCCCAACTCAAGCTTTAAGTATTCGGAAAAATCCTCTAGAATACCGGGAGAATTATAACTGGCGGCCCGAAGCTATTGAAGATATCATTAAACAAGCCGAGACTGGCGCAGTCCTGCTCACCGGCATGGGTGATGATAAAACTCAACGCATCTATTGGGACCATCTAGTGCTTAACGCCAGCCAGGTAACCAACCCTTCCATTGACCCATTACGAGAACCGATGGAGCTGACCACTTATCTCGGACGTAAGCCAGACCGGGTAGAACTTAACGAAGATTTAAGTGTGAGGACGGAATTATGCCCCCAGGTCAAGCTAGAAGTGCCAATCATGTTTGCCGCTATGTCTTACGGAGCAGTCAGCCTTAATGTGCAGGAATCCTTTGCCCGAGCCGTCACCGAGGCGGGAACTTTGTGGAATACCGGAGAGGGAGGACTACACCCTAAACTGTATAAATATGGCAAGAATACTATTGTCCAAGTAGCCTCTGGACGCTTCGGCGTCCACGCCGAGTATCTTAACGCGGGGGCGATGGTCGAAATTAAGGTAGGCCAAGGTGCCAAGCCAGGTATCGGCGGACATCTACCTGGGGAGAAGGTGACGGCCGAGGTCTCGCAAACTAGAATGATTCCCAGAGGGACTGATGCTCTATCACCAGCACCACACCATGATATTTACTCCATAGAAGACCTGTCACAATTGATATATGCTTTGAAAGAGGCAACCAACTACACTAAGCCGATTTCGGTAAAGATTGCCGCCGTCCATAACTCGGCAGCGATTGCTAGCGGTATGGTACGCGCCGGCGCCGACATTATCGTTCTCGACGGGTTACGTGGCTCCACTGGCGCCGCTCCCAAGATTATTCGTGATAACGTGGGTATCCCGATCGAGCTAGCGCTGGCTGCAGTAGACAGCCGACTAAGACAGGAAAGTATTCGTAATCAAGCTTCGGTTGTTGTCTCCGGCGGCATTCGAAATAGCGGTGATATTGTCAAAGCCATTGCCCTAGGGGCGGACGCGGTCAATATCGGCACGGCGGCCCTCATCGCTCTGGGATGCACCGTTTGCCAGCAATGTCACACCGGCAAATGTGCTTGGGGTATCTGCACCAGTGACCTGTTCCTGACCAAGCGCATCAACCCAGATATCGGTGCTCAGCGCCTGGCTAATCTCCTCCGCGGTTGGAGCATCGAGATTAAGGATATCATGGGCGGGTTGGGCGTCAACGCCATCGAGAGTCTACGGGGCAACCGCCTCCACCTGAGGGGAATTGGTTTGACAGACACGGAACTGAATATTCTGGGAATTCAAATGGCGGGGAGCTAAGCGGATGGCTAAAAGAGTTAATGTTGATACGCCCGTAAAGATAGATGCCACCGGCGTGTCCCACCGGGAACTTAATATTAAACTGAGAGAAGCTGTGGCCAACGGGGCTCAGAAGATCCAGCTTCATAATGTTCACGGACAGAGATACATCGGCACCGACCTAAATAAGCCAGTCGAAATCGATATCTTCGGCACACCAGGTAATGACCTAGGCGCCTTTATGGACGGCCCGCAAATCATCGTCCACGGGAATGCACAAGACGGTTGCGGCAACACCATGAATAATGGCCAAATTATCGTTCATGGACATGCCGGCGATATCATTGGTATGTCCGCCCGCGGTGGGAGCATCTTTGTTAAAGAAGATATTGGCTATCGTGCTGGCATTCACATGAAGGAATATGAAGAAAAGCAACCAGTAATAGTGGCCGGTGGCACGGCTCAGGACTTTCTTGGCGAATATATGGCCGGAGGAATCTTAGTGCTCCTAGGTCTGAATCTTTGCCAAGGAGAACACCACAAGGCAAAATTCGTCGGTACTGGAACGCATGGTGGGGTCATCTACCTCAGGGGTGGTATCGAACAATATCAATTGGGCAAGGAAGTAGGTACTACCGAGCTTGAGGGAAAAGATTCCCAGACCCTACAAAAACTCGTCGGTAAGTTCGCCACCTATTTTGGTTATGACGCAGAGAAAATACTAAACCATAAATTCATCAAGCTCTATCCTAAATATCTACGACCTTACGGTCGTCTCTATGTTTATTGATTAAGAGGTAAGCTTTGTTAAATATACTCATCATCACTCGAGAAAAGAAAAATGTTGAGAAATTATCTTTGAGTCTAACTCAAAAAGGCTATACCTGTGCTCTGGTAACCAACGATGAAAAAGTTACCGAGCAGATAGCCGAGCATACCCCGAACCTGGTATTAGTCGAAACCAACAGCCACACCAGGATTAAAGAACTTTCACAACAAATCAAACAAACTAAGAATCTACCGATTATTGCTTTAGTTGACATTGAGATGCCCGATATGATTAATGGTCATCTTGGTCTAAGCGATGATTTCGTCACTAAACCCTATCGCCTAAACGAACTAGAGTTCAGGATAAAACGGCTACTACTCAGGGAGTCGAGAGTGAACAATGATGAACAAATCAAACGCGGCGACATGATAATCGACCTAGCCAAATACGAGGTATCGGTCGATGGCCAACCAATTCTACTAACTTTTAGAGAATATCAGCTGCTCAAGTTTCTAGCGAGTAGTCCAGGTCGCGTTTTTAGTCGAGAGACTCTCTTGAATAAGGTCTGGGGATATGAATACTACGGCGGTGACCGAACTGTCGACGTCCATATCAAAAGACTCAGAACTAAGATAGAAGATGCTAATCACACTTTTATTGAGACGGTAAGAAATATCGGCTACCGACTCCGGGGGGAGAATTAATGACTCGCCAAAATAAGAAGAATAGAGAAGAAGCCAAGGAGTATATTCTCAAAATCGCCAAGGAGCACGATGTCAAGTTTATCCGGCTCTGGTTTAGTGATATCCTAGGTATGCTGAAAAGCTTTGCCATCACGGTTGAGGAACTAGAAAGAGCCCTGGCTGAGGGAATGGGATTTGATGGCTCATCAATTGAGGGTTTTGCCCGCATTGACGAAAGCGATATGGTGGCTATGCCCGACCCTGAAACCTTCCAGCTACTACCCTGGAGACCACGGGAACGGCATGGCGTGGCCCGAATGTTCTGCGACATACTGAAACCAGGCGGTGAGCCCTTTGAGGGCGACCCGCGGTTTGCGCTAAAGCGCAATCTAAAACGTGCCGCCAACCTGGGCTACATATACTATGTGGGTCCCGAGCTTGAATACTTCTATTTTAAGGATGCCAGCGGAACTGAACCTCTAGACGTCGGCGGCTATTTTGATATGACGCCTCTAGATATGGCCACCGACTTGAGACGGGAAACCGTCTTGACCCTAGAGGAAATGGGCATCGATATCGAGTATTCCCACCACGAGGTGGCCCCCAGTCAGCACGAGATTGACATGAGATACACCGACGCTTTAACTATGGCCGACAACGTCATGACCTACCGTCTAGTGGTAAAGGAAATCGCCATAAAGCACGGAGTCTATGCCACCTTTATGCCCAAGCCAGTCTTCGGCATGAATGGCAGCGGTATGCACGTCCACCAGTCACTATTCAAGGGCAAAAGTAATGCATTCTTCGCTGCCAAGGACAAATACTTCCTATCGAAGACCGCTAAGTGTTTCATCGCAGGATTACTGAGGCATGCCCCTGAAATCACCGCTGTCACCAGCCAATGGGTCAACTCCTATAAACGCTTGGTGCCTGGCTACGAAGCACCAGTCTATCTCTCCTGGGCACAGCGGAATCGGGCTGATCTTATCCGTGTTCCCAATTACAAACCAGGAAAAGCAGAAGCTACTCGCATTGAATACCGCTCGTGCGACCCAGCTTGCAATCCTTACCTCACCTTCTCAGTAATGCTGGCCGCTGGGCTGGAAGGCATCGAGAAGGAATACAGTGCTCCCGAGCCGGTGGAAGAAAATGTCTACGAGATGAGCGAAGAGGAGAGAAAAAAGCGTGGAATTAACACTTTACCTGATAACCTCTCCGAAGCCATTCAGCTTACGGAGAAGAGTAAAGTAGTGAAAAAGGCCATGGGTGAGCATATTTTCAACGCTTTTATCAAGAACAAGAAGATTGAGTGGGACCTGTACCGGACACAGGTGACCGACTATGAGCTTAAGCGCTATCTACCTATCTTATAAATTAGGAGTTAATCTGGTGCAGAGTGCCAGCTCAGAGGCCGAGAGAAAGATAATAACTATCCTCAAAGTTCTAAGTGAATCTTCCGAACCTTTGGGGTCGATTACCATTGCCCGAGAACTAGAGCGCCACGGGATATTCCTCAGTGAGCGGGCCGTCAGGTACCATCTGAAAATAACCGATGAGCGAGGCTTTACTCAGCCAACAGGGCATGATGGCAGAATGCTCACCCCACGCGGCCTGGAAGAGCTCAGAATGGCGCTAGCTCCAGAGCAGGTCGGTTTCATACTGGAGAAGCTAGAGCTCTTAGCCTTCCGCACCACTTTTGACCCGGCAAAACGAATCGGCCTGCTCCCCATTAATACTTCCCTCATCGATAAGAACAGATTCCGAGAAGCGTTGTCCGCCATGAGTAATACATTCCATGCCGGGATTTGTGTCAGCGACCTAGTGGCCGTAGCCACGGAGGGAGAAAAACTTGGTTCCGTAGTTATCCCGATGGGCAGAATTGGCCTAGCTAGTGTTTGCAGTGTTACCATTAACGGAGTCTTGCTCAAGGCAGGGATTCCCATTGAATCCAAATTTGGCGGCATACTTGAGGTACACAATTCAGAACCCAGGCGCTTCGTCGCCATCATAAATTACAATGGGACATCCCTGGACCCATCAGAACAGTATATTCGAGCCCAGATGACCAATACTAACCAGGCAGCCCGAACCGGTAACGGCAAGATACTGGCAAATTTTCGTGAAATACCGGCCCCAGCACGAGCTACCGTTGAAGAAAAAATAGCTCAGCTTAAAGAAGCAGGCATTGATGGAATTTATGCCCTGGGCAATACCAGCGAGCCAATCTGCCAGATTGCCGTTGGGGTAAATCGAGTAGGTATGGTACTCTTTGGCGGATTAAACCCAGCAGCCGCAGTCGCTGAGGCTGGCATCAAAGTTGAGAATATCGCTGAAAGTGGACTAATTGACTTCCAACAGCTCAAAAGCTTTCGGCGGCTACAGGATGAATACCAATTGGAACAGACCAGCCCTCTTCGCCGCCATGAAGCCACAGTCTAGTTTATCTTTCCGCCAAATACTCTAGCGTCCTAAAAACATTTATTCAAAACCAACCGCTCCCCATTGACAAGACTAAATTCCCGTGTTAGACTGTTGACTATGATTACTCTTTTCGTCAACTATAGGAGGCCGTAAGCAAAAAATGAAAGAAAACATAACTGCGCTAGAGTTAAAGAGCTTAGTGGATAAACTTAACTTTGCCCAGAAGGTTGAGCGTTCACTCAGTCTTATCAAGGAAGCTCATGAAGAGTTCGGCGATCGCTTGGTAGTAGCCAACAGTCTGGGTAAAGATTCTGTTGCCGTATGGCATCTGGTGAAGCGTATTGCCCCGGAAACGCGTGGCTTCGTCGTCACCACCAGATTTAAGCCAGCAGAGACGGTTCAATTCATGAAAGAACTAGTAGCGCGTTGCCCTGAACTACGCGTTTTCAAGAATGACGCTCCACTCTCCGACCCAGAACTGTACCGCGTTGCCCCAGACCTGTGCTGTGATCTTTTGAAGGTTAAACCGGTACAGTGGGCCATTGAGGAGATGGGGGTCGATTGCTGGGTTACCGGTTTGAGATGCACGGAAGGCCGCACTCGGACTGATTACCGTGAAATTGAGGAGCGCGATAAGGGTTTAATAAAGCTCAACCCCATACTGCTGTGGCACGAACGCGAGGTGTGGCAGTACCTGGCTCTAAACCAGGTACCAGTAAACCCTCTCTATGCCAAGGGGTACCGTTCCCTAGGCTGTTTACCATGCACCAGTATTTCCAGCGACGCTGACGAGAGAGCGGGGCGCTGGATTGGCACCAGCAAGTGCGGCGGTGAATGCGGCATACACACACGACCATTAAAGATCGCTCAGGTCTAATAGAGCGTAGCAACCAAGATTTAGCTAGCAGAATATAGTAACTAACCGCATTCTGAAAACCATACAGGTAGGGTAAGATTAGAGATACCGTACCGTCAAAGTGATTGGGGGCAGAGCAAATGAAAAATAAACGCAAAAAATGCGCTTACATTGGAGAAACGAGGAGACGCTCATGGCTAAAATCGCTTATCTGGCGGATAACCGGTATCTTCATCCTCGGCGGTCTTAGTTGGCTTATTACCCATGATTTAGAACAGACGTCTTGGATAACAATCACCTTCCATAGCATTCGTCTTATCCTCTACTACTTCCACGAAAGAGCCTGGGAAAATGTGGAATGGGGCCGGATAAAAGTTCAAGAAAGTGTAGAACACGGGGAAGGTATTTAAGCTCAAAGTAGTTCTTCATCAACCGATATGAAAGACCGACCTTACAGAATTTTACCATTGAGCGCGACTAGGGCATTTATACGATTGAAATAAGACGAGGATTAAAAAATCTGTGTGCGCGCTGGGGAAATAAGAGAGATCAATACTAATTTCCGTCTTTCACTCCTAGTTCTGGCGCCAACCAGCTAGGAGTTCGGCATGACGCTGACAAAATTCGCTGTGGCTCTCGAGTTGAGCAAAAATAAGTTCCTCCTGCCAGTGAGCGTTGTACAACTTACAACCCTTATCTTGGCAAAAGGGGTCGCCGCTGAGAGCATAAAAAACCGCTTGCATCACATATCCCTTCATCACTGGTGTCAGACGACTGTCCTCACAACCGAGGCATCTGCCCTTAAATCTCTCGTTAAGTTCCAGGATATCTTTACCTAACATCTCGTACTGCTGCTTGAGGAGATAGTATTCCCTAGGCTTAGCCGGAGCCTCAACTAGGCCGGTAGTCGAAATAATCGAAGGCAGACCATAAACACTGGTACGAGCATGATATCTTTGGTCTTCTGCCCAGGTGACAAACAAGCGATTAGTCAGGAAAATATGAACTAGGTCCAGTCCGCGCTCGTTAGGTGGGATAAGCTCAGCAAAGACCCGGAGCAGGCGAAAACCGTCATAAAGGACACCAAAGGCTCTAGTTTTACCCAGAATCTTCCTCTCCTCGTATTGTATCTCGCCATAGAGAGGTACCGTCTCCGAAATCATCCTTCGGGTTACGTCGTGAATCTTAACAGCGGCTAGCTTTCGGGCAAAATCAGCGGATCTCGCCAGATAGGGATTAAAAGGATTACCCCTTATCTCTACCGATGGTACAGCGCCCAATTTCTCTCGTAAATAGCCAGCGATCTCCTCCAGATTAACCATTCCGGCCGCATTCTCATCATAGAGGATAACCTTCTCCAGTTGACGAAGTCTCATCGCAACTTTTCAAGAATAATCTCCGCGGCCCTCTCCCCAGATGCCAACATTGCCCCGAAGGTGGGACCCATCCGCGGTAAACCATAAGTTGTGGCCGTGGCCATACCTGTGACAACTAAGCCCGGATGAACTTCGCCGGTATGCTCGATAATCAGGTCTTCTGACCTTTCAACCCACATCGCCCCGAAACCCTTAGTCTTGATTAATCCCCGTTGCTCCAGTTTCTTTACTACCTTAGCCTCGTGACCGGTAGCGTCAACCACTATCTTAGTCTCCAAACCAATCGGGTCAACACAGGTTATCTCACGCGGCATTGCCTCGACCGCTGTCCAGTTAACGACAACGCCGGCAACACGATTATCGCTTCTCAAGACTAAGTCATCAAAACTGGTAAGATTTGCAAACTTAACCCCGGCATCACAGGCGGCGGCGATAAGCTTAGAACAGGCATGGGGGCCATCGGCAACCAGGAGACCCTCGCCGACCGCTTTATAAGGAATCCCCAGCTCATCCAAGATTCTCTTTCCTGGCAAACGGATGGTCAATTTATTCATCAGGTAACCCCCCATCCAGAACCCACCCCCAAGATAGTTATTCCGTTCCACAATGAAAACCTTCTTGCCAGCGCGAGTCAAATCTCTACCAGCCATCAGCCCACTAGGGCCTGCGCCAATAATAATGCAATCACTCTCCACATACTCCTGGAACTGGGTGGCAAACTCCGAGACGATGGCTCGGGTAATTTCCTTTTCTCCCGCCACGAACTTTTGCACCATTGTTTACTCTCCTCCTTATATAATAATTCTAAACCATTACGCCAAATTTTGGCGGTACCCCTCTTCGAGGTGACCACGGTAATGAAAATTGTTTACAAGGTTCCACCTTATGAGTTATCCCATGACGGTGCTGACAGTCCTCAAAAGCTGATTTTAGTGTCTCTTCCGTCAGGGCGAAACATCGCGTCTTAACTAGCGATAATCCATCCACTACTTCCACCACCATCTAATTCGAGATTTGAAGAGCCTTATCGATAGTCTTCCCCTTCACCATTACCGTGACCATAGCACTGGAGACAATATCCGCCCGCAACCGGAAAGTTTAAGCCTAGCATCAATGACAACACCATCGGCCTTCTTATATAAAGCTCCATCACCTAGCCTTCAATAATATCACCAACCACCGGATCAACCCTGACCCCCTTGCTCATTACCCAGATGATACCACGCTCGATATCTTCATCGATGCCCTCTAGTTCCAATACTACCCATCCCCTATTTTCTGTGACATCAGCTCGGCGAATATTGGTCACCACCTTAAATTGCAGACCAAGATCATAAATAATATGCTCTTTGGTGAGTTGCTCGGGAAAGGTAAACATTACCTGTCTCTTAGCCATTTTTGCCTCCCTCTCCATCTGGTGACTAGTACGCCTGATTCCGAAACGGAAGATACCTCAAAGGGAATTATTTACTAAAGGTCAAAATAAACTTACTCTCGTCGGTTTGCTCAAAAGCCGGCTTGATATGACGAGCCTTTAACTCTTGGACAACGCTCTTCAGTGAGTCCCGGTCACCCAGGATAATCTTCGCCGTCTCCCCATCATCCATGGTTTCGATAACTTCTATTGCCTTAACTTTAGGGGCCGGGCAAACGAAGCCAGACAAATCAACGGTTTTTGTGGCAATAGTTTCTGGTTCGGTATGCAAGAAATCCTGGTAAAAGCTGGTGTATTTGAAGGCATCATCCGGTGAAATAATCACGGCTAGCCCTTCCCCCGCCTTAGCATATTCCAGCGCCGCGAAAAGAATAGCGCCCGTGGTCGGACCAACCGGAATCCCGTCTTTTCTGGCCAGATCTATAGCCGTCCGATAAGCATCGTCATCACTCACGTGAACAGTCTCATCAATAACCGACCGATCTAGAATCTTCGGTACAAACTCTCCAGCTAATCCAGTAATTCTCTTCATTCCAGGTAGCTTGTGGTTCGGGAAAAATGGTTCCACACCGATAATCTTTATTTTCGAATTTTGCTCTTTAAGATAACGACCAACACCGGTAATGGTGCCACAAGTACCATACCCGGCAAAAAAATGGGTAACCTTACCCTGAGTTTGCTGCCAGATTTCTGGTCCCGTAGCCCGGTAATGAGCTTGAATATTCAGTTCATTCTCATATTGATTGGGGCTAACACATTTATCTTTCGTTGACGGACTTTTGATCAAGGCACTGACCATTCCTCGGGCGCCTTCGTTCGGGAAAAGGGGGCAGAGAGCATCATCAGCTTCAATTACCTTGGCACCCAATAGTTTGAGCATCACTTTTTTTTCATCAGGGATTTTCTCTGGCACCGCAATCTCGACCGGTATTCCCCAAGCGTTAGCGACACAGGCAATAGCAATACCGGTATTACCCGATGATGCTTCAACCACCGTTCTATCCCCGATTTCCAGCTCTTTAAGCATTTCCAGAGCAATCCTATCCTTCACCGAACCAAAGGGATTATATCTTTCCAACTTCAGATAGAACGGAAAGTCCTTATTTTGATTTAGCTGATTTACCCTGACCAGCGGTGTTGGATTCTCCGGACTGGCAATCATCTGAGTGATGTCAGAATATACTCTCAATTTATGATCGAAACCGTTACTTCCCATGGACACTCCCCGACATTCCCCAAGATAAATATGTTAAGCGCATACAATCATATAATAAAGTGTAACCTAAACACTCAAGCTAGCGCAAACCACTATGTCAGTTATACAGATTCCCGGCTGTCCAGAACCTTTTCCGTTCTCCCGGTGTTACCATGACCTCTAGGCCCAAAGGCTTGACCACCTCGTCAAGGAATTTCGATAGACCAAGACGCTCAATCGTCAGACCAATTCGTTCCCGCCCCACTGCATTAGCTTGATACCAGAGTATAGTTTCTCCAATAAGAGCATGACACTGCTCGTCGGTAGCGAACTGGACAATTTCATAGGCAAAATAGGGATGTTTACCATGCTTACCTCCAACCCGCACTAACCAACCCTTCCTAGCGGGAACCATAGCATCTATCGGGCAAACTTTAATACAATCACCGCAGTAATTACACTTATTTTTATCCATTACTGGTAAGTCGTTAACCATAGTCAGTGCTTTTTCATCACAGTTAATAACACAAAGGTTGCAGGCATTACACAGGTTTGCATCCACCTGCGGTTCAATAATTCCCTGGAAGCCTAGGTCCATCTCTCGGGTTCGGGCACAATCAAGAGGGCATCCTGAAAAGGAAATCTTGAATTTATGATGGCCACTAGCGGTACCGAAATAGCGCTTGTCCACCTCCTGACACATAGCCTGGGTATCCATCAGCCCATTAGGGTTCCAGGTACAACCGGCACAGGCCGTCGGCACCCGGATACGGGGACCACAAGAAGCCACCGACCAACCAATCTCCTTTAGCTCATCAGTAATGACATCAAAGTGCTGATAATGGACATAAGGTACTTCAATCGATTGGCGAAATGAAGTATGAACCTCCCCTCGCCCATATTTTTCGGCAATATCGGCGGCTTTACGTAATTGTGCTGAGGTGATCTTTCCCCCGGGACAGCGCAACCTTACAGTAAAGAGGTTTTTCTGAGTTTGCTTGATAAAGCCGCCACTCTTCAGATTCTCAAAATCCAGTTTCAAACGACGGGATTCCCGCCTTAGCCTGTAGTCCATAACGACTCCTTTCCCTAAAAATAAGTGTCCTTCAATACATTTACGTTTCGAAACATACGGACTTTTATGTCCCGATATATTTACTATAAAGTCCCCGAGCCAATGATTCATTGGTAGTGTTCTTCAGAATAGCACGGCCATCGGGGAAAACTACCATCTCATGGTCACTCAGGATGAAGTCAAGCATAAATTCGTTGCCGATAACCTTCGCGCCTATAGATTCAAGACGCTCGGCCAAATCTTTAAGGGGGATTCCACCCACCTTAGTACTCAAAATCTGCACAGCGTTTTGACCGCACAAGGCAGTCGTTCTTAATCCAAATTTACGCTCCAGAAACTCGTATTTACCACCACAGGCAGGGCAATCATCACGAGCCTTAATCTTAAGTTGCTGAAAGCTACTTTGCCAGACATCAATCAAAATGAGACCCCGATTGCTCTTCTCCGAGCCAACCAAGAGCTTCAAGGCTTCCGCCGATTGCAGCGAGCCGACAACAAACGGTGCCGGACTAATAACACCGGCCGTATCACAGGTTAGGAGTATACCACCGCGAGATGGATCGGCTGCGAAGCAACGAAAACAGGGAGGATGACCCGGCACTATATTCATGGTCATTCCTGAAGAAGAAATAGCACCACCATAAATCCAAGGAATTCGGTGCTTTAAGCAAGCATCATTAACAAGAAATCTGGTTTCGAAATTATCCAAACCATCGAGGACTAAATCAGTATCATCAATAAATTTTTCGATATTGGCATAGTTGACATCAGCGACAATTCCCTCAATTTCCACGGTTGGGTTTACTCGCTTAAGATGCCGTTCGGCGGCAATTGCCTTAGGCAGACCATCACGGATATCATCCTCATCAAAGAGAACCTGACGCTGTAGGTTATGGTACTCGATAAAATCACGGTCAATAATCCTGACCTTACCTACGCCGGCACGAACCAGAATAGTCGCGATAATTGTCCCCAATGCCCCACAACCAACAATAACGACTCGCCTCTTAGCCAGCTTCGCCTGCCCCTCTTCCCTAATACCTGGAAAAAGAGTTTGCGGGGAATATCGCTCAATCACCTGAATGACTGTCTCCTTGAATAAATGTCGGTACTACCTATCGCCGAAACTTAGATATAGTACATCTTCTCTTTAAGTTGTTCTTTACTTTTGTGCCGTTCCGCCAGATGCTGTAAGGTGATCGACTCCAGAACCTCATTCATCGCGTTTTCCATCTCCATCCATACATCGCGGGTAACACATGCATCCGCACTTTCACATAACTTAGGATTAGTGACACACTCTGCCGGCGCGATTGAACCCTCCAGCAGTGGAATAACCTTACTCAACCGAATCTCCGCCGGCGACTTAACGAGCCAGATCCCGCCCTTGGCGCCCCGGCTACTTCTAATTATACCACCAGCAATAAGAGGCGCGATGAGGTGTTCCAAGTAGTGCAGTGGAATCCGTTGCCGGCGGGAGATGTCCTTTAATAACACTGGCCCCACCCCCTGGTACAGAGCCAAGTCCAAAAGTACTTTGGTTCCATAACGCCCTCTAGTTGAAAGTTTCATTAAGTTCACCTATTCCCGACTAAAATCATCAACTTTATAAAAAATAACATATCCTTTTTAGCCTGTCAACCCCTATAAGCTACCATTCAACCATCAACTTCCTACAGTTAATTACCGGCGAGATATACAACGTTTCGTATTTTTTGATAAAAAGTTTGGGAAACAATCCTATCCGAAGAGATATAAACCAAGCTCAAATTATTTATTGTCTTCTTTTGTAATTCTCCGAAATACCTTCCTTCTTCATAGTTTCTTTTCCAGTCATCTTTCTAATTCTTTTTTCTTCTGGTTACTTCAATAGACTCAGGGCAAGCTCCTTCAGGAGCCTCAAGATAAACGGTAGGGATAGCCACGTCTGGATTCCAGTTTTCACGAGAATCCCAGTGAGAGGGCAGGAATAGCAAGGAATTTAGAGGAGAGCCTCTTACAGATTCTTGACAGACAGCAGCGTCGATGCTACGATGCAAGCGTAATTAGATGAGAGGGGGATTAGAGGAATGACTTACCGAATCTTCACCTGAACCTGAGTTTCTGTATTAGATGCAGGTGCTGCATCTGTCATTCGTTCAGAGAACCTCCGTCTCCAGAGCGGCGAGGGAGTAGCTGTGGCGTTTTAACTACCGGGCTATCGGCCAATCGGTAAAGCGATGCGTGAGGTTCTTCACGCATCGCTTTTTGTTTGGTCAAAAATTAACTAAGGGAAGGAATAAAGAAGTGAAAGATGAAAAAACACTAACACTAAAGAGAGGCCTAGCACTTTATTACAGTAGCATGGTAACCTTTCTATTATTTCTCGCTCTCTTGCTCCTGACTGTAGTGGATATCAGACGAGGCTTCCTGTTTTCTTCTGATTACTTCACAGTAGGGGTACCTGCGGTAGTACTAAATCTCCACTTAGGTCATCTACCGCTGCTATTGATTGGCGGGCTGAGTGTGTGGCTAGCCTATAGATGGATGACCGGGCTCGAGAAAGGGCTTGATGGAAGGAGACTAAACCTGAAGACTCTGACCATGATTCTGGCCATAATTATTGGGGCGTTACTAGTCATTGACCTCTTTACCTATCGCGGTGTGCCGACAGAGCGATTCTTAGAGGCAGGGGAAATGGGCTCTGGACCCGGACCAATGGGAATAGGACGCACCATACCGATAGCCAACCTGCCGTGGTGGCTTCAGCCGTTAGGGGAAGGCATCAACTATCTGCTCGTTGTTTGGCACGCTGCCACTCTCAGCATGTTCATCGGAGGCCTTTTCCTTGTTGCCGCCGGAGCAGGCCTCATGGCCAAACTACAAAGCAGAGGTTTTGGCTCCCACCTCGCTGGCGTCGCTCTGGCCCTACCACAACCTTTTTGCTCCTGCTGCGCCGCCCCGATAGGCGGCGCCCTATACCGAAAGGGAGCTTCATTGGGAGCGGTACTGGCTTTTACCATTGCCTCCCCCATGCTTAACATCACGGCCATAATACTAGCGGCGTCACTCTTACCCATCGAGTTCGCCCTTCTCCGGATTGCCGGTGGCGTTATCGTCGCTGTCTTCCTCACCTATATCGTCTCACTCATCGTGTCCCGATGGATAACCGCAGAGGAAACCGAAATAAAGCACGACCGACTTTTATCCTGGTCGACAAAATTAATGACGGCTTACAGCCGACTATTCAATTTTGAAAAATTGGTCAGCCAGGAAACCCCAAACTCACCGACAGCTCTCATATCAGATTGGCTACGTATGACCGGAAGACTAGCGAAAATAGTTATCCCGATACTTCTCATCACCGCATCGTTAACTGCCTATGCCGTACGAGCGATGCCCGATACAGGAAATAACCTCTTCGGAGTAATTATCACCTCATTCTTTGGTACCCTACTCATGGTGCCCACCTGGACCGAAATCCCATTTGCGGCCGGAATGATAGCCAAGGGATTTCCTGCCATAGCCGCTACTGCCCTATTGGTCCTACCGGCGGTCAGTATACCTTGTTTAATCATTATCGCCGGAGCCGTTGGTAGAACGAGGGTAGCAATTACCACGGGGTTAGCTGTTTTTGCGGTCGGAATAGTGGCCGGTATAATTTTCCTCTAAAAGAGAGCCTCAGAGATCAAACTGACAGCGTAATCATACAGAACAGATGACATACAGGCTAATTCCCCCCCATATTGGATAAAGGGGGAATTAGCCTGTATGTCGACAGAATACCCGGGTTTTCCGAAGAGTTTCCACTCACGCACGTTATTCCCGTTCATATAGACTTGTATTGACTTGCCCCCACCAACAAGATATAATAACTCTGTTGGTCAGACGCTAAGTTTTACCAGCAAGATAGAACCTTCGAGCTATTGATCCTAATGGTGTTCTACCTATGGACAGTAGCCGCTGGGTGTAAGTGGAAACGCTTACGCCTCCCGTGTTTGGAAAGGAGGAGTCTTTAGGTATAGCATCTTTTGTGAAACACCTCCTTCCGAGGTGTTTTTGTAATTTAGACCCTTCTTCCAGTAAAAGAACAAAGAGGAAAGAAATTGAAGAGGCTTATTTATTATTCGGCCAGTTTATTCGTAATTCTAAGCATGATAACTAGTTCCATTGGCTGTACGACAACTCGTCTCAAAGTCGCCACCACCACCAGCCTCTATGACACGGGACTTTGGAGCCACCTAGAACCGATGTTTGAAGAGAAGTATAAAGTCGAATTAGACGTTATCCATGCCGGTACCGGTATTGCCCTAGAATACGGCAAGAGGGGAGATGTGGATGTTATCACGGTTCATGACGAAGCCGCTGAAGAGAAGTTTATCACCGACGGCTACGGCGTCCAGCGAGTCCCATTCGCCTACAACTATTTTCTTATCGTCGGACCACCATCCGACCCAGCCGATATCAAAGACTTAAGCTCTGAGGAAGCTTTCAAGAAGTTAATGGCCACCAGCGATGGCATTTTTGTTTCACGGGGAGACAATTCCGGGACACATACTAAAGAGAAAGCTATCTGGAAAAACGCTGGCTTCGATTACGAGACTGTCAGAAAAGCCGGTGCCTGGTATATCGAAGGAGGTAAGGGCATGGGCCCAACTCTGCAAATGGCTAGCGAAAAGAAGGCCTACACCCTTACCGATATGGGCACTTTTGCCACCTACGAAGGTAAGCTGCAATTAGTGCCAACAATAGCCAAAGGTAGTACCTTACTCAATGTCTATTCCGCTATCGCCGTGAATCCGACGAAAGTCCCCGGAGTTAATATTAATATAGCAAACAATCTGATAAGTTTCCTGGCTTCACCCGAAATACAGAAATTTATCGGTAATTACGGCATTCAGGAATACGGAATACAGCTATTCATTCCTAGCGTCGGAGTCAAACCAACACAGTAACGAATAGTATCTAATAGGAGATGAAACAACTTGAATGAAATCTGGCAAGGCTTACTTGAGGCTATTAAGCTTATCGTCTCCCTCGACCCAGAAATCCTAGAGATTTCCGGCCGATCATTATGGATTGCCCTGTCTTCCTGCTTGCTGGCATCAGTTATTTGTCTCCCCATCGGTGGGCTTATACATTTTCAACGTTTCGCGGGGAAAAGAACCTTAATCAGCCTGATTCAAACCTTCTATAGTATACCAACCGTGGTTATCGGCTTGTTTGTTTTTGTCTTACTTTCCCGTACCGGACCGTTGGGCGGATTCAATCTACTCTTCACGCCAACGGCGATGATTATCGGGCAGATGCTCCTAGTCATACCGATCGTACTAGGCTTAACTATTTCCGCACTAAGTGGCATCGACAAGGTGATACCCGATACGGCCCGTTCCCTCGGTGCCGGGAGCTTTCAGACCGCGGTTGTCGTCCTCAAAGAAGCTAGATTTGCCGTTACCGCAGCCATGATAATGGCGTTTTCCCGAGCCATCTCCGAAGTGGGACTAGCCCTTATTGTCGGCGGTAATATTAAAGGATTTACACGGGTCATCACCACGACTATATCATTAGAGACAGCCAAGGGTGATTTGGAGTTAGCCCTAGCACTAGGTATCATTCTTATGTTCATTGCCCTAGTTATTAATCTCGTCTTAAATCAACTTCAGACAAGGTAAAATGCCGTTAATCGAAACCGTAGATTTATGCCAGAAACATAGTGGGCACGACATTCTGAAGAAAATCGCGCTGCAGGTCGAGCCTGGTGAAGTCCTGTCCCTGATTGGGCCTACAGGTGCGGGTAAGACAACGCTACTGCGGCTACTCGACCTTCTGGATACACCGACATCGGGCCAGATATATTTTGCTGGTGCTGAGGTTACCCGGGCAGGAAAGGCAAGATCAGAAACACGGCGCAAGATGGCTTTTGTCCTCCAGAAGCCAGTTGTCTTCAATGCTAGTGTCTACGATAACGTCGCCTACGGCTTGAAGTGGCGCGGTATTACCAGGAACGAACTTTACCAAAGGGTCAGCGGTATTTTGGAGACAGTATCTCTTTCTGCTCTCCGAGACAGAAACGCCCGCACCCTGTCCGGTGGAGAAATACAGAGAATAGCCATTGCTAGAGCCATCGCTCTCGAGCCGGAGTTACTACTACTGGACGAACCCACCGCCAATCTCGACCCAATTTCGATATCGCGAATCGAGAAACTAATCGCCAACATCATTCATCAGCATAAGACCACAATAATTATGACAACACATGATATGCGCCAGGGCCAGCGTCTACCTAACAAGGTAGCCGTACTAATAAACGGTGAAATCCTTCAAACAGGGAGTTCCTGGGATATATTTACTTCGCCGCACAACCAAGAGATTGCTGAATTTATTGGTACCGAGAATATCATTAACGGCGTCATCACCGCCAGTGAGGAAAATTTGGTCACCATTAACACCAGCGGCGAGATTATCGAAGCGATTGCCGATTACCCCGTCGGCGAAGAGGTTTGTGCCTGCATCCGACCGGAGGATATTACCCTAGCCAATTCACAAGCGCCGAGTAGCGCCCGCAACTCATACGCCGGAAAGATAATGCAAGTGGTGCCGATGGGCCCGCTTTGCCGTATAGAAATCGACTGTGACTTTCCGCTATTCGCTCTGGTCACTGGAAGATCAGTCGAGGAATTAGATTTAGTAAGAGGGAAGACGATTTACGCCACCTTCAAAGCGACAGCAATACATATCATCCGGAGGGAAAGATGACCGGGCTTTTCGACTCATGGCAGCGCCGGATTAACTACCTACGAATATCGGTAACCGACCGCTGTAACTTCAACTGCGTTTATTGCGCAGGCGGTTCAGATTCGTCGTCACTCCGCAGCGTAGAACTTTCCTATGAGGAGATACGTCGTATCGTCGAAATTGCCGCTGGTATGGGGATTACCAAATTACGCCTGACCGGTGGCGAGCCATTACTGCGACCCAATCTGAGCCGATTAGTCGAAATGCTGGCCCAGGTTGAAGGTATCAAAGCTATCTCGCTAACAACTAACGGAATGTTCCTCAGCAAGTATGCTCCAGAATTAAAAAAGGCGGGGTTAAAACGAGTCAATGTCAGCCTAGATACGCTACAGGCCGATAAGTTCAAACGTATTACTGGTAGCGACCAGCTAAAGGAGGTACTCGCTGGTATCGAGGCCACCCGTCTGGCCGGACTTAACCCGGTTAAGATCAATGTGGTGGTATTACGCGGTATCAACGACGACGAAATTATTGATTTTGCCCGGCAAACTATTAGCCAAGGATGGCATGTCCGCTTCATCGAATTTATGCCTTTCGGAGCACTAAGAAATGAGGTCGGGGAAATGGTCTCAGCCGAAGAAATCCAAGAACGTATTCAAAGTCTTGGCCATCTCGAACCCGACGTCGGCGAAGGTGGTGATGGTCCAGCTCGATACTATAGATTTACCGGAGCCGCAGGGACAATTGGTTTCATTAGTCCGGTGACTAAGCACTTCTGTCATAACTGTAATCGTCTGCGCCTGACAGTTGATGGTCGGTTACGTCCCTGTCTACTCGACGACGACGAGGTTGACCTGAAAACCGCATTACGTAACGACGCCAAGACAGAAGAATTACAAGAGCTTATCCGTCGAGCTGTGACCCTAAAACAAGAACAACATCACTTGGCGGATGGGATTAGTCCGCAGAAGCGATCGATGCGCGAGATTGGAGGCTAAATCATAAACCTGAAGCACTAAATACGAAACGCGAATAAAATTTACTAAAATCGGAGGTGAACCGTGAACAGGTTGACTCACGTGGATGCTAAGGGTGAAGCCCGAATGGTCGATGTCGGCGCAAAGGGCGATACTGAACGCGAGGCGACAGCCAAGGGAAAAGTGATCATGAAACCGACGACCCTAGAACAAATTAAGATGGCCGGGCTGAAAAAGGGGAATGTGCTGGCAGTCGCCCAAGTAGCGGGCATTATGGCGGCCAAAAAAACGCCTGACCTCATACCTCTATGTCATCCCATTCTAATTAATGATGTTATTATTGAATTCGACCTAGCGGCTAACGATACCATCGGCATCACCGCGACAGTGAAGAGTAGCGGGAAAACGGGTGTGGAGATGGAGGCTCTAGTCGCCACGTCAGCAGCTGCCCTGACAATCTATGATATGGCTAAAGCAATAGATAAGGGCATGACCATCAGTGAGATATATCTCAAAAGCAAAACTGGCGGGAAGAGCGGGACTTATCGAAGGGAAGAGGCCTGACGCCACCAAAATCTAAAACAGCGTTACCGTAACCGTCTCACCTTTCTCCATCAAATTAATATTTTCGGGAATTTCGATATAACCATCAGCCTCAGCGACACTCGTGATTGACCCGGAACCCTTAGACACGGAAATCGCCTCGTCCCCTTCGATTCTAACGGTTAAAAATTGCCTTCTCCCCACGCCACCGGAGACCCGGTGAGCTAATTTCGTCACAATCGTTCCCCCCAGTTTCGGCGGTAGATGGGCCATCTTTCTGATTGCCGACAGAAGGAAGAGATAACTAATAACCAAGCAGGAGGTCGGGTAGCCAGGCATCCCAAAAAGCGGTTTACCCTGTACCATGGCAAAAAGAGTCGGTTGGCCAGGTTTAACCTGAATTCCATGGAAAAGAATCTCACCCCAGCCGTGCAGGACATCGGCCAGTAAGTCTCTTTCCCCAACCGAGGAACCGCCGGAGGTAACCACCAAGTCACTGCTCAAAGCTTGGCTAATTCTTATTTTAATCTCCTCCCGGTTATCACGAGTAACGCCGAAGATGACAGGGAGACCACCATGTGCCCTCACCACCGAGGCAATGGTATGTGAGTTGACATCATAGACACCCCCCCGCTTCAACTTCTTACCCAGTTCAGATACTTCCTCACCGCTAGGTAGAATAGCTACTTTTGGTTTAGCGTAGACTCTGACTTTAGTGAGTCCCTGAGTAGCCAATACCCCGATTTTCCCAGGATCCAAGACAATACCTGTCTTAAGAATTGTTTCGCCCTCTTTAATATCTTCACCTTTCTGACTAACATTAGCCTTAGGGTAGACCGACTTGAACACCTCGACCTTACCATCGCTTACTTCAGTATCCTCAACCATCACTACTGCGCCAGCGCCGCGGGGCATCATACCCCCGGTAGCAATTTGATGGCATTCGCCCGCTTTTATCGCTGTTTTTGGCGTTTCCCCGGCATGCAGCTCCCCAACCACCTTAAGTATTTTGGGGTTTCGCTGGTCAGCACCAAAGACATCTTTAACTTTGACAGCATAGCCGTCTAAGGCCGCCCGGTCAAAGGAAGGTATACTCAAACTAGCCACTACCGTTTCAGCCAAGACACGGCCTGAAGCCTCATCGATATTGACCGTTTCCACCCGGGTGATTGGTTTAATGCTTGCCTCAACAATGCTTCTAGCCGCGCCGTAGGCAAGAAGCGCGCCAAAGGGTTTCATCTTGTTGCCTCCCGAACCATATGCCCGATTTCCGGTAGAATTATCTTCTCCAGGGCTAACCTCGTTGCCCCCAACGAACCCGGCAGACAAAGAATGACCTTACCCCGGGCAACACCGGCTAGGGCGCGACTCATCATACTTGATGATCCAATTTCCTGGTATGACAGGAAGCGAAAAAGTTCACCAAAACCATCCAATTTTTTCTCTAGGATTGGGGACACTGTTTCTACGGTAAGGTCCCGATGACTCAGTCCGGTACCTCCGCTAGCGATGATAACTTGCACTGCTGTATTACTAAGAAGCTCATTCAGTTTCTCCTTAATAGCAACCGCATCGTTTTTCAAAAGAGAATGCGAGATTACCTGATGACCGCTTTCATCTAGCCTCTGCCCAAGAAGCTGGCCGGATTCATCGGTCTTCTCCGTTCTCGTATCCGAGATGACAAGAATGGCGCAATTTGTGCTCTGCGGTGCTTGCCGTTTATGTTCCAGATGACTCAACGCCCTTCACCCTTTCCTACGAAGTCGACGAATTCCATTATAGGGGTTATCAATAAGACAAAGCAACACGGAGATTATTCAAAGGTTTGAGACAAAAACTACGTAGCTTGAGTTGGTAACTTCATTAGATTATACTACTTCCATATACAGGGAAATCCCCAGCGTCTCGAGATGAGGGGTCAGATGGCGTTAGATTTAACCAAGGTGGCGACTCAAGTTGGGGGGATACTACCGCGACTGAAGACTCGCCGTGAAAAGCACAAGGAACGTCTCCAATCAGCCCTGGATTTTCTCCGTAATACTACTGAGGACTTCGCCCGTCTCAAAGCAAAGATTAACGCCAGCAAAACGACTTGGCCGGTGGCCGGGCTGTTCGAGGGGCTTGAACAGAGCCACCCAGCACTTCCCCTACCGACCGAATTCACCATCATCGCCAGCGATGGCTCTCAGATCGATGTCGACCGCCACCAGTCATTCCAATGCTATCTGATAAATATCGGCAGTGTAGCTCTTCACTATGGCCCTCATCCCAATGCCATCCTGGAGAGCCGACCGCGGCTCTACGCCGAGGATAAAGACCTGATGATTACTGCACCCGGCAGGAACACACAAGAAGAACCCATCAAAGGCGCTCTTCTCGACATCAAACGTAGTGTCGAAGAATGCCACCGATTGGTTGAACTAGCTGAAGAACTATCCCCCGGCAGTTCCATTCTGGCTCTGCTCGATGGCTCACTAACGCTGTGGGGATTAACGGCTTACCCCAATTTCGTCGCCGATACACTGCTGCGCAAGGGCCTTCTTACTTATCTCGACCAGCTACGCGAGCTTAACAAAGACAGACAACTTGCCCTAGCCAGCCATATCAGCCTACCGGGCAGCACAGATGTCGTCAACGCTGTTAGAGTAGCTGTCTGCCCCGACGAACCGGTGAATTGCGCCTACTGCTCCAGCTTACCGGAACAGGCTTGCGATATCGTAACTGGCTTGCTAGACCGCGATCTTTTTGCCAACTTACTTGCCCCGGGAGAGAGGTCAGAATTATTCTTCAGTCAATCCAAAGTCGTTAAAGAACACTATGGAGAACACCTCATCTATTTCTTCTATCTACGATTAAACGACGAAATCGCCCGGGTAGAACTCCCGCGGTGGGTTGCCCAGGATGATGGCTTACTCAATCTAACACATACCTTAATTTTAGATCAGTGTAACCGAGGACACGGTTACCCTGTCGCCCTGAGCGAAGCCCATGAGCAGGCGGTCGTCACCGCTAAAGATAGGGGAAACTTCTGGCAACACATAGAATCACTACTGGTGAACGAACACCTACCCACCGTCAACTCTAGCAAAAGTTTCAGTAAGAGAACAAGATGGATTTAGAGTGACCACATGACGCTTTTCATTAGTCACTGTGAAAAAGAAGGTAAGAGATTACAATAACACCAATAGTCAGGTAGGAGGCAAGCAAATGGGAAGTAAAGGCAGAAAGAATACAAAGAAGCCCAAACAGGACAAGAAGAAGACAGCGGCCGGCGGGAATAAATAACACTTTAGATTATTATTCCCACCCCGTATCGCTGTACGTGGTAAACTATAGCGGGAATCCAGAGAAGAGGTATTATTACCCCGTCTCGACTCATCGAGACGCGCAATAATAATTGAGTATGGTTGAACATGTCTGAGAATTCAAGAGTCGGTGAGGTCATTGAAGCCAGTACCACCGAGTTCGTGGCGCAGTGCTACGAACTTTACCAGTCACCCCCACTAGGTAGTCTGGTAAAGACCATCCCGACACCGTCGGGACCGGTGGAGCTTTACGGCATCGTCTATCAGGTGACGACGACTGGCCTAGACCCAGGCCGCCGCCCGATTGCCCGCGGCAAGGACGAGATAGACGAAGAAGCCATCTACCAAGCTAGTCCCCAATTGGAAAAGCTACTGCGCACTGAGTTCGACGCTCTGGTCGTCGGGCACAAGCGCTTCAACTCCACTTCCTCGGCTTCGGCCGAAACAAGTCGGCATGAGCAAGAGAATAAATTATTTTACTACCTACCACCCAAACCTACCCGGATCCACAGCTTCGTTTATCAGTGTTCCTCTGATGAAATCAGGGAGTTCGGCCAGTCTTTTGATTTCCTCAGTATGCTACTCTCTACC
>PVBE011587962.1_pt1 | contig 37241 bp, 36 predicted proteins | sample 1631181 | NCBI WGS metagenome assembly PVBE01 (sample SAMN08397723, study PRJNA350692) | Marine metagenome, whole genome shotgun sequencing project. | isolation source: water | place: Pacific Ocean | collected 2012-04
GCGGCCATCGAACACTACCTGGAGCACCATAATGCCGATCCCAAACCCTTCGTCTGGACCGCCTCCGCCCCTGATATCCTCAAGAAGGTCGCCAGAGGACGACAAGCGTTAGAATCGGTACACTAGGATCCAGCGGTCGACGTTACCGGTGAACCCGCCGGCCGCCACCCAGATCGGCGGCGCCTCGACGTCGAGCATCCAGCGCTGGACATGAAGCACATCGCCGTCACGGATCACTTCGGGCGGAGTCTCCTGGATCGCGCTGCTCGCCAGCGTCGACACATGGACGTAGGTCGCATGCGTCGCGTCGAGCTGGATGTCGATCAGCAGCCGGTAGTCGCACGCGACCTCGATGTGCTCGCCGGTCGTCACCCAGGCGGGATCGTCCTGCCAGAACAGGTCGGGGATATCGTCCGCATCGGCGTGCTCGGCATCGCCCATCCAGATCCACACCATGCGGTGGCGCTCGACCACGGGATAGGCCGCGACGCGGGCGCCGGGCGGGATCGTCGACTGCCCCGGCACCTCGACGCATGCCCCTGTCGCATCGAATTTGAGGCCGTGATAGCCGCAGCGGATCTCGTCACCGACCACCTGGCCCATGGATAGCGGCAGCGCGCGGTGACAACACCGGTCCTCGAGCGCGACCGGAGCACCGTTTTCGGCGCGGTAGAACACCACGGGCTTGCCCAGGATCGTCCGCGCCAGCGGCCGGTCATCGATCTCCTCGGCCCAGGCGGCGACATACCATCGGTTGGTCAGAAAATTCACTTCCTACCCCAGCTCCGGCCCGGCGACGGCGAATACGTAAGCGGTCTGATCGACCGGCGACGCGCGGCCGCGCAGCATGCGGCTATAGGGCCGCTGATAGGCGAAGCCCGATCGCTTGAGCCAATCGGTGAACGCCGTCTGATGCTCGGCCGCGTCGATCACCGCGCCGCCCTCCAGCCCGTCGAGGGCGCGACGGACCAGGGCGACGGCGACATCCTCGTCCTCGGCGGTGATGGGGCCGATCTGCGTCACCTCGCGCCCATCGCGGCCGAGCACGTAGCCGGCGAGCCATTGCCCCGCGCGGGCGACGAAGGCGCGCTCGGGCGCCCGTTCTAAGAGGTGGCGCAGCAGCGGCGTCCGGTTGGCGCCAAAGGTATTGGCGTCGTAGCCCGCGACCTCGTCGATCTCATCCGCCGTCATGGGCGCGATCGCGACCGGCGTATCGGGAACATCGGGAGCAATGGCGACATGCTGAGCCCACAGCCGCTCGAGCCGGTAGACTTCCTCGAATCCGAGATGCTTGTATACCTCGCGCCCGGCGGGCGTCGCGTCGAGGCCGGGAATGACGCCATCGCGCTCAAGGTCCTCGATCACCCTGTTCATCAGGTCGGTGGCGAGGCCGCGGCGGCGGAACGGATCGCTGACCAGCACCATGCAGACCCAGCCGAAGGTGCCATAGGGCAGCGCCATCGCGCTCCCGACCAGCCGGCCATGGGCGTCGCTGCGGCCCCATCCGGGGCCGTTCTCCAGCATGTAGCGCCAGTCGTCCTCGGTCTGGTTCCAGCCGATCTCAGCCGACAGCGCGGCGCCCCGCCCGGCATCGGCCGGGCCGAGCGGCGCCAGCGCGAGGTCGTCAAAAGGATCCGTCACGGCTGTCATAGGCGGTCGGCTTGTCGAGGCTGGTCATGTCGCGCCCGACCCAGTCGGCCACCCAGTCGACCATCTTGTCGAGCGGGACAGAGGGGTAGCCGAGGAGCCGCGCGGATTCCCCCGCGTCGGCCAACCAGCCGGTCGCATCCTCGGTACCGGTGATGATGGGATCCCTTTCCATGCGCCGGCCGAAGGCGTACGCCAGGGCGCGCACGCTCGCGGTCTCGGGGCCGGTGACGTTGAGCGGCGTCGTCGGGTCGGTGCAGTGACGGAGGCACCTGAGCACATGGCTGTTGGCGTCGCCCTGCCAGATGACGTTGACGTGGCCCGCGGTGACGTCGACCGGAAGCCCGTTCCGAACCTTGGTCGCGATGTCCCACAGCACGCCATAGCGCATGTCGATGGCGTAGTTGAGCCGGATGATGCGGCCCGGCGTGCCGTGCAGCCCGGAGAAATACTCGAACATGCGCTCGCGCCCGAGGCACGACTGGGCGTATTCGCCGATCGGGCCGACCGGCATCGATTCGGTCGCGCCGCCATGCGCCACCTCGACGAACGGATAGACGTTGCCGGTCGAGAACGCGACGATACGGCATTCGCGGAACGCCTCGGCGACGATCGCCGGCACGTGGACGTTCATCGCCCAGGTCAGGTCGAGCCGGCCCGAGGTGCCGAACTTGCGACCGGCCATGAAGACCACGTTTGCCGGCTTGGGCAGCGCGGCGACCGCGTCCCGGTCCAACAGGTCGCAGGCGATGGTCTCGATGTCCCACGATTCGAGCTTGTCCGCGAGGCCCGGCTCGGAGAACCGTGCGACGCCGATGACGCGCCTGTCGGGGGCGGCGCGCTTGGCGAGCCGCGCCAGCGTCGGACCCATCTTGCCGCCGACGCCGAGCAGAATGATGTCGCCATCGGCCGCGGCGAGATCGGCGATCAACGCCGGCCCCGGCCGGGTCATGAATTCTTCCAACGCTTCGACATCCTCGAACCGGTCGGGAAGAGGATCGGTCATCGGCGGCTCCCATCGCATCGACGGGCGGTATATTAGCGGAGTCGGCGCGGCGGCAAAAGCTGCGCGGGATCGGCGTCAGGCCATGGGCTCCATCACTTCCTTCACCTTGCCGGCAAGCTCCCGGAGGCTGAACGGCTTGGGCAGGAAGTGGACGACGGCGCCGTCGTCGAGGCGCTTGCGGAAGGTGTCCTCGGCATAGCCCGAGATGAAGATGACCTTGAGGTCGGCATGGGTCTCGCGCACCTTGCGTATCAGGCTCGGCCCGTCGATCCCCGGCATCATGACGTCGGTGATCAGGAGCTCGATGTCGTCGGAGTTGTCGTGCAGCAGCTCGAGCGCGGTCTCGCCGTTCTCGGCCTCGAGGACGTTGTAGCCCTTGTTGCGCAGCGCCCGGGCGCCGAACTGGCGCACCGGCCCCTCGTCCTTGACCAGCAGCACCGTGCCGACGCCGGTGAGGTCGCGGGGCCGCTCGGCCTCCGTCGCGCTCGCCTTGTCGTCGGCGAACTCCGAGTTACTGGCGTAGCGCGGCAGATAGATCGTGAAGGTGGTGCCCCGTCCTGGCTCGGAGTCGACGAAGATGAAGCCGCCGGTCTGCTTGATGATGCCGTAGACCGTGGCCAGACCGAGCCCGGTCCCCGAGCCCACCTCCTTGGTGGTGAAGAACGGCTCGTAGATCTTCTCGAGCAGATCCGTCGGGATGCCGCAGCCGGTATCGGCGACCTCGATGGTGACGTAGTCGCTGGCGCCGAGCTCGGGCTGGCGCGACGTCTCGGGGTCGTCCTTCATCAGGCAACCGGTGCGGATCGTGAGCGAGCCGCCATCCTGCATGGCGTCGCGGGCGTTGACGGCGAGGTTGATCACGACTTGTTCGAGCTGGCTCTGATCGGCCTTCACCAGACCGATGTCGCGGCCGTGGATGATGTCGAACTCGATATTGGCTCCCATCAGGCGGCGCAAGAGGTGCTTTAGCTCGTCGAGCACGTCGGTGAGATTGAGAACCCGGGGCTGCAGCGTCTGCTGGCGCGAAAATGCCAGGAGCTGGCGCACCAGGATGGCGGCACGGTTGGCGTTCTGCTTGATCTGCGTGATGTCGGAGAACGACGGGTCCTTGGGATTGTGACGCAGCAGAAGCAGGTCGCAGAACCCGATCATCGCCGTCAGCAGGTTGTTGAAGTCGTGCGCGACGCCGCCCGCGAGCTGGCCGACCAGCTCCATCTTCTGCGACTGCAGGAGCTGGGCGTCCACGGTGCGCTGCTGGGGCGGTCCGAGGATATAGATGATGACGCGGCTATCGGGACCATCGCCGAACCGGCCGGCGTGAATCGGCAGCGGCGTTTCGCTGGCAACGGGCTGGGCCTCGTGGGACAGCAATCGGCCGTCGGTCTCATTGACGCGGCCGAGCCATTCCTCGACACCCGAACGATGGTCCTCGACGAAGAGCGAGGCGACGGATCGGCCGCCGATACCGCCGGGCTCGACGCCGAGCAACCGCTCGATGGTACGGTTTCCCTCGACGACGTTGCCGGCTCCGTCCAGCATTGCGATGCCGACCGGCGCATCGTCGAACAGTCGGCGAAACTGGGACTCGGCGTCACGCACCGCCTCGCGCCGCGACGACAGGGCGGAGACGTCGCGCACCAGGGTCCGGGTGTGGAACCCGGCCCCGTTCGTGGTGCGCACGACCGTCTGGGCGAACTGCGCGGCGAAGGTGGTGCCGTCGGGACGCCTGAAGGTCAGCCGACCGGCCGGCGCATCGAACCGGTCGAGGGCGCCGTCGGCGTCGGCGAGGACGTCGCGCAGCATCGTGCCGACCACCACCACGTCGGCGGGATCGAGCCCGAGCCAGCCGGCGAAGGTCGCGTCGGTGTAGAGGAACCGGCCGTCCTGATCGATCGAATAGACGCCGAGCGCATCGTCGTCGGTAACTTCCGCGAGGCGGGTCGCCTCGGTGAGGATCGGTTCGGCGTCGAGGCTCCAGACGATGAAGCCGGGCCGGGCGCCCAGGGGCTGGGCGCGAAGCCAGCGCCCGCCGTCGCCCCGCCCGGCCGGGCGAAGCAGTGTCGAGGCGTCGTCTCCGGTGGCGGCCTTGCGGCGCAGCCGATCGATCTCGCCGTCCGCGGCGACCAGGGCGCCGTCGGCGAGATGGGCAAGCGGTGAATCGGAATCGTAGCCGGAAAGATCGCGCCAACCGGCACTCGCGGCGACCGTGGCGCCGATCGAATCGGTGACGAGCCGGCAGTCCTGTGCGGTGCGGATTGCGGCGGCAAGGACGTCACGTTCGCCCGCGACCCGCACACCGCGGCGCCACAGGAAGACGACCGCGCCAGCCACGGCAATCGCCAGCCCCAGCCCCACCAACATCGCGAGGTCGAGGCTAACCGCCCCCGCCGCATCAGTGGCAGCCGATCGCGCGGGCGACGCCGTCGCCATGGCAACGGCGAGCAGACACGCCACGCGGGCGGCGGCTCTACCGCGCCGGACCAGCCTGGCTGGTATCAACGGACAGTTTCCCTCATGGACGCATTGAAATTGTCAGCCGGTTGCTCCCCGCCCCACTTCGCGCCCCCTGCGTCGGCGACAAGGTAGCACCGATTGTCGGTGACGCAAGTGGTTCGCAACGGGCCTCGGGACTGTTGATATTTGATATTACGCGCCGGGCGCCATGTTCCGTACGCGCTCCAGCGCGATCTTGTCGGCGACCTCGTTGGTCGGCCGGTCCTCGGCGTCGGCGCGCGAGAAGATCTCAGCCAACGTGTCGCCGATCCGCGAGGTCAGCGACAGCGCCCGCTCGGCGGTGTAGCCGTCGGGGGTGAGATTGAGCGACAGCGCGATCAGCCCGCCGGCGTTGATGACGTAATCGGGGGCATAGAGGATTCGATGCTGCTTCAGCATCTCGCCGTGACGGTCGGCGAGGAGCTGGTTGTTGGCGGCCCCGGCGACGACGGCGACGCGCAGCCGCGGAACCGTCTCGTCGTTGATAACCGCGCCGAGCGCGCACGGGGCGAGCACTTCGGCATCGACGTCATAGACATCTTGGGGCGCGATGGTGGTGGCATCGAACTCCGACTCCGCCCGTTCGACCGCCGCGTCGTCGATGTCGGACACCACCAGTTCCGCGCCTTCGCGGCGCAAGAGCTGGCACAGCGACATCCCAACATGGCCAAGACCCTGGACCGCGACGACGACGCCGTCGAGGCTGCCGCGTCTGAGGCGGTGGCGCACCGCCGCCTTGAGGCCGACGAAAACGCCATAGGCCGTGGTCGGCGACGGATCGCCGCCGCGCTCGCCGCTGCCCAGCATGTGCGGCGTCTCCATGGCGGCCCAGTCCATGTCCTGGACAGAGACGCCGACGTCTTCGCCCGAGATGTAGCCGCCGCCGAGCCGGTCGACGGCGCGGCCGAAGGCACGGAACAGCGCCTCGGTCTTGTCGGTCCGGGGATCACCCATGATGACGGACTTGCCGCCGCCGGCCGGGACGCCCGCCATGGCCGACTTGAGCGTCATGCCGCGCGACAGCCGGAGCACGTCCGTCACGGCCTCGCGCTCGGTCTCGTAAGGCCACATGCGGCAGCCGCCGAGGGCCGGGCCGAGGGTGCGGTTGTGAAGGCCGATGAACGCCCTGAGCCCCGATTTCTCATCTGTTACCCGCAGGATACGCTCGTGATTGTCGAAATCGGAGAAGCCCCTTGCCTCGTCGGTCCAGTCGGTGATTTCCAACCCCGTGTCGGAAACGCCGAGCTCGACGACCTCGTCATCCGATACCGTCGACGTGGTGAGCGTATCCATGAAATGGCCTTTCGAATTGGCTTTGGCGGCCGTCGCGGCAGCGCCACCGCATGATCCGGCGGTTTGCGCCCACGCTATGGGATTGATGTTAACGTCCCGTTAACGATGCCGGATCAACGCCTTACAGCCTCGCAACAGTATATCTTGGGTCCTCGAAATTCGTTGGCAAGGAACGCGCGCGTATTCGCCAGATTGGCAATCTTTAGCGCTCCAATCGGAAATATCGCGACGTTCGAGCCGAAAATAGTGAAATATCGTTAGTCGCGCACCACCGTCTCAGACCTTGCGTTTGGCATCCAACAGCGCGAATGCGATGCGGCACGGCTCGGCGGAATTGTTGATCCAGGAATGATTGGTGCCCTGTTGGATCATCAAGTCGCCGGCGCTCATCTTGACCATCGCGCCGTCGTCGAGCTCCATGTCGATCTCGCCCGACATGCAGATCACGTAGTCGACCGTATCGGTCCGGTGCATGCGGCCGGCCATGCCGGGCGGATAGTCGATGACGCGAAACCACGAGCCCCGGGGCGGCGGCGGGATGTCGTTGTCGCGGACCCCGAAATCCTCTTCGCTCCAGATCTCGGCCGGCGCCGCATCGGTGCCCCAGATCAGGGTCGAGACGTTGCCGCGCCCCCGGAGCTCGCGGAGCGGCGCAGCGCCGTCCAGCATGACCATCGCGCGGCCGGCCGGATCGTGGGTCGTCACGATGCGCCGGATCGCCGGGAACAGCGCCTGAGCATCGGCGTCGAGCGGCGACAGCGGCGCGAGGTCGCGCGCGCCGGGCCCGACGAATTCGCCGCCCGGCGGCGGCACGGCGTCGACCAGCACGAAAGCAATGCGGCAGGCCTCGTGGCCGCGGTTGATCCACGAGTGGTTGGTGCCCTGCTGGACCATCACCTCGCCCGCCTTCATGGCAATGGTGAGACCGTCGTCCATCTCCATATCGATCTCGCCGGTCAGGCAGACGACATAATCGACGGTATCGGTTCGGTGCATGCGCCCGGGCGATCCGGGCGGGAAGTCGACGGTGCGGAACCACGAGCCCATCGGCGGCGGCTGGGCGACGTTGTGGCGGGCGCCGAAGTCCTCGCCGGTCCAGATCTCGGCCGGCGTCTCGTCGGTGCCCCAGATCAGCGTCGACACCGTGCCGTGCGGCCGCACCGCCCGGTTGGGCGCGGGCCCATCCATGGTCACGGTCGCCCGGCCACGCGCGTCGTGCCCGGTAACGATGCGGCGGATCGGCGGAACACCGCCGTCGGCGTCGGAGGTCATGAGGCGCTCCCTCGGTTCGTCGGACCGGGGATCATTATGGCCGAGTTTCGCCGATCGGGCTCGATATTGTGTCCTCGAAATTCCCGCCGCGGCGAGCCGGGCGGCACGAAAAAAGACGCCGGGCCCATACGCAAGACCGGCGTCTCGTTGTCTTGGCGGTGCGAAAACCAAAAGCCGCCGAGGTTGTCGCGGCGGATTGGGAATACGGGATGGTAAAACTTCGTCTGCCCATGGAGACGGGCAGTTTCGCTCGCCGCGCGGAATTCGTCGGCGAAGGCCAACGCCCCGTGGTCGAGGGCGGACGGGAGGTAGCCGCCTCGGCGGCTACCCCCATCGTGTGTCCGCGTTACGGAGCGCTGGTGCCGCCAGCAACCGCCGCATCGAGATGGCCGGACACGACGCCGAACATGGCATTCAACGAGGTACCCAGATTCTGCAGCGCGACCACCGCCGCGACCGAGACGAGGGCCGCGATCAGCCCGTATTCGATGGCGGTGGCGCCAGACTTATCCCTGAGCAAGCTCCGAAACTTGGAAATCATGACCGCAACCCTTTTCATACCAGATACTATATTTGCGAGGACACAATATGGCCCAAATAGTTTCGTAATCGCTAAGACACATTAAATAAGTAAATAGTATTTTAGAAAAAAGATCGGAAAACTAAGAACTTGATATGTTTAGTAGTAATATTTATATTATATTTGATCTTTTATTTTGATCAAAGTCTTGTCTATTTCATTCGAATCTTGGTCGAGTTCCTTAGAGCCGCGTGCGCCCGCCATCCCCCGCGTCCGGCGAAACGGGTTGACACGGCGGGCGGCTGTGGCATACCCACCACCCGTCCGACGGGCGCCCAGGTGGCGGAATTGGTAGACGCGCAGGTTTCAGGTACCTGTGACCGCAAGGTCGTGGAAGTTCGAGTCTTCTCCTGGGCACCAAACCGGGCCGCGCGAGCGGCGCCCGACGGCGGCCTTTGCATCAGGAACGGAATGGTTCGATGGCGGTGACGCTGCACGAGGGAGACCTGCCGGACGGCCTCGACCTCGGCCCGGTGGTCGCGATCGATACCGAGACCATGGGCCTCAAGCCGGCGCGCGACCGGCTGTGCCTGGCGCAGATGTCGGCCGGCGACGGCGATGCCCATCTGGTCCGCTTCGCCCGCGGCAATTACGACGCGCCCAACCTGAAGGCGATGCTGGCGGACCAGGCGGTCACCAAGCTGTTCCATTTCGCGCGCTTCGACGTCGCCATGATCGAGCGCCATCTTGGTGTCGTCTGCCAACCGCTCTACTGCACCAAGATCGCTTCCAAGCTCGCCCGAACCTTCACCGACCGGCACGGGCTGCGCGATCTGTGCCGCGACCTGCTCGGCATCGACCTGGCGAAGGAACAGCAGATGTCGGACTGGGGCGCCGATACCCTCAGCGATCGCCAGCTCGACTACGCCGCCTCAGACGTGCTTCATCTGCACGACATCCGCGCCCGCCTCGACGAGATGCTGGCGCGCGAGGGGCGCGCGGAGCTTGCCGAGGCATGCTTCCGCTTCGTGCCGGCGCGCGCGCGGCTTGACCTGGCGGGATGGGACGACCTCGACATCTTCGCCCATTGACCGGGGGGCGAAGGCGGCGAATATCCGTCGATACGACGGGTCCTATGGAGTAGACTCGCGCGCACCGTTTTCGGGGACACCGCACGATGGTCCAGGCAAGCAAGGAACGCCTCGTGGCAAAGGACAGCGACGACGCCGGCGATATCGAAGTCGGCCGCCGCGTGCTCGCCATCGAGGCCACCGGGCTGCAAGCGCTGGCCGAAGTGCTCGACGATTCCTTTGTCGCCGCGCTCGACATCCTGGCCGGCGCCGGGGACCGCGGCCGGGTGATCGTCACCGGGATGGGCAAGTCCGGCCACATCGCGCTAAAGGTCGCCTCCACCATGGCCTCGACCGGGACGCCGGCTCTCTACGTTCATCCTGCCGAGGCGAGCCACGGCGATCTCGGCATGATCACCAGGTCCGACGTGGTGATGGCGCTGTCCAACTCGGGCGAGACGCCGGAGCTTTCGGACATCGTCGCCTATTGCAAGCGCCATGCGATCCCCCTGGTGGCGATGACGGCGCGGCGCGGAAGCGCTCTCGACCAAGCCGCCGACGCGAGCCTGATCATCCCGGACAGCGCCGAGGCGTGTTCGGTGAACCCGGCGCCGACGACCTCGACGACGGTCATGATCGCGCTCGGCGACGCGCTCGCGGTGGCGCTGCTGGAGCGCGTCGGCTTCACCAGCGAGGACTTTCACCAGCGCCATCCCGGCGGCCAGCTCGGGCGCCGGTTCATAAAGGTCTCGGACATCATGCACGCGGGCGAGGGCGCGCCGCTGGTGCCGATCGAGACGCCGATGGCCGAGACCCTGATCGAGATGACCCGCAAGAGCTTCGGCTGCGTCGGGCTGACCGACGCGGCCGGCCGGCTGATCGGCATCATTACCGACGGCGACCTGAGGCGACACATGGACAACGAGCTGCTGCGCCGGAGCGCGCGCGAGGTCATGACGCCGGCCCCCCGGACCATCGAGCCCGACATCCTGGCCGCCGAGGCGCTTGGCATCATGAACGAGCGCGGCATCACCAGCCTGTTCGCGGTCGCCGACGGCACGCCGGTGGGCATCGTGCATATCCACGACTGCCTGCGTGCCGGGCTGACCTGACCGATGGCGCAGGGCAGCGCGGACCAGCCGGCGATCGACGGCGATGCCGCCGCTCCGTCCTCGGCCGGGCCCCGGCGTCGGAGATCGAGGCGGATCGGCGCCAACTATTCCAGATTCGTCGGATTGATAAAGCTGATCCTGCCGGCCATCGCCGGCGTTTTGATGCTGCTGGTCATCGTGTGGCCCCAGTTCAAGGACGAGCCCAAGGGTTTCCGGCTCGGCGCGTCCCGCCTTTCGCTCGAGACCGCCGGCGGACAGAAGCTCGTCAACGCGAGATACACCGGGGCCGATCGCCGCGACAACCCGTTCACCATCACCGCCAAGACCTTGGTGCAGAGCGACAAGGACGCCGAATCGGTGGCGCTGAAAGGGCCGACGGCGGATATCTTCCTCGGCGCCGGTTCGTGGGTCGCGGTGACGGCGCCGATCGGAAGCTACCGCAAGAAAGCCCAGATCCTGGAGCTTTCGGGCGGCGTCGACCTGTTCCACGACGATGGCTACGAGTTTCATACCGAGGTCGCGGTGGTCGATCTCGCCGACGGCGTCGCCTCGGGAGACCGGCCGGTCAGTGGCCAGGGCCCGTTCGGACAGCTCCAGGCGTCCGGGTTTCGAATTTTCGACGGCGGCGAGCGGGTCCAGTTCCGGGGAAAATCCCGGCTGCTGCTTCACCCCGGCCCGGCCGAGGCCGAGCGATGACGCGCCCCCGATGGGGACGGCAGGTTCGCGCCGGCACGGCGGCGGTGGCGCTGTTCATCGCGTTGGGCCAGACAGCGCATGCCCAGGGACTGGGATTGCCCGGCCAGGACCGCGGCAAGCCGATCGAGATCAATGCCGAGGACGGCATCGAGTGGCGCCAGCGCGACAAGGTCTATGTTGCTCGCGGCAAGGCGCGCGCGGCGCAAGGCGAGGTGACGGTGCACGCCGACGTCCTGACCGCCCATTACCGCGAGCTCAGGGGCGGCAGCACAGAGATCTGGCGGTTCGATGCCGACGGCAATGTCCGGATCGCCTCGCCGCGACAGACCGCCCACGGCGACAAGGCGGTCTATGACGTGGACAAGGGTGTGCTGGTGCTGACAGGCAACGTCCGTCTGGTGACCGAAACCGATCAAATCAGCGCCCGCGACAGTCTCGAATACTGGGAGAAACGCAATCTCGCGGTCGCCCGCGGCAAGGCCGTCGCGGTACGCGGCGATCGCCGGCTTGCGGCCGATGTCCTGGCGGCCCACTTCAAGAAGGACGATGGCGGCGCGAACAAGGTGCACGAGATCGAGGCGTTCGACAACGTACTGATCTCGTCGCCCGAGGAGATCGTCCGCGCGGAATATGGCGTCTACAATGTCGAAACAGGTATCGCGAACCTGACCGGGTCGGTTAAGATCACCCGCGGGGACAGCCAGCTCAATGGGGCGCGGGCGCGGGTCAATCTCAATACCGGCGTAAGCACCTTGCTGGGCGGCGCCGAAGGCGTGCGGGGATATTTGACACCCGACCAGGCGCGAAAGCGGCCACCACGCGCGGATCGATAGGAACGATGGACAACTCTACGAGGGACGAATCACCCACAGGCCCCGAAGTCGGTGACGGCCCGCGATTGGTATCGGAGACAAGCGGCCTGGTCGCCGAGAATTTGGGCAAGCGGTTCAAGAACCGGCCCGTCCTGCGCGACGTCAGCCTGACGCTGGGCCGCGGCGAGGTGGTCGGCCTCTTGGGCCCCAACGGCGCCGGCAAGACGACCTGCTTCTATATCGTCACCGGACTGATCGCGCCCGATTACGGCCTCATATCGCTCGACGGCAGCGATATCACCGAGTTGCCCATGTATCGTCGAGCACGGCTCGGCATCGGGTATTTGCCGCAGGAAGCATCCATTTTTCGCGGCCTCACGGTCGAGAACAACATTCGCGCGGTTCTCGAGGTCGCCAAGCCGTTGGCCGACCGCCGCGAGGCGCGCCTGGAAGAGCTGCTGGCCGAGTTTTCGCTGAGCCATCTCCGGCACACCATTGCCTTGGCGCTGTCGGGCGGCGAGCGGCGGCGCGTCGAGATCGCGCGCGCCCTGGCGTCGTCGCCCAAGTTCATGCTGCTGGACGAGCCCCTGGCGGGCATCGATCCGATCGCCGTCAACGACATCCGTGAACTGGTCCACCACTTGAAGGATCGCGGAATCGGGGTCCTGATCACCGATCACAACGTGCGTGAGACGCTCGATATTGTCGACCGGGCGTATATTCTGCACGACGGCGCGGTGCTCATGGAGGGCGCGCCGTCCGAGATCGTCGCGCACGAGGATGTCCGCCGCGTTTACTTGGGTGAAAGGTTCAGCCTGTAGGTATAAACCGTGCGTAAGTACCTGTAGGACAACCAGTTATGGCCCTAGGCCCGAGATTGGATCTGCGTCAGTCGCAGGCGCTCGTCATGACGCCGCAGCTGCAGCAGGCGATCAAGCTTTTGCAGATGTCCAATCTCGAGCTGACGGCATATGTCGATCAGGAGCTCGAGCAGAATCCCTTGCTCGAGCAAGACGACACCGAGGACAGCTCCGAGCCCGCGAGCGAGACGACGGACGGCGAGCCGGCGGATGCTTCGGCGGGCGACGACGGCGCGGCCGGCGATGGTACCACCGACGACGCGCCCGATGCGCCCGATTCAGCCGAGCTGGCGACGTCGGAGACGCTGCAGGAGGGCGACCAGGCGGCGCTCGATACCGATTACGAGAACGTCTGGGAGCGCGAGGCCCCGTCCGACGGCGGCCTGACCGGCGGCGACAGCGGCCAATGGTCGACACAGGGCAAATCGATCGACCTCGACGACCCCGATTTCGACAACATCGCCGCGCGCGAAGTGACGCTGCGCGAGCATCTGCACGGCCAGGTGAACGTCGATCTCGCCGATCCGGTCGATCGCATGATCGCGGCCCACCTGATCGAGATGCTCGACGACGCCGGTTACCTCAGCGGCGACCTGGCGCAGGTCGCGGATGCGCTGGGCTGCGATATCGAACGCGTGGAACTGACGCTGGAGCGCGTCAAGCGCTTCGATCCGCCCGGCATTTTCGCCGGCAACCTCGCCGAATGCCTCGCCTTGCAGCTGCACGACAAAAACCGGCTGGACCCGGCGATGGACGCGCTGCTCGACAATCTCGATCTACTCGCCAAGCGCGACTTCAACGCCCTGCGCCGGGCCTGCGGCGTCGATACCGAAGACATCGCCGACATGATCCGAGAGATCAAGTCGCTGAACCCGAAGCCCGCTTCGACGTTCGATCACGTCGTCGCGCAGCCGGTGACGCCCGATGTGCTGGTGCATCGCCGCAAGCCCCTGGGCTGGGTTGTCGAGCTCAACAACGACACCCTGCCCCGCGTCCTGGTCAACACCCGCTACTATGCCATTGTGCGTGACAAGGCGCGCCGTAAGGAAGAGCAGGAATACCTGATCGAGCGCCTCAATTCGGCGAACTGGCTGGTCAAGTCACTGCAACAGAGGGCCGAGACCATCCTCAAGGTGGCGACCGAGCTGGTCCACATGCAGGAAGAATTCTTCGCCAAGGGGGTGCAATACCTGCGGCCCTTGACGCTGCGCGACGTGGCCCAGGAAGTCGGCGTCCACGAGAGCACCGTCAGCCGCGTGACCAACGGCAAATATATCGGCATATGGCGCGGCGTATACGAGTTGAAATACTTCTTCACCACCGCAGTGGGCCAGACGGAGTCGGGCGATCTGCACTCGGCCGAGTCGGTTCGCCACCGCATCAAAGACCTGATCGCGGCCGAAACCGCCGACACCGTTCTGTCGGACGACCGGATTGTCGACATCCTGAGCGAGTCCGGAGTCGACATCGCCCGCCGTACGGTCGCCAAATACCGCGAGGCCATGCATATTCCCTCGTCCATCCAGCGTCGCCGAGAAAGGGCGCTGCAGTTTTGACGACGGCCGGCGCCGGGCCGTCCCCGAGCGCCGCTTCACACCATTGACTCCCCGTCGCCGCAGGCCTATCTTGCGCCGCTTTTCGGCTCTTGGAGCCGGATGGAGCAGGTAGGCGTTTGCGGTAGATGGCGGCAAAGTCCGCCCCGGCAACGATCCTTCACAACGGACCCGACCACCAATATTCGGAACTCGCGCCAATGCAAATCTCGGTCACGGGACGCCAGATTGACGTCGGAGACGCGTTGCGCCAGCGCGTCGAGGTCAATCTAACCGATTCGGTGGTCAAATATTTCGACCACGCGATCGAGGGAAACGTCGTATTTTCCCGCGAGGCCAAGGGCATCCGCGCCGATATCTCGGTTCATGTCGGCCGCGGCATCGTCGTCCAGGGTCACAGCCAGGCCGACAACGCCCATGCCGCCTTCGACGGCGCGCTCGATCGCATCGCCAAGCGGCTGCGCCGCCACAAGCGTCGGATTCGCGACCACCATCGCGACCAGAAGGCGAGCCTGGCGGAGGACACCCTGCGCGCACAGCAATACATCCTCTCTGGCGAAGACGAGAGCGAGGGCGAGGGCGAGAGCGAAAACGACGACGGCGATGATCTGGCAACCGGCGGCGAGGACGCCCGTCCGATGGTCATCGCCGAGATGACAACCGAGATCGAAAGCCTGACCGTCGGCGCGGCGGTGATGCGAATGGATCTCGCCGATCTACCGGCACTGATGTTCCGCAACTCGGCCCATGGCGGGCTCAACGTGGTATATCGGCGAACCGATGGGCATATCGGTTGGATAGATCCAGAAGGAAACCCCAACGCAGATGCGGGCTGAGGAGCGTAGAATGGAAATCGCCGATCTGCTGACGTGCGATGGCATCGTCTCGTCCCTGCGGGCGCCAAGCAAGAAGCAGGCATTGCAGGAGCTATCGCGCCGAGCGGCGGAGATCACCGGGCTGCAGGAGCGCACCATCTTCGACGTGCTGCTCGAGCGCGAGCGGCTCGGCACCACGGGCGTCGGCAGCGGGATCGCCATTCCCCATGGCAAGCTTTCGGAGCTCGATGGACTGTTCGGCGTTTTCGCTCGGCTCGAAAAACCGGTCGACTTCGACGCGGTCGACGAGCAGCCGGTTGACCTGATCTTTCTGCTGTTGGCGCCCGAAACCGCGGGCGCCGATCACCTCAAGGCCTTGGCGCGCATCTCTCGGCTGTTGCGCGACCGCGCGGTATGCGAAAAGCTACGCGCCGCGGGCGACGAGGATTCGCTGTTCGGATTGCTGACCGGCGAGAACGCCAACCACTCGGCGTAATACCAACGCTCCCAGCGCGCGGGGTCAGTGCACGCTGACCGGTTCCAGATCGTGCTGGCGAACTGCGGCGAACGCGACCTCGCGGTCGTGGACCATGCCCATCTCGGTGCCATCCGCGGCGTGTATCGAATAAGTCGTCTTTCCCTCTTCCTCGACGGGTTTGACATAAGCGACGTCGTGCAGGCCCAGGGACGCGAAATCCCGGGTCGAGATGTCTCGCAACGTTTCCAGCCAATCCATCACACTACTCCTTCCACCTATCCTTTGGGTCTCAGGAAGCTTTTTCCTCGGGCTCGACGTCGACCGTCTTGAGCCGTGGCGCGCGCGCGGCGCCGCTTCGGATCTCGATCGACCGTTCGCGGCTTTCTACTTTCGGGCGCACCAGGTCGATGTGGAGCAAGCCATTGTCGATCTCGGCGCCGACGACCTCGATGCCATCGGCTAGGACGAACGAGCGTTGGAATTGCCGGGCGGCGATGCCGCGATGGAGATACACCCGATCCTCGTCGTCGGACTGGCGGCCGCGTACGATGAGCTGTGTATCCTGGACGGTGATCGCAAGCTCCTCCCGCGCGAATCCAGCGACCGCGAGAGTGATGCGAATGGCGCCGCCGTCGACCTGCTCGATGTTGTACGGCGGATAGCCGTCCGCCGACCCCTTCGAGACGCGGTCGAGCGCGCGCTCCAGTTGATCGAATCCTAGAAGAAAGGGGCTGTTGAACATCGACACACGTGTCATCGCGTACCTCCTCCGACGAGCGAGCCTGCGACATGTTTTCGGGACCCATTTCCAGGCATCCCGGACAGCGGCCACATTGGCGCCGCTTCATTCGATATGGTCTCATATGACGCCATTTTCAAGCCGCCGGCGAGGCGCCGCCGCGCCGCGCCGCCACGACATACAACGGATCCGACTTGCCGGGATCGGGCGACAGATCCTTCAGCTCGGGCTCGTCGAATCCGCCGGCCTCGACAAAATAGTGCCCGACCAGCCGGGCATGATCGAGATCGCCGACCGTCCGCCACACCGCCACCGCCTTGGTCGGAAACATCCGGTTCGAGAACGAGACGATGCACGGCGCCATCGGCCTCAGGACGCGGGCGATCTCGGCGAAGACGGCGATCGGCCGCACTAGGTACTGCACCGATACGGCTATCGCGCAGGCATCGAAGCTCGCACCGTCGAACGGCAGCCCGGGCGTCCGGTTGAGGTCATGAACGATGCGTCGCGTGAGGCGATGATTGGCGTCGAGCTCGGCGGCATTCATGCCCAGCCCGGTGATCGAGCGGTAGAGCACGTCTGACGGCAGATGCGACACGCAGCTCGACATCAAATCCAGGATATCGCCACCGGCGGGCATTGTGGCGCGATAATACGCGCCGAGCGCCGCGATGGCGGGCTCGTCGATGTGGGTGACCAGGCGCGGGTCGTGATAGAACAGCGCATCGTCGGTTTCATCGACGCGCTGGAAGTGCTCGCGCCCAAGCTCGGCATCGGCCATGAACGTGCCACTTTCCCGATTGACGCGGGCAGACTACACCCGAATTCCTGCATCAATCCTCAATTTCGCGGACCAGGAACCGATTCTGTCGCGAGAACCAGCCGTCCGTTACGATGGCCCGAATAGGAGGTCTCGTGAATTGAACAAGGTGGCGATTGGCGGGCTCGGCTTGTTTTGCCTCGTGTCGGCGGGCAGTGTGTTTGGCCGTACGCTCTGGCTGTTCGATCTGCTGACCCATTTCCGGCTGCAATACGTGATTGCCGGGGCAATCCTCGCCTTGACACTGGTGGCGCTCCGCCGCTGGATTGGCGCCGGCATCGCCGCGATCCTAGCGGTCGCGAACGCGGCGCCGCTAGTTCCCTACCTCGACACGCCGCCCGCCATCTCGGCGCCCGGATCGGGCGAGGCCGTGAAGGTGATGGCCGTCAACCTCCGCCATAGCTACGGCAACATGGACGCTACCCGACGTCTCATCCGCGCCGAGCGGCCGGATGTGGTGCTGCTGACCGAGTTCCTGCCGGCGCACGAACCCGCGCTTGAAGCGCTCGGCGACATCTTGCCGCATCGCGTCGGCACCAAGCCGAACGGTATATTCGACGCGACCCTTCTGAGCCGGCTGCCGATCGTCCGGTCACGGATCCATTTCCCGTCGGCGCGGTTCCTGCCGGTCATCGAGGCGCGGCTGTGCCGCGAGCCCGACGGCGAAGGAACCTGTCTTACCGTGATCGGGCTGCATTCGCCGCGACCCGAATTTCGGCGCGGAAGGGCGCAAGTCAAGACCTTCGACCTGGTCGCCGCGCTCGCCGCCGCCGTCGCCGACCGCCGGGTCGTGGTGATCGGCGATCTCAACACGACGCCTTTTTCGCATCGTTTCCGGGATCTTATGTCACGTGGCGGGCTCGCCGATGCCGCCCTCGGCGCGACCTTCCGCACCACTTGGATCAGCCGTTTCCCGCCGTTCGGCCTGACGCTCGATCACGTGCTCGTCGGCGCCGGGCTGAGGCCGCTCGCGCGGCGCGTGGCCGACAGCATCGGATCGGACCATTTTCCGCTGATCGTCGATCTCATGATCGACGGATCGACGCCGGTGCGCCGCTAACGCTTCACTGACCGGCCAAATATGCTAGCTTGGGCGCAAGTGCCGAACATTCGGCACGCATTTTACAGCGGACAAACGCCCATCCGCCGTTCGCGCGGAGCAGGGCCCAAGGCGACGAGGAACGGTATGGCGAAGAAGGCGACGACAAAAAAGGCGCCGGCGAAAGCGCCGGCGAAGCGGGCGGCGGCCAAGGCGCCGGCGAAACGGACGCGGGCCAAGGCGCCGGCGAAATCCGGCTATCAATTTATCCAGACCGAGTTCCGGCGCGGCGCGCTGGAGATCACGCTCGACCGGCCCGAAGTGCTGAACGCGATCAACGAGCAGATGGCGGCGGAGGTCATCGACGCCATGGCGGCCGCCGAGATGGACCGGCGCGTGCTGGCCGTGATCCTGCAGGGCAACGAGCGCGCGTTCTGCGCCGGCGCCGATCTGGCGGGCTTCCGCGACCGGCCGCAGGACAAGTTCGACAACTACCGCGCCCGCTTCCGGGACCGCCAGCAGCGCCAGCTGTTTCCGTTCGTCGGCAACTACACCAAGCCGGTGATCTCTGCGGTCGAGGGGTTCTGCCTCGGCGGCGGGTTCGAGCTCGCCATGTTCGGCGACCTGATCGTCGCCGGCGACGGGGCGCAGTTCGGCCTGCCCGAAGCGCGCCACAGCCTGATACCGGGCGCCGGCGGCACCCAGAATCTGCCGCGGCTGATCGGCGCACCGCTCGCCAAGGAGCTGATGTGGACCGCGCGCCGCATCACGGCCGAGGAGGCGTGGGGCTTGCGCATCGTCAACCACGTCGTCGAAAAAGGGTCCGCGCTCGACAAGGCGCGCGAGATCGTCGCCGACATGTCGGCCAACGGCCCCCTGGCCGTCATGATGATCAAGCAGGCGGTCGATCGCGGCCTCGACATGACGCTGGCGCAGGGCTTCCTGCAGGAAGGCGATCTCTCGTATATGCTGGGATGGTCGGAGGATCGCGCCGCCGGCCTCGAAGCCTTCAAGAACCGCACGCGGGCCAAGTTCAAGGGTCAATAGGACCATTACGGTCAGTAAGGGAGAAATTCAGTCCATGAAGGGTAATTTTCTCAAGGACAAGGACGTCTGTATCGTCGCCTACGGCGAGACCAAGATCGGCCGGCGGACGGGGCGGTCGGCGTACGAGTTCGCCTCCGAGGTGGCGGCCGAGATCTATCGCAAGACCAAGCTCGGGCCATCCGATATCGACGGGATGGGTTTCACCGTGCCGCTCGCCGAGGCGGGCAACCCGTTCTGGTCCAACTACTGCTCGGACTATCTCGGCATCTCGCCGCGCTGGCTGCAGACGTCGGACATCGGCGGCGCCTCTGCGACCGGCAATATCGCCCGCGCGGCGATGGCGATTCAGAACGGCTGGTGCGAGACGGTGATGCTGATCGGGGCCGATGCGCCGTCGACCAATTGGCGCGCCTACTACGGCGGATATCGCAACGAGTTCTGGGACCCGGTGGGCATTCAGGGTCCGCCCGGCGCGTTCGGGCTGCTGATGAACCGTTACATGGCGCAGCACGAGCTCGACTTCAGCGGCCTCGGCGCGCTGGTGGTGGCCCAACGCAACGGCGCCGTCGCCAACAAGAACGCCTACGAAAACTTCCGCAAGAAGATCACGGTCGACGACTATCTCAATTCGCGCCAGGTGTCGTCGCCGCTCCGTCTCCTCGATTCGGTGATGTTCTGCGACGGCGGCAACGGCATCCTGCTGATGAAGACCTCGCGCGCGCGCCAACTCGGCCTCAAGCGGGTCTATCCGATTGCCTATTCCGAGATCACCAACTTCAACGGCGCGGAGCAGACCCCCGACATCACCATGACCGGCCATTCCGTCGTCGGGCCCGAGGTCCTCAAGATGGCCAAGATGAAGCCCCGCGACATCGACATGTTCCACCCCTACGACGATTTCCTGATCGCGGTGATGCTCAAGCTCGAGCAGATCGGCTTCTGCAAGCCGGGCCAGGGCTCGCAGTACCTGCGCGACACGGACATCGGTCCCAAGGGGGTTTTGCCGATCAACACCGGCGGCGGCCAGATCTGCTGTGGTCAGCCGGGGCTCGCCGGCGGCGGCATCAACGTCGTCGAGGCGGTCCGCCAGCTCATGGGCGAGGCCGGACGGCGCCAAGTGCCCAATGCGGAGAACGCCATGGTGACGGGCATCGGGGTCATCCCGTACGGCCGAAACTGGGGCACGAGCTCCGCCATGATCCTCGCAAACTGAATTCGGGAGAAACGATATGGCAGACGCGAGACCCCGCCCGCTTCCCCGCCCGACGCCGACCACGCAACCGTTCTGGGACGGCGCCAAGAAGAAGCAACTGATGCTGCAATACGATCCCGTCGCCCGGCGCTACCAGTTCTGGCCGCGCCAGAACAGCGTGCGCACGGGCAAGCGAAACCTTCAATGGAAGAAGGTTTCGGGGCGCGGCACGCTTTATTCCTACACCATCACCTACGTGCCGACGGCAGGCTTCGAGGATCGGGTGCCTTATCCGATCGGGCTCGTCGAACTCGATGAGGGGGTGCGCATCATCGCCAACCTGATCAACGTCGCACCCGACGACGTCGAGGTCGGCATGAAGGTTCGGGTGGCGTGGGAGAAGCTGTCGGACGACATCAACTACTTCGCCTTCGAGCCGGCCTCCAAACGACGCTGAGCCGATGAAGCTCGGCACCATGCTCGCCGACTGCGCGATGCGCTATCCCGACCGGGAGGCGATGGTGTGCGGCGACCGCCGGGTGACGTTCGCCGAGCTGGATACGCGCGCGAGCCGTCTCGCCAACGCGCTTCTCGCCGAGGGTCAGGCGTTCGGCGACCGGGTCGCGCTCTATCTGCCCAACGGCGCCGAGCTGGTCGAGGCGATGGCGGCGGTGGCGCGCTCGGGTGGCGTCATCGTTCCGATCTCGACCCGGCTGACCACGGCCGAGGTGCGCTACATCTTCGACGACTGCGAGCCGGCGTTCGTGTTCTTCGCACCCGAGTTCCGCGAGCCGGCCTACGAAGCCGCCGACGGGCTCGATGGCGTCAGAATGGTCGCGGTCGCCGAGCCGGCCACCGGCGAGCTCGGCTTCGAGCGCCTGATCGCGGCGGGCTCCCCCGCCGCGCCGCCGGCGCTGCCGGTCGACAAAGACGACCTCGTCATCGGCTACACCTCGGGCACCACGGGGAATCCCAAGGGGGCGGTCAACACCCACCGCAACCTGATCAGCGTGAACGGCTTCATGAACTCGATCGAATGGGGGCTCGAGAGGACCGACCGCACCCTGGTGACCACGCCGATGGCACATCGGACGGGGCTCGGGCGGGTCACCAATATGCTGTGCCTCGGCTCCTCTCTCGTCATCTTGCCGCGCTTCGATCCGGCGGACGCGGTCGATCTGATCGAGCGCGAAGGCTGCACGATCGTCGGCGTGGTGCCGACCATCGCGCGGTTGCTGCTGCCCGAGATCGAGCGCCGACCCGAAGCGTGCCGGACGTTGCGCAAGATGCTGGCAACCGGCGAGGCGTTCCCGGTCGAGGTCAAGAAGCGGTTGCTCGCCGCGCTGCCCGATCTCGGGATCTACAGCTTCTACGCCCAGACGGAGTCCGGGTTCATTACCAGCCTCCGCCCGGAGGAACAGTTCGATCATGGGGCATCGTGCGGCCGCGCGGTGCCGGGGGTTGAGCTCCGCATCGTCGACGGCGATCTCAAAGACGTCGCCGACGGCGAGGCCGGCGAGGTGCTGGTGCGCTGCGGCGAGCCGGGCGAGATCATGACCATGCGCGAGTATTACCAGCTGCCCGAAGCGACCGCGGCAACCATCGTCGAGGGCGGCTGGATCCGCACCGGCGATGTCTGCCGACGCGACGCCGACGGCTATCTCTTTTTCGTCGACCGGGTCAAGGACATGATCGTCTCGGGCGGGCTCAACATTTACTCGAAGGAGGTCGAGCTCGCGCTGATCGCCCATCCGGCGGTCGCCGACGCCGCGGTGATCGGCGTGCCCGACGACGAATTCGGCGAGTCGGTGATGGCTTTTGTCGAACGCGAATCAGGCGCGACCGCCCAAGCCGACGAACTGATCGAACATTGCCGCGAACAGATCGCGAGCTACAAGAAACCGAAACACGTCCGCTTCATCGAGGCGCTGCCGCGCACTGGCACCGGCAAGGTGCAAAAGCAAGAGCTCAGGCGGCTCGTGGCGTCGGAGCAAGACACCGCGCACGCGGGAGGATGACAATGGAATTGCTGTTGAACGAGGAGCAGAAGCTGCTTAAGGAAAGCGCCGCGACCTTGATCGAGCGCCATGCAGGCGCGGACCGGGTTCGCACACAACGCGACGCGCCGTCGGCCGTCGATCGCGAGGCCTGGGGCGCCGTCGCCGAGGCGGGCTGGCTTGCGATCCTCGCGCCCGAAGCGGCCGGCGGGCTCGGCCTCGGGCTGACCGAGCTCGCGCTGGTCGCCGAACAGGCGGGGCGAAGATTGCTGGAGTCGCCGGTGGCGGCGGCGGCACTGGCGGCGCGCGCCATCGCCGAAGGCGACAGCGAGGCCTTGCGCGCCGATCTCGCACCTGCGATCACGGCGGGCGAGCGCATCGTCGTCCCGGCGCTCCAGGAGGAGGCGACGACCCCGGACATCGATTCCCGCGCGGTCACGGCGGCGGCGGACGGCGACGGGTTTCGGCTCGGCGGCGCCAAGCGGTTCGTGCCGTGCGCCGCGGGCGCCGACGGGTTTCTGGTCAATGCCGCCGGCCCCGACGGATCGATCCTGTGCTACGTGCCGGGCGAGGCCGTCGAAATCGCCATGACCGGGACGGTCGATGGCGGCGGCTGGGGCGATGTGTCGCTGGCCGGCGTCCGGGTACCGGCGGAGCACGTCATCGCCGGCCCCAACCGTGCGCCCGAGCTGTGCGCGGGCCTGATCGATTCGATGCTGATCGCGCTCGGCGCCGAGCTCCTGGGCGTCGCCGGCGCGGCGCTCGACGGGGCGGTCGAATATATCAAGATGCGCGAGCAGTTCGACCGGCCGATCGGCAGCTTCCAGGCATTGCAGCACCACGCGGTCAACGACTACGTGGAGGTCGAATCGACGCGCTCTCTGGTATTCCAGGCGGCCGAGGTCGCCGATGCCGGGCGCGGCACCTCGGCGATGGCGTCGGCGGTCAAGGCCAAGGCGTCTTCTGCGGCGCTCACGGTGGCCAAGTCGGCGATCCAGATGCACGGCGGCATCGGCTTCACCGACGAGCACGACATCGGCCTCTACTTGAAGCGCGCCATGGCGCTGTCGGCGCAGTACGGCAACGAGGCCGCACACCGGGCGCGTTATGCCCGGCTCGCCGGCATCGAGTCGGGATAGACCATCCTTCGATAGCTAAGTAGTTGCCATCGGGCGGGCGACCGCCGTACAAACAAAGCGAACACCAACACGAAGGGGCGGCGTCCGACCGTCCCGGGGAGCAACGCATATGCCCGATCAGTCTTTCCGCACATTCATCGGCAACCTCGAACAGCAGGGCGAGATGGTCCGCTTCACCAAGGAGGTCGACCCGCTGGCCAACATGTCGGCGGTGGAATGGAAGACCTACAACGAGCTCGGCAAGTCGAGCCTGTTCACCAACATCAAGGGCTACCCCGGCTGGCAGGCGGTGAGCGAGATCCTGGCCGACCGCAAGAAATGGGCGATCGGGCTCGGTGTCGGCGACGACGAGCTGTTGGAGCATGTCGGCCGCCGCTCGCGCGAGCCGATCGCGACCGTCGACGTCGAGCGCGGCGACGCGCCGGTCAAGGAGCTCGTCATCACCGGCGACGATATCAACCTCTACGACATCCCCTCGATGATCACGTCGGAGCACGACGGCGGGCGCTTCTTCGCCTCGGGCATGGCCATCATGAAGGACCCCGACACCGGCATCCGCAACGTCTCGATCCACCGCCAGCACATCATGGACAAGAACAAGACCGGCTTCATCATGGTGCCGCGCCAGGCGAAGCGGATCTACGACATGTACTGCGCCCGCGGCGAGCCCACGCCCGTCGCCATGGTGTACGGCGCCCATCCGGCGATCTTCTTCGGCTCGGCGTTCACCACGACCTACGGGCTCGACGAGCTGACTGTGGCCGGCGCGCTGTTGGGCGAGGGCGTCCGCATGGTCAAGTGCGAGACCATCGACATGGAAGTCCCGGCCGAGGCCGAGATGGTGATCGAGGGCGAGGTGCTGCCCAACCACATGGAGCCCGAGGGACCGTTCGGCGAGGTGCCGGGGACGTATGCCCAGCAGGGTGAATCCGAGGTCTTTGTAGTCAAGGCGATCACCCGGCGAAAGGATGCGATCTTCTATGCGCTGCACTGCGGCGCGCCGGTGACCGAGACACAGACCACGACCGCGCTCGGCATCGAGGTGGCGACGCGCGAGCACCTGCAGAACGTCGAGGGCGGGCTCGATCTCTTGGATGTCCGCTGCCTGTCCGAGTCCGGGCTGATGGCCATCGTGCTCAAGATCCGCCCGCGCATGGAAGGTCAGGCCAAGACGGCGTTGATGGCGGCGCTGTCGGGGCCGTATCTGCATCCCAAGCTCGCCATCGCGGTCGACGACGACATCGACCCCTCGGACCTGCGCCAGGTGATGTGGTCGATGACCACCCGTGTCCATGCCGAGCGCGACGTGGTGATGATCCCCAATTCCCGCGTCTTCCCGCTCGACAACTCGTCGCCGGTGGTCGAGGGCCAGTCGTCGCTGCATCGCCTCGGCACCAAGTGGCTGATCGACGCGACCAAGCCGGCCGTCACCGACCCGGAGGCCCGCGCCCGCTTCGAGCGCGCCATGCCCAAGAATTTCGACGCCGTCGATCTGGATTCATTTCTGCCGTAGCGCGACCGGCCGGGAGCCGAAGAGGTGAGCGATACCGAAATTGGGGCGCCGCGGGCCGAGCAGACCTTTTTCGAGGACGAGGCTCTCGACCGTGCCTTCGGCGTCGTCATGGCGCTCGCCACCGAGGTCTATGTGCTGCGCGATCGGGTACAAGCGCTCGAACGGCTGTTGACCGAAAGCGGTGTCATTGGCGAGCGCGCGCTCGAAGGTGAGCCGAGCCCGGCCGAACTCGCCGAGCGCGCCGCCGACCGCGATGCGTTCGTCTCTCACCTGATGGACAACCTGCTCGGCCGCCAGGTCTCCAAGGGCGCCGATTGAGGGAGGGCTCGGATGGATGACCGAAGCTTCGTCGCCGGTCAGGCCTTCGTGTTGTCGGTCAAGAACCATTGGACGCGGGAGATCTTTCCCGCGCTGGAGGCGGATTTCCGTCGCCGCGCGCGACACGCCATGGCGCCGGTCGAACTCCCCGAACAGGTCGGGGAGCTGATTGGCGGGACCACGCTCTACCGCTACTACGCCTGGCTCGAAAGACATCTGCAACGGTTCAAGTATTCCGGCCGCTACGGCCTGCAGCCCTATCACGACGAGCGGCGCGAGATGCTGCGCCAGCGCGTCACCGCGCCGCTGCCACCCGACCTGCTGGAACTCGACCCCGATCTCGACATCCCGGAATCGTTCACGTCGGTCGACATCCACCAGCATCCGGGGGGCGTGTGGTCGGACGAAATTGCGGGTTTCGTTTACGAGCGCGGCGCGCGCACCACCACGCCGCTCGCCGGCGCGGCGCACCGCGATCTGCACCAGCGCCTGACCGACCTCGTTGCCGCCGACGGCGCGCCCGCCCGCGTCCTCGACATGGGCTGCGGCTTCGGCAAGAGCACGCGGCCGTTTTACGAGATGTTCCGAGACTCGGAGGTCCACGGCATCGACGTCGCCGCGCCATGCCTAGAGCTCGCCGCGCACGATGCGGCGCAAGCCCAGTCGCGCAACGTCCGCTACCGCCAGATGAGCGCCGCCGCGACCGACTATCCCGACGCACGCTTCGACCTGGTGACGTCGACCATGCTGATCCACGAGATGCCGCCCGACGAAGTCGAGGCGGTGTTCGACGAGGCGTTTCGCGTGTTGGCGCCGGGCGGGCGCATGGTGCATCTCGATTTCCTGCCGGCCGACGACGCATTCCGGCGCTTCATCCATTACGGCCACGGGCGGCGCAACAACGAGCCCTACATGGAGCCCCTTTCCGAGCTCGACGCGGCGGAAATGCTGCGCGGCAAGGGTTTCGTGGACGTCGAGATCCAGGCCTTCGAGGAGGCCGACGGAACACTCGATCCGAGCTATTCCAACTGGCGCTTCCCGTGGACCGTGATCGCCGCTCGCCGAGAAATCTGAACGGTCTCGCGCGGTGTGTCGAGTTCCGTAGAGGGTAAAGCCACCCGTCCAATCGATACATTCCGACTACGGTCGGAGGGGGTATCTCGGTTGCGTTCGTCCGTGGCACTTACCGCTGGACCAAATGAACGTAGCTGATATGGGCTCACTGATATTAATCGAAAATTCGCACTGTAATTGTTTGATTTGCGGAACGTATTGAGATCCTGCTCCGGACCGCGCGAGCGCTGTAAGAGTGGGCCAGACATTTTTTTCGGAGAATCAGCCAATGCCCAGCCTGGCGACGAAACTCAAACCGCCTCCCCAGCAGAAGTCCGGTGGCGCGATCACCGAGCGCGTCGACAACATCACCAGGATTCCGCAGGAATACCGCGATGTTGCCCCGCCCTGCCCGAAAAGCGTGAAGATCGAGCTGACCGCGCGCTGCGACTTCAAGTGCTTCTTCTGTGCCACCGGCTCCAAGCTGCGCGACCGGGCGGATATGGATTTCGACCTGCTGTGTCGACTGTTGGCCGACATGCGCGCCGCCGGAGTCGAGGAGATCGGCATGTTCTATCTTGGCGAATCGTTCCTGTACAAGCGATTGCCGGAGGCGATCGCCTATGCAAGCGAGCTCGGCTTTCCCTACATCTTCCTGACCACCAACGGCCGCATGGCGACGCCCGACCGCGTGCGCGCCTGCATCGAGGCGGGGCTGGACTCGCTCAAGTTCTCGTTCAACTCGGCCAGCCCCGAGCAGTGCAAGGACATAACCGGGGTCGATGCGTTCGACCGCATTGTCGGCCACATCGAGCAGACGCGCAGGGTGCGCGACGAGATCGAGGCCGAGACCGGCCATCGCTGCGGCATTTACGCCTCCTCCATCAAGTACGACGGCGAGCAGCAGGCGCTCATGGTTCGCGCCGTCGAGTTGATCCGGCCCCACGTGGATACGCATTACTGGCTGCCCCTGTACGGCCAGGCCGGCTTGACCGCGGGCGTGCGGGGGACGACGCCGGTCGCGGGCAATGTCGGGCGACTCGACGCCATGCGCGATCCGTTGCCGTGCTGGGCGGTGTTCACCGAAGGCCACGTGACCTATGACGGCAAGCTGGCGGCATGTTGCTTCGACCACGACGGGCGTTTCGACATGGCGACCTTTCCACGACGCCGTTCATGGAAGCGTGGCACTCGGAATCGTTTCAGGACCTGCGTGCGGCGAATTTGAAGCAGGATGTCACCGGCACCGCTTGCGAGCAGTGCATCGCCTACGCGTGACCGCGGTCGAGCCGGCGAACGCGCCCGGTTGGCGGAACGGCGCCGGGCAGACCATGGCGGGTGGGAGAAAGGCGGGCTAGGAGCCGTGCTTTCCGACGGTCCAGCCGCTGCGCTCGAGGTGCGTCTCGCCGAAGGCCAGCGGCGCCTGCTCCAGCTCCGTGGCCATGGTGTCGTTCCAGCGATTTAGCCAGCCCATCATGCAGACCACGCCAACCAGCTCGACGATCTGCTCGTCGGAGAAATGCTTCTTCAGCTGTTCGAAATCCTCGTCCGAGACCGCGTTGGGGACGGCGGCGACGTTTTGGGCGAGGCGCAAGGCGGCGCGCTCGGCTTCATCGAACAGCGGGCTGGTCTCGTACTCGAACGCGGCGGCGACCTTCTCCGGCGACACACCGTCGATTTCGGCCGCGGCCAATCCCATATGGGCCGAGCAGTAGCGGCAGCCAACGGTATGGCTGGTGACATAGGCGACGAGATTCTTGAGCGCCAGCGGCACCGTGCCGCGCGGCCCGATCACCTCGCGCGCCAGGCGCGAGAAGGCGCGCGCGATCTCCGGCCGGCGGCCGAGGGCAAAGAAGCTGGTGGGGACAAAGCCGAGCGCCTTCTCGGCGCGCTCGAAAACATCCTCCAGCTCTGGCATGGCTTCGCGCGGCAAGGGGTCGATCCTCGGCATGGCGTTCTCCTGTTCTCCGGTCGGCACCGATTGTAGCACGCGGCGAGGCCGAGCGAACCGACTCCGCTCGAGCGATCCGAGAGCCCGCCTACGCCGAGCCGCGGCGGCGATCGCGGAACCCGACGAGAACCGGGACGGTGCCGGCGGCGAACGACAGCGCGGCGGCGCCGGCGACGACCGCGATCACCGGGCCGATCGTCCCGTCGACCAGCGCACCGACCAGCATCGACAACGCCGCGCCCAGGAAGAGCTGGAGAAATACCGCGATGCCGGCGGCGGTGCCGGCCAGATGTCGGTCGATCGACAGCGCGCCGGTCTGGGAATTGGGCAACGACAGGCCCTGGCCCAACGTCTGCAGCATCCCGGGCAGGAACAGGCCGAGCGGCGTCACGCCGATGAACGTCATGGCGCCGGCGAGCAACAGCCCGGCGATCACGATGGTCGTGCCGCCGACGAGCACCATCACGTCGATCGGAACGCGCCCACTCAAGCGGCTCGAGATCACGTTGCCGATCAGGAATCCGGTCGGGAACAACATGAAATACAGCCCGAACTCGCTCGCCGGCCGATCGAGAACCTCCTTCATCAGGAACGATGCCGCGGTCGCATGGGCGAAGAACGCGCCCGACGAGAAGCCGGGCTGCAACACGTAGCCCCAGAATACCGGCACGCGCAGCAGCCGCGCATAGCCTTGCAACGGGTTCAGCCGGTCGACCGACCCGACAGGCCGCGTATGGGTCTCGTGGAGCACGCGCACGATCAGCACCAGAATCAACGCGCCGAAGATCACGGTGAAGATGAAGATCGAGCGCCAGCCGAAGACGTCGACCAGCACGCCGCCGATCGGGGTCGCCAGCATCGGCCCCATGACATAGGCCATGGTCAGATAGGCCATCACCTTGACCAGCCGGTCGAGATCGTAGAGGTCGCGGGCGATGGCGCGGGCGATCACCAGGCTGCACGCCGCGCCGATTGCCTGGAGCAGCCGGGCGCCGATCAGCGTTCCGATATCGGGCGCCAGCGCGCACGCGACGGAGCCGGCGAGAAACAGTCCGACCCCGCCCAGCATTACCGGCCGCCGGCCGAGCCGGTCCGACAACGGCCCGTAGACCAGCGTCGCCACCGACATGACGAGCAGCGTCACGCTGAAGGCGAGCTGGGCGGTCGCCGAATCGATGCCGAAATCGAGCTTCACCGCCGGGATCGCGGGCAGATAGAAGTGTATCGCGAGCGGGCCGATCGCCGTAACCGCGGCAAGTGCCACGATAAACATGCGGCCGGGAGAACGCTGCTCGCCCAATAATTTTTCCTTGATCCGTGCGGCGTGTGCTCAGCCGCGTCGCGGGCGGGCGACGAGATCGACCTTGCCGACCTTGCTGAGCGCGGTCTTTGGATAATCGTCGACGATATCGATCGACCTGGGCACTTTATAGGGCGCGAGGTGGGGGCGGCAATGCACGATCAGCGAGTCGCGCTAGGCAAACGCGCATCGATAAAATGTTGGTTCGGCTCGTTGGAGTGGATTACGCTTCTGTTCAGTGATCGACAACGCATTGGGACGATGTGGGAGGGGTCGAATGGAGCACGAGGTTCTGGTCAAGCTCCGCCGCGCGATGACATCGGGCGGTTACGATGCGTTGGTCGCGTTGTCGCAGGACAACGTCACCTATACCGCGGGGTTCCTGGTCCCGAGCCACGCGTCCAACCGTTTCCGTCGGACCATTACCGTTCTCGCGGGGGCCGATTTCGCGCGCCAGATCGTCGTCAGCGTCGAGGAGAACCTCGCGCGCGAGCGGTCCCGGTTCGGCGACATTAGCTCCTATGATCAGTTCTCGGAAGATCCGGCGGACGCCCTGGCGGACGCGCTCGAAGATGCGGGCGTCGGCGCGGGGCGGATCGCCATCGAGCTCGACTTCATGCCTGCCCAGGACTACATCCGCCTGGTCGAGCGGCTGCCACAGGCAACGTTCGAGCACGCGCGCGACATCTATTTCGCGGCGCGCATGATCAAGACCGACGAAGAGATAGGAATTCTCCGCGACGTGGGCACGCTCACCGAGCAGATCATGTCCACTGTGATCGGCGGGCTGCGGCCCGGCGACGTGGAGAACCAGGTGATGGCCCGGATCCTGACCGCGATGATCGAGGGCGGATGCGACGGGGTCAAGATCCAGGTCGGGTCCGGCGCCCGCTCCGGCATTACCAACTGCAAGCCGTCGGACAAGGCGATCGAGGCGGGCGATGTGGTCCGCATCGAGATCCTGGGCGACATGAACGGCTATCGCTCGAACGTCACGCGGACGGTGGTCATGGGATCGCCCACCGCCGAACAGGAACGGGTGTGGTCGGTCTTGATTGGCGCCCGTGATGCGTGCGAGGAGCTGCTGCGGCCGGGCACGCCCGTGCCGGAGCTTTGGCGCACCTATGTGCGTCATTGCCGCGACGGCGACATCGAGCCGACATTACGCTTCCTCGGCCACGGGATCGGCCAGACCATCCACGAGGAGCCCTATATCACCGAGAGCCGGGACATCGCGCTCCAGCCCAACATCACCCACACCATGGAGCCGCTCTACATGATGCCGGGCCGCATGGGCTTCCACGTCGAGGACATGTATCTGATCACGGAGACCGGGCACGAAAAGATCACGGGTCACATCGTGCCCAACGACAGGCTGATCGAAGCGGGAACGGCGCAATGAAGATCACCTCCCTCGATGTCTATCAGATCTCCTTGCCGGTTCGGCGTCACCATACCTGGGCAGGCAACTATTCGCCCATCGGCCAGGGCTACGTCGTCGTCCGGTTACACGTTGAAGACGGCACGACCGGCCTCGGCGAAGCGCAGGTGCTGAAGGACTGGGGTGGCGAATTCGGCTCGAAATACGGCGAGGCGCCGAAGACGACGTCGCTGCTGATCAAGGAATACCTCGAGCCCCTGATCACGGGCGAAGACGTGCGCGAGATCCAGAACGTCAACGCCAAGATGGACAAGTTCGTCAAGGGCTACCCGTACGCCAAGGCGGCTATCGACGTGGCGATGCACGACGCGGTCGGCAAGATCTACGGCGTGCCGGTTTATCAGCTGCTGGGCGGAAAGGTGCGTGACGGGATCCCGTTGGCGCACTCGATCGGGTTGATGGAGATCGATGATGCCGTCGTCGAGGCCCGCGAGGTGTTCGAGGAAGGGGTCACCTGCGTCAAGCTCAAGATCGGTCGCGACATGAAGCGCGACATCGAGCTTGTCGAGCGCGTCCGGACGGCCCTGCCCGATATCCGTATCCGCGTGGATGCCAACCAGGGTTACCGCACCTGGAAAGAGGCGCTCAAGGCGACGCGCGTCATGGCGGACTTCGACATCTGGTACATGGAGCAGCCGTGCGAGGGCCTCGAGGCGATGGCGCGTGTGGCGCAGAACACGGACATTCCGATCATGGCCGACGAGGGCGCGTGGAATGCTCACGACGTATTGCGTATCATCCGCGCCGAGGCCTGCGAAATGGTGTCGTGCTACTACACCAAGGCGGGCGGCCTGATGAAGTCCAAGACATTGCTTGCCGTCGCCGCCACCGGCGGAATTCAGTGCGACGTCAACGGCTCGGCCGAGATGGGAGTGGGCAATGCCGCCAACGTCCATCTCGCCGCGTCATCGGAGATCGTCTGCCTGCCAGGTACGATCCCGGTCACGTCGACCGCCGAGATCGAACGCACCCGGATCGCCGGGCACAAATATCTCGACGACATCATCACCGAGCCGTTCGAATACCGCGACGGCCATCTGATCGTCCCCGACCGACCCGGCCTCGGCGTGGAGCTCGACGAGGCCAAGATCGAGAAGTACCGGGTCGGCTGAAGTCTCGGGGACGCCATGACCGTTCGGTCCATCGCCATACTGGGCGCCGGCAACGGCGGATGCGCCGCCGCCGCCGATCTCGGCGTGCGCGGTTACGAGGTCCGGCTGTTCAATCGCGGCGACGAGCGGATCGCGCCGATCCGAGAGCGCGGTGGAATAGCCTACGAAGGCGCGCTCGGGGAAGGATTCACTCCGATCCCCGTCGTCACGACGGACGCCGGCGAAGCCATGTCGAACGCCGACCTCGTCGTCATGATGGTTCCGACCCAGGCCCACGCATCGATCGTCGCGATCACCGCCCCGCATCTCCAACAAGAACAGGTTCTGATGGCGGCGCCCGGCCACACGGTGCTGCTCATTCCCGGACTGCTGAGGCAGCACGGCATCGCCCGCCCGATCGTCTGCGAGACCGGGTCGTTACCCTATATCTGCCGCATGTCCGGGCCGCACACGGTGCGTATTACGAAGCGCTCCGATTATCAGGCCTTCGCCGCGTTCCCGGCGCGCGAGACCGAACGCTTGGCCGTCCTCGTGAAACCCGCCTTCCCAATGATCGTGCCGGTCGCCAACGTTCTCGAGACCGTGTTCCCCTATACCAACGCCGTTCATCACCCGCCGGCGATCTTGATGAATGCAGGCCGTGTAGAGGCGACGGCGGGCGATTACTATCATTACTATGACGGAATCTCGCCGTCCGTGGGGCGCGTGATCGACGCGCTCGACGCCGAGCGACTCGCCGTCGCCAAAGCCCTGGGCGCGCGTGCGACACCGCTCCCCCTGCATTTCTTTCGCATGGGCTACACCACGGAGGCGGCACGAGATTCCGGTCTCGCCTACGAGGTGTTTCACCAGTCGGAGCCCGATCGCTGGATCCGGGCGCCGTCGAGTCTGGAACACCGGTTCCTCGACGAGGACGTTCCCTATGGCCTCGTGCCGCTGGCCGAGCTCGGCCGGCTCGCCGGCGTGCCGACGCCGCACATGGACAACATGATCCATCTCGCCTCGGTCGTACGCGACAGGGACTACCGCGCGGACGGGCTGACGCTGGGCCGCATGGGGCTTGCCAACACGCCCCCGGACGCGGTTCAATCGTTGCTGTGTAAGGGATATCCGCTCTAGGGGGGCGGTGTGATGGCCATTAAGATCGGCCTCAGCTTCGACGGATTCGCATCGTTCGAGGATGCGCTCGCGACGGCGCGCCGCGCGGACGGTGCTGGAGCTCGCAGTCTCTGGATGGCCGAGCATTTGGGTTACCGACAATCCCTGGTCTCGTGCATGGCGTTCGCGCTCCGGACGGAACGCGCGACGGTGGTGCCGACCGCGCTGAGCCCCTACATGTGGCACCCCATGGCGGTCGCCATGGCGATGGCGACCATCGCCGAGGCGGCGCCCGGCCGCGCCGCGATCGCGCTTGGCACCGGCAACCCTATGTTTCTCCGGGAATCGGGGATCAATCCCGAACGCCCGGTCCGTGTCATGCGCGAGTTCGTCGAGTGCGTAAAACGGCTGTGGGACGGCGAGTCCGTGCATTATCAGGGCGAGACGGTGAGTCTCGATGGCGCCCGGATGGCATTTGCCGCGGGTTCGAAAATTCCGATCTACGTTGCCGCCATGGGTGAGCAGATGCTGCGGCTCGCCGGGCGTATTGGCGACGGAGTCGTGTTATCGGCCGGGCTCTCGACCGACTATGCCGCGCGATCGCTCGCCTTGGCCGCCGAGGGCGCGGCCAAAGCAGGCCGCGACTTCGCGCGCGTGCGAAAGGCGGCCTACATCTACACTGCGGTCACCGAGAACGGCCGCGGGGCGATCGACGCCGTCCGGGGCAAGATCGCTTTCTTGATGCGCAACGAGTTTCTGGCGGAAAATGTCGCGCAATCCGGCATCGAGATCGATCGCGAGGCCGTGATGGACGCGGTGCGGCGACGCGATCTGGATACAGCGGCGAGTCTCGTGCCCGACGAGGCAGCCGAGGCATTCGCCATCGCCGGCTCGCCGACGCATTGCCGGGATCGGCTCGAGGATTACCTGAACGCCGGCATCGACGAGCCGGTGCTGTCGATCCTCGGAGAGGGCCGCGACCGCGAGCTTGGCTTCGAGTTGCTCGGCGCCTACGCGCCGGCATGAGGAGGTCACAAAGGAGGGGGCGGACCATCCGTCCCAAATCGGGAGATTTGAAATCCCACAACACCTGGAGGAGGAAGAAATGCATAGTTCGAAGTTCTTGACCGGCAGCCTCGCCGCGGTTGCCGCCGTGGCCGTGATGGCCGGCGGAATCGCCGGCGATGCGTTGGCGCAGAAATTTCCGTCCAAGCCGATCACGGTGATCGTCCCCTGGTCTCCTGGCGGCGGAAGCGACCGCTCGATGCGACTGGTCGCCGAGACGGCCACCAAATATTTCGGCGTCTCGGTCATCGTGGTCAACAAGCCCGGCGCCGGTGGCGCCAACGGCACGCGCGCCATCGCCTCGGCCAAGGCCGATGGCTACACCCTCGGCATGGTCGGCGCCGGCGTTGTCGCACGGCAATACAACAATCCCAACGCCAACCCGCTGAGCGACCTGATCCCGATCACGTTCTTCGGCGCCGATCCCGCGGCGCTGTCGGCGCGCGCGGATACGGGCTTCAAGTCCGTCGCCGATTTCGTCAAGGCCGCCAAGGGGAAACCGGGTTCGATCAAGAACGGCAACGACCAGCCGGGCGGATCGTCCTACGTCGCCATCGCCATCATGGAGGGCAAGCTCGGGGTGAAGACGACGCGCGTGCCCTACAAGGGCTATGCGCCGACGGTTGCGGCGTTGCTCTCCGGCGAGGTGCAGACCGCGACCGTGCCGGTGCCCGACGCGATCGAGCACCACAAGGCCGGTAAGATCCGCATCTTGGGCGTGGCTTCCAACCAACGTCATTTCGTCGCCCCCGACGTAAAGACATTCAAGGAGCAGGGCTTCAACGTCGTCGCCGGGTCATGGCGTACGATCGTTGCCCCGGCGGGCGTTCCCGCCGACCGCGTGAAGATCCTCGAGGAAAAGCTCCTTCAGACCCTGAAGGACCCGAAACTGGTCAAGCGGGCCAACAACGCCGGCTTCTTCGTCACCCCGATGGGGAGCCGGGAAACCGCGGCATACTGGGCGTCGTACGACAAGGCGCTCTATCCGGTGCTGTCGAGCGCCGGGCTGGTCAAGTACCGCAAGAAGTAACACGGCAGCCGGCCCGAACGGGATTCTTCCCGTTCGGACCGGCATTCCGAGGATCCCATCATGGCAGACGCGGAGGCCGGAACGCGGAGTCCGGCGGGTGATATTGCGGCCGGCGTGGTGCTGTTCGCGCTCAGCGCCATCGGCGCGTGGAGCCTCCTGACAGACCCATTCATCACGCAGGAAAGCTACGGCAACGATCCCGGCCCCGGGATGCTGCCGGGCGCTCTGCTCGTTCTGCTCGCCCTGTCATCTCTCGCGATGATCGCGATTGGCTGGGCAAGGCTCGTGCGAGTGCGTGGCCTCGGCGGCCAGGTACACCGGCGCGCGGGCTGGAAGCCGATGCTCGTGCCGCTTCTGCTCGTGGTTTCGCTGCTCGTCTACGCGAGCGCGATGACCGAGCTCGGGTTCCTGGAGACGACGGCCGTCTTCGCGATCCTGTGGACCTTTGTCATCGGTGTTCAGGACCATGCCCACCCAGGCGCGCTTCGCCTCGCTGCCTGGCTGATCGAAGGCATCGCGATTTGCGCCGCGATCTACGTCGTCTTCGCCTGGTTCATCAAAGTTCCGCTGCCCTAGGTATTGGTTCGTGGTTAGCGAGATACTCAGCGTTTTCGGTCAGATACTGCTCGACCCGGCGGCGCTCGGGCTGAGCGTGTTGGGGGTGATGTTCGGGATTGTTCTCGGCGCGCTGCCGGGCGTCAGCTCGACCATGTCGCTCGCCGTGCTGCTGCCGATCTCGTTCAGCATGTCGCCGACGCATGGCATGATGTTCCTGCTCGGGATCTTCTCGGCGAGCGTCTACGGCGGCTCGATCTCCGCCATCCTGATCAACATCCCGGGCACGCCCGGCGCGATCATCACCCAGATGGACGGCTACCCCATGGCGCGAAACGGCCGCGCCGGAGAAGCGTTGACCTACGCGCTGCTGGCATCGACCTTCGGCGGGGTGCTGGGCTGGATGCTGCTGGTGGTGTGCGCGCCGCTGGTCGCCGCCGCCGCGCTTCATTTTCAGAGCCCGGAATATGCCGCCGTCACCCTGTTCGGGCTCACCATGTTGGCCTACGCCACGCCGGGATCGACCTTCAAGGCACTGGTCGCCGGGATCTTCGGGCTGCTGCTGGCCACTGTCGGACTCGACGGCATCACCGATGTCGCGCGGCTCGATTTCGGCAGCGAGGGCCTGCAGGCGGGGCTGTCCATCATCCCGGTCGCGGTCGGCATTTTCGGCCTCGCCGAGGTGCTGCGCAACATCGAGGGCGGCGGCCAGGATTTCGAGGTGATCAAGCGGATCGATCGGATGATGCCGCCGTGGCGGGAGATGCGCCCGCTCTGGCCGATGGCGGTGCGGGGATCGATCATCGGTGCCCTGATCGGCGCCATACCGGCCGCCGGATCCGCGATCGGGGTCACGGTCGCCTACGCCCAGGAAAAGCGCATGTCCAAGGATCCTGACCGCTACGGCACCGGGATCCCCGAAGGCGTGGTGGCGCCGGAATCGTCCAACAACGCCTGCGTGGGCGGCGCGCTCATCCCGATGATGACCCTCGGCATTCCGGGCGATTCGATGACCGCGGTGCTCATCGGCGCGCTGCTGATCCACGGTCTGCGCCCGGGACCCGCACTCTTCACCGACCGGATCGACTTCGTCGCGACCGTTTATGTCGCTCTGCTGCTTGCGATCCTGCTGACACTGGTGTTCGGGCTTATCGGCGTGCGCTATATCGCCCGCATTCTGCATGCGCCCAAGAACGTGCTGATGA